>Ga0153915_10000026_pt1 | contig 147183 bp, 140 predicted proteins | sample Opewatmetagenome_2_FD_107003 | JGI IMG/M metagenome (GOLD analysis project Ga0153915, IMG submission 107003) | Freshwater wetland microbial communities from Ohio, USA - Open water 3 Core 3 Depth 3 metaG | ecosystem: Environmental > Aquatic > Freshwater > Wetlands | place: USA: Ohio, Lake... | reverse complement strand
TGGAAACAAATCAGTTAACTATGCAAACATGACTCCTGTATTAGTTGAAGCAGTTAAAGAAATGAATCTAAGAGTTGAAAATCTTGAATCATTAGATTTAGATAATGAGAATTCGTTAGGAACTCTCATAAAAAATTTCCTTGAAGATACAGAAATTTTTATAAATAATTTAACTGTTAACGAATTAAACATAGATGGTGATATTTGTGTTGATGATGTATGTATAGATAAAGATGAGTTTAAAGAAATGATTCTTAATAATGGCGGTTCAGATTCATCTGTAACTTCTGATACTACAACAACAGATGATACTACAACAACAGATGATACTACAACAACAGATGATACTACAACAACAACAGAGTAATTCTTAATTAAATAGTAACATCAAAACCTTGACAATATATTTTTTATAGTATATATTCTTTTTAGATTGAATTGATTGAGTTATGGATCAATCATTATTACTAGATATTATAAATGGCACTTCGTGTTAAAACATTTTTACTGCCTATTATAAATAGATAACAAAAACTAAGGTTTGGTCGCCTTGGTGCTTTTCTGTTTTATATTATATGAAGAAAAAAACAGTACGAGAGAAAAAATATTTTGCGCGTTATAAAAAACCGCTTGTATCTTTTCCAAATTTAATTGAAAATCAACTTTCATCTTTTAGTTGGTTGGTCGAAGAGGGAATAAAAGAAGTTTTTAAAGAATTTTCTCCAATTTTGGATTACTCAGAAAAAAAATTCCAATTAGATTTTACATCTTTTTCATTAGGTGAACCAAAATTTGATGAAGAATATACTAAGGTTAATAAACTTACTTACGAAGGTCCACTTAAAGCAAGAGTTAAACTTTTAAATAAAGGTTTAGGAACAACCAAAGAACAAGAAATTTTTATGGCTGATGTTCCATTAATGACAAAACACGGAACATTTATTATCAATGGTGTAGAAAGAGTTATTGTTCCTCAACTCACTCGTTCGTTCGGTGTTTTCTTTACAGAACAAGAACTAAAAGGAAAAAAATATTTTGGAGCAAAAATTATTCCTGCTCGTGGTGTTTGGATTGAAATAGAATCAGATCCAGATGGTGCTATTTATGTAAGAATAGATAAAAAAAGAAAGTTTCCAATAATATCTCTTTTGCGTGTTTTGGGTATGGAAAAAGATGAACAAATCTTAAAAACTTTTGAAAAAGATGAAAATACTTTTAATTCAATAAAAGTTAGTTTAGAAAAAGACCAAGCTAAAAATTTGCGCGATTCTTATATAGAAATATATAAAAGACTTCGTGATGGTGATTTAGCTACACCAGAAAATGCTCGTGAATTTATAGAAGCCATAACTTCTTCTGAAAGATACGATATTTCTCCTGTTGGAAGATTTCGTTTTAATAAAAGATTTGACAAAAGTATGGATGATAAAGAAATGTCTCGTAGAACAATTGATGCAGATGACATTGCTAAAATTATTTCATTCATAATTGAGTTAAATAATAATCCTTATGCTAAAGGCGATGATATTGATCATTTAGGTCAACGTCGTGTTCGTTATGTTGGTGAAATGTTTCAACAAAAATTCCGTATGGGTATGGCTCAAATCAAAAGAAATATTCAAGATAGAATGTCTACTATTGATGTATCAACAACAATGCCAATTGCAATTATAAATCAACGTCCTCTTCAAGCTCGTATAAAAGAATTCTTCACAGCCAATCAGTTGTCTCAGTTTATGAACCAAGAAAATGTTATGGCTGAAGTTGAACATTTAAGAACACTTTCTGCACTTGGTCCTGGTGGTCTTACTCGTGAGAGAGCAGGTCTTGAAGTTCGTGACGTTCACACTTCTCATTATGGACGTGTTTGTCCTATTCATACTCCTGAAGGACCAAACATTGGTCTTATTGTTCACCTTTCAACTTATGCAAAAATTAATGAATTTGGAATAATAGAAACTCCTTATGTAAAAGTTAAGAATGGAAAAATCACAGGAGAAATAGTTTATTTAAATGCTCTCGAAGAAGAAAAATATAATATTGCTCATGCTGGTACTCCTTATAAAGAAGATGGAACAATTTCTGTTGATCGTGTTGAAGCTCGTATTAAAACGAAACCAGGAATAGTTTCTAAAAAAGATGTTGATTTTATTGATGTTGCAACAAATCAAGCTTTTTCTGTTGCTACTTCTATGATTCCGTTTTTGGAACACGATGATGCTCACAGAACTCTTATGGGAAGTAACATGCAAAAACAAGCTCTTCCTTGTATTGTTCCAGAAGCACCTCTTGTTGCAACTGGAATAGAAGAACTCGCATCTCGTGATTCTGGTAGATTAATTATTTCTGAAGTTAATGGAATCATTTCTTATGTAGATGGTAAAAAAATTATTGTTAAAGATGATAAAAATAAAGAACATCAATATAATTTAATTAGTTTTTCTAGAACAAATAATTTCTCTGTTCTTCATCAAAGGCCAGTTGTTTCTCTTGGAGATAAAATCAAAAAAGGTGATGTTTTAGCAGATGCAAGTACAACCGATAATGGACAAATTGCTCTCGGGCAAAATGTTCTCGTTGCTCTTATGGCTTGGGGTGGTGCTAACTACGAGGACGCAATAATTCTTTCAGAAAGATTAGTTAAAGAAAGTAAATTTACAAGTATTTATATAACTGAATTTATCTGTAATGTTCGTGATACAAAACTTGGACCAGAAGTTACTACACGTGATATTCCAAATGTTGGAGAAAATAAATTAAAAGATTTGGATGAAGATGGAATAATTGTTGTAGGGGCTGAAGTTTCAGAAAACGATATTTTGGTTGGTAAAATTACACCAAAAGGTGAAACAGAACTTACCCCAGAAGAAAGATTACTTCGCTCTATTTTTACAGAAAAAGCTCGTGATGTTAAAGATACTTCACTTCGTCTTGAACATGGTAAAAAAGGACGTGTTACAAGTGTAAAAATCTTTTCAAGAGATCAAGGCCATAATCTTGAATCTGGAATAATAAAAAGAATTGTTGTAGAAGTAGCACAAATAAGAAATATTTCTGTTGGTGATAAACTTGCTGGACGTCACGGAAACAAAGGTGTTATTTCTGTTATTTTACCAGAAGAAGAAATGCCTTATATGTCAGATGGTACTCCAATTGATATTATTCTTACTCCACTTGGTGTTCCTTCTCGTATGAACTTGGGTCAGATTCTTGAAATGCATTTAGGCTATGCTGCTCATACTTTCAATTATCAAGCAGTTGTTCCTCCATTTTCTGGAGCTTCTGTTTCTGAAATTAAAGAAGAAATAGTTAGAGCTGGATTACCTGAAAATGGATGTGTAACGTTATATGATGGAAGAACAGGAGAAGCTTTCAATCAAGACATTGCTATTGGTTATATGTATATGCTTAAACTTCATCACATGGTTGAAGACAAACTTCATATGCGTTCTGTTGGTCCATATTCTCTTATTACTCAACAACCACTTGGTGGTAAAGCACAAGGAGGAGGACAAAGATTTGGAGAAATGGAGGTTTGGGCTTTGGAAGGTCATGGAGCAGCTCATACTCTTCGTGAAATGTTAACAATAAAATCTGATGATATTGTTGGTCGTTCTTCAGCTTTTGATGCAATAATTAAAGGACAGAAAATTAGCGAACCAAATGTACCAGCTGCATTCAATGTCTTACTTAATTATTTGAGAGGTCTTGCTCTTGATGTCGATCTTAAAAAATCAAAAGAAAATTAATAAATTAAAGCCAAATTTATGAAAAATATAGATACTACAAATTTTGATTCTATTTCTCTAAAACTAGCATCTCCTGAGAGAATTTTAGAATGGTCATATGGTGAAGTTACAAAGCCAGAAACTATTAACTATAGAACTGGTCGTTCAGAAAGAAATGGTCTTTTTGATGAGAGAATTTTTGGTCCGGAAAAAGATTATGAATGTTATTGTGGAAAATACAGAAGAATTCGTTATAAAGATATTGTTTGTGAAAAATGTGGCGTTGAGGTTACTCGTTCTATTGTTCGTCGCGAAAGAATGGGACATATCGAGCTCGCAACACCTGTTTCTCATATCTGGTTCTTAAGAGGAGTTCCTTCTAGAATGTCTATTCTTTTAAGTATTCCTGTTTCAGATCTTGAAAAAGTAATTTATTTTGCCGGATATATAATTATAAAAGTTGATAATGAAGAAAAAGAAAATATTATCAAAAATCTTGAAAGTGAATTCAAAGCAAAAATAAAAAGTGCAAATAATGAAGAAGATAAAGAAAAACTAAAAGAACTTCTCTCTAGTACTAAGAAAGAAATTTATGAAATAGTTCCAGGTAAGGTTTTAAATGAAATATCTTATCATCATTTTGGTTTGAAATATGGTTCTTGTTTTGAAGCAAGTATTGGAGCCGAAGCAATTTTTAATATTTTTGAAAATTTAGATTTAAAGAAATTAAAAGAAGAAACAGAAGAATTGTTACCTAAGGCTTCTAGTTTAGATAAAGAAAAATTAGAAAAGAAATTATCTCTCATTCGATCAATGATTTCTTCAAGTATTCGTCCTGAATGGATGTTCTTAACAGTTATTCCTGTTATTCCACCAGCTCTTCGTCCAATGGTTGCACTTGATGGAGGAAGACATGCTACTTCTGATTTAAACGATCTTTATCGTCGTGTAATAAATAGAAATAATCGTTTGAAAAAATTAAAAGAAATTGGTGCTCCTGATGTTATTCTTCGTAATGAAAAAAGAATTCTTCAAGAAGCCGTTGATGCACTTATTGATAATTCTATAGCTAAACAAGGTGATACTCAGGCTGTTTCTTCTTCTCAAAAAAGAGCATTAAAATCTTTGTCTGATAATTTAAAATCCAAGCAAGGTTTATTCCGTCAGAATTTACTTGGTAAACGTGTTGATTATTCTGGACGTTCAGTTATTGTTGTTGGTCCAAACCTTAAACTTAATCAATGTGGTCTTCCTAAACATATGGCTTTGGAATTATTCCGCCCATTTATTATTTCAAAAGTTATAGAAACAGAATTAGCTTACAATATTCGTGGAGCTAATCGTCTTATCGAAGAAGGAGTACCAGAAGTTTGGGCAATTCTTGAAGAAGTCATTAAAGGTAAATATGTTCTATTAAACCGTGCTCCTACACTTCACAGACTTGGTATTCAAGCATTTAATCCTGTTTTAATTGAAGGTAATGCTATTCAAATACATCCTCTTGTTTGTACTGGTTTTAACGCTGACTTCGATGGTGACCAGATGGCCGTTTATGTTCCACTAGGAGATAAAGCACAAGAAGAGTCTAAAGAATACATGGCTTCAAATAAAAACCTTTTGAAACCTCAAGATGGATCACCAATTATTCTTCCTAAACTTGATATAGTTCTTGGTTGTTATTGGATGACAAAATCTGTAGATGGAGAAAAAGGTGAAGGTATGTGTTTTGGTAATCCAAACCAAGCTATTACTGCTTTTGATTTGGGAGCGATAACATTTAGAGCGAAAATTAAAGTTTTGGGAACAGATAAAGCTCGCTATAAAAAGTTTGAAGGAAAACCATTTGAAACAACAGTTGGAAGATTATTCTTTAATAGTATTTTCCCAGAAGATTTTCCATACATGAACGAAGAAATAACTGTTAAAAGAATGTCTCAAATTGTTGATGATTTAATTATGAATTATGGTATTGATGAAACTCCAAAAGTTTTAGATAAAATAAAAGATTTCGGATATAAATACGCAACTTATTCTGGAGTTACATGGGGCATAGATAATGTTAAAGTTCCTGCAGCTAAAAAGGACATAATAGAAAAATCCAAAAAAGAAGAAGAATTCGTTAGAAATCAATTTGATGAAGGTCTTCTTTCTGAAGATGAACAATATCAAAAAGTTATAGAAATTTGGGAACATGCCAAAAAGGAGATAGAAAAAAATATTCCTGATACTTTGGATAAAAGTGGGTCAACTTATGATCTTATTACTTCTGGTGCTCGTGGAAATATGAATCACCTAGTTCAGATGTGTGGAATGAAGGGTAATATTGTGAATACATCTGGTGCTGTTTTGGATTTTCCAGTTATTCCATCTTATCTAGAGGGACTTTCTCCACTTGAATACTTTATTACTACTCATGGATCACGTAAAGGAGCAGCTGACACCGCTCTTAATACTGCTAAAGCTGGTTATTTAACTCGTCGTTTAGTTGATGTTGCCCAAGATGTTATGATTACTGAAGAAGATTGTGGAACAAAAGAAGGTAAAAAAGTAGAAGCAAAAGATGGTGTTTTTGCTAAGTTTATAAATGGTAGAGTTCTTCTTTCTGATATTAAAGATAAGGATGGAAATATCATTTTCAAAAAAGGTCATCTTGTTATGAAAGAAGAAGCTAAAATGTTAGAAAATATAGGGATAACGGAAGCTTATGTTAGAACTCCTTTAACATGTAATACTGTTCATGGTGTTTGTCAAAAATGTTATGGTCTAGATTTGGGAAGAAATTGTTTGATAGAACTTGGTCAAGCAGTTGGTATTATTGCTGCTCAAGCTATCGGTGAACCTGGAACACAGCTTACTCTTCGTACTTTCCATGCTGGTGGAGTTGCTGTTGTTGATATTACAACAGGTCTTCCACGTGTTGAAGAAATATTTGAAAGAAGAATTCCAAAAAATCCTGCCATCGTTTCTCAAACAGATGGAGAAGTTTTTGAAATAATAGAAAATGGAAAAGAAAAAATTATTAAAGTTTTGTCTGATACAAAAGTTGCAGGTAAATCAAACGAAATAGAGTATGTTGCTATGAATCGTCGTTTACCAATAGTAAAGGTTGGAGAAAAGATTATAAAAGGACAACTTATAACAGACGGTTCTGCTGATATAAATGAAATTGTTAAATATGGTGGTAGAGAAATGGCCGAAAATTATATTGTTGATGAAATAAATAAAGTTTATGATTTGCAAGGAGCTCCTATTTCTAGAAAACATCTAGAAATAGTTATTCGTCAAATGTTTTCTAGAAAGAAAATAAAAAATGCAGGAGATACAACATTTTCTCCTGGAGAAATAGTTGAAAATATTGAATTAATTGAAGAAAACGATAGAGTAGAAAAAGAAGGTGGAAAAAAGGCCGAAGCTTCAACTATTGTTCTTGGAATTACAGAAGTTTCTCTTACAACTAAGAGTTGGTTGTCTGCTGCATCTTTCCAAAATACAAACAGAGTGCTTATTAACAATGCTGTTCGTGGAGGAGTTGATGATTTAAGAGGATTAAAGGAAAATGTTATTATTGGTGGACTTATTCCTGCTGGTACTGGTTTTGGAGAAAAAAGGGGAGTTTCATCTCATAAAATAGAAGAAGTTGAAGATTTTGAAATGGGAATAAGTAATGAATAATATAATTAGGTTTTAACCATCAAATTATTAAAATTTGATGGTTAAGACTGACACGGATTATGTCATCTGTTGATAAAATTAAAGAAAGACTTTCTATTGTTGATGTTATTTCTTTATATATAAACGTAGAGAAGTCTGGAAAAAATTTTAAAGCAAAGTGTCCATTTCATAACGAAAAGACGCCATCTTTCTTTATATCTCCAGAGAGAAATAGTTATTATTGTTTTGGTTGTGGAGCAAGTGGAGATATTTTTTCTTTTGTTGAAAATTTTGAAGGATTAGATTTTCTTGGGTCTCTTAAACTCTTAGCAAATCGCGCTGGTGTTACTTTAGAATTTGAACAAAATACTAATAATGACGAAAAAGAGAAGTGTTATAAAATAATGGAAGAGGCAACGCGTTTCTTTGAAAGTAATTATGAAAATAATAGCGAAGTAAGAGCATATCTTGTTAGTCGTGGTTTAAACGATAAAACAATAAAAGATTTTAGGGTTGGTTATGCTTTAGATAATTGGCAATCATTATTTAATTTTTTAAATAAAAAAGGATTCCATGAAAAAGATATGGAAAGTGCTGGTTTGGTTAAGAATAAAGATGGAAGATATTATGACAGGTTTCGATCAAGAATAATTTTTCCCATATGCGATTCAAGTGGCAGAGTTATTGCATTTTCTGGAAGAATTTTTGAATCATCAAAAAATAACGAAAACCAAGAACAAGCAAAATATTTAAATAGTCCAGACACTTTGTTGTTTAATAAATCTAATGTTTTGTTTGGTATTGATAAGGCAAAATCTTCTATAAGAACTAGAGATTATAGTATTGTTGTTGAAGGTCAAATGGATTTGTTGATGTCACATCAAGCGGGATTTGATAATACTGTTGCTGTTTCTGGAACAGCATTCTCTGATTCTTTAGTTGATAATGAATCAATGAAAATAAATAATCTTGGTTTATTAAAAAGAATATCACCTAATATTATCTTTGCGTTTGATGGTGATTCTGCTGGGCTTAGAGCTTCTTATCGTGCTTCAAAAATAGCTTTATCTTTAGATATGCAAATTAAAATTGCTGATTTACCAAATGGAAATGATCCTGCAGAAATAATTTTAGGAAACCCAGAAGATTGGAAAAAGATAATTAAAGAATCAAAAAATGTTATAAGTTTTGAATTAAACAAAATTCTTAATTCAATAAATGATAATAGAATTATAGGTAAAAAGATAAGAGAAAATATTTTTCCATTAATTGTTTTAATAAAAAGTTCTATAGAAAAAAGAGCTTATATTGAAGAAATAAGATTGAAAACTGGTATACCGACAGAAGATATTATTTCAGATTTAAATGATTATGAGAGAAAAAATTTTGATACAGAACAAAATTTTCAAAAAGTAAAAAATGAAGACAGTGAAGTAAAAATAGCCAAAAAAGATATTTTAGAAAGAAGATTAATTGGAATTATTTTTTGGAAAGAAAATCATAATGATGATTTTTCTACAGATATAAACGATTTATTGTTAAATATTGAAGAAAATTATTTAAAAGAATTAAAAAATCATTATGAACCATACAAGGATGCTTTAATATTTGAAATAGAAAAATATTATGGAGATAAAAATAATATTGGTCGAGAAATAAAAGAAATAATTTTAAATTTAGAAGAAGAATTATTAAAAGAAAAAAAAGTTTCATTAGGAAAATTAGATACAGAAGAAAAACTCAAAGAATTTAATCTTATTTTAAAAAGAATCGAAGAAATTAAAAGTTATCGTTTAATATAGTATGAAAAAAATACAAAAAAAAATTAAAAAGAGTCCAATTAAAAAAATAAAAAAAAACACTAAAAATAAAAAAACTATAGTGAAAATTCCAAAGAAAAAAATAATTAAAAAGACCGTAAAGAAGGTTATTAAAAAACAAACATTAAAAAAGAAAAATAAGAAGGAGAAAATTGTCAAAAAAACAAATACAAAAAAAGGAAAAGTGTTATCAGGTTCAACCATAAAAAAAATGGAAGAATTAGATAAAAAAGCCAATGATATAATAGAAAAAGGAAAGAAAAAAGGATTTATTACTTATAATGAAATTATAAAGACTTTTCCTGATATAGAAAATAATATTTTATTTTTAGACGAATTGTATGAGAAACTAAATATAGCAGGAGTAGATGTTTTAGAAGGTGGAAATCTTCTAGATCTTGATGGTGAGAGTGATAAGATAATAAATAAATATGTAAAAGATGCAACTTCTTATGATTCTATTCAAATGTATTTAAAAGAAATTGGTCAATATTCTCTTATTTCTGCTGTTAGTGAAAGAGATTTAGCTAAAAGAATAGAAAAGGGTGATCAAGAAGCCAAAAATTTACTTGCTCGTGCCAATCTTCGTTTGGTTGTTTCTATTGCAAAAAAATATGTTGGAAGAAGTCTCGATTTAACACTGTTGGATCTTATACAAGAAGGAAATCTTGGACTTTTTAAGGCAGTAGAGAAATTTGATTGGACTAAAGGATATAAGTTTTCTACTTATGCAACTTGGTGGATAAGACAATCAATAACTCGTGCTTTAGCTGATCAATCTCGAACTATTGGTATTCCAGTTCATATGGTTGAAACAATTTCTAAATATAAACAAGTTGTCAGAAGGTTATCGCAAGATTTAGGTAGAGATCCGTTAGTTGAAGAAATTGCAACTGAGATGGGAATTGAAGTAGAAAAGATTCATGTTATTGAACAAATAAACCAAGAAACTGTTTCCTTAGAACAGCCAATTGGTGATGATGACGAAAAATCAACTAGGGGAGAATTTATTGCTGATGATAAGATACTTCGTCCTGATCAAGAAGCTTCACGTCGTATTTTATCTGATCAAATTAAAGAAGTTCTAGATACTTTAAATCCAAAAGAAAAGAAAATATTAGAACTTAGGTATGGTCTTGTAGATGGAGTTCAACATACACTTGAAGAAGTCGGTGTTGAATTTGGTGTTACCCGTGAACGTATTCGTCAAATAGAAGCTAAGGTCCATGAAAAACTTCGTAATAATGAAAAAATAATTCGTTTAAAAAATTATTTTGATTAAATTAAAAAACCCACAATATTGTGGGTTTTTTAATTTATTACAATGTATTAACCAATTCTTCTTCTGTATCATCTTGAGATTCTATTAATCCAAAAATTAAATCTATATATTTCCAAAAGGCATCATTACCTTTGATTTCTGCAACACATTCTGCTGCTGCAGCTTTTGCTATCGCATTCTGGTGTATTATCCAATGTCTATAAATCCACGATACAGAACCGTCTGATTCGTCTACAATTTCTTTTAATGTGTTTGAAAGCTTTTTACAATAAGGACATTCAAGATCAGAATATTCTATAATTGTTATTTCTGCATCAGGGTCTCCCATAATATGATCTCCTTCTTTGTAAGATTCAACTTCTCCTTGATAAGATGAAGAAATTTTTCCATCTTTTACTTCCTGAATTATTTTTAAGATTTCTTCTTTAGGATAAGCTCCACGTATTTCAGCTTTAACCCCATTTTTACCTATAATAATACTGTATGGAGTACCTCTTTCATTTTCTGGAATTGCACTGAATGCACTTTCTCCATCTTCTTTGATTTTATTATAAAAATCTTCTAAATCTATACTTTTGAAACATTTATCAAACTTATTTTTATTTACTCCGACTTGTTCTGATAAGGTTTTTTGATTATTAGTATTAAATAAACCATTATTGGATATTATTATACCAATCATTATTAAAACTCCAGCTATTATTATAGCAATAGGAGTGGTTATTTTTTGATTATTATCATTATTCATGTCAATTATTATATCACTTTTTTAAATTGAAAAAAACTTAAAAATGTGATATACTACTGTCTGTTATATGGAAACTATCTATAATGTAATTTTTTATAGTCTTTCTTTTGTGGCAATGTATGCCCAGATTTTTTATTTGTCTACATATATAGAAAAAAAGAAGAAAATTGTTAAAAATCCTGAAAATCTTGAACTTAAAAATTACCCAACAGTAACGGTTGCTGTTCCTTGTTATAATGAAGAAAAAACAATTTTAAAAACAATTAAATCATTACTCAGTTTAGATTATCCAAAAGATAAACTTAAAATCTTTGTTATTGATGATGGAAGTAAAGATAATACATGGAATGTTGTTCAAGAATATAAAGATAATCCTAGTGTTGTTTTAATTCGTAAGGAAAATGGAGGTAAACATACTGCCTTGAATTTAGCTTTAGAAAGAACAGATTCAGAATTTTTTGGATGTTTGGATTCAGATTCACTTGTTCATCCTCAAGCTTTAAAAAGAATAATTGGATATTTTGAAAAAGATCCAAAAACTATGGCAGTAGCTCCTTCAATTATTGTTAACAATCCAAAAAATTTTTTACAACATGCTCAAAATATGGAATATGATATGTCTATTTATATTAAAAAAACCCTTGGATTAATGGGTGGTATCCATGTAACTCCTGGACCATTTTCAATTTTTCGTAAGAGAGTTTTTGACGAACTTGGACCTTATCATAAAGCACATAATACAGAAGATCAAGAAATTGCTCTTCGAATGCAGGAACATGCTTACAAAATTGATCATTGCCCAGATGCTTATGTTTATACTAATACACCAGATACTGTAGCTAAACTTTACAGACAAAGATTAAGATGGATTTATGGTTTTATAAAAAATCTTCAAGATTACAAACGTTTACTCTTTAAAAAGAAACATGGAACTGTTGCTCTTTTTACATTACCATCTGGATTAATTGGTATTATTGGAGTTTTGTTTTTGTTTATTAATATTTTTATAAATATAGTTAGATTTATTTATAGAAAAGTTATAGAAGTTCACACAATTGGATTTTCTCATTTATTTACTTTTAATGGTTTTCATTTCGATTGGTTTTTCTTAAATATAAGAGCTGTGTTGTTCTTCTCTGTAATAATGTATATACTGGTAATAGTTTCTGTTTTAATTGGAAGAAAAATGGCAGAAGGGAAGTCGAATTTCTCTGTTTCTATTATTTATTATTTTATAGTTTATAGTGTTATCGCTCCTTTTTGGATGCTAAATGCAATATATAATGCGGTTAGGTCTAAAGAGTCTAGTTGGACTTTTGAAAGGCGTGTAGGACAAAAATCAATATGAATGAACAAGAAGATATAAAACATGAACATGAACCAAATGATTGGAAAAGATATATTATTGTGTTTTTTATTACAATAACTATTTTTGCTTTAGGGCTTTGGTTCTCAAGTTATATTAATAATAAAAAAATAAATCAGTTAAAAAATATTGAAAGTAAAATTTCTTTAGATATTATGTCTTCAGAAGTTCAATTTACTCTTCTTCAAGAACAAACATGCAAAGATGTTTCGAATTCAATCCTTTCAACAGAATTAAACAATTTAGCAGATAAAATTTCTTATAGTGAAAATAATATTGATGCTGACGATACAGATGTTGTAAGTCTTAAAAAATATTATTCACTACTTGAAATAAAAGATTATCTTTTAATGAAAAAGATAACTGAAAGATGTGGAGAAGAATCTGTTTTTGTCCTTTATTTCTATAAGAACGATGATTGTTTAGATTGTACAAAACAAGGATATGTCCTTACTGAGTTAAAAAAGAAATATCCAGATTTAAGAGTTTATTCGTTTGATTATAATTTAGATCTTTCTGCAATAAAAGCTATGATTTCTATTTATGATGTTCCATCTGATAATTTACCAGCAATCGTAATTAACGGCAAAGTCCATAGTGGTTTCAAAACCTTAGAAGAAATAGAAAAAACTTTTCCAGAATTGGAAAGCATTAAAGTTGACGAAGAAGAAGATTCTGAAAATAAAGAATAATTAAAAACCTCAATATTAAATATTGAGGTTTTTAATTATGAGCCGCTTCTCAGACTCGAACTGAGGACCTTCGCTTTACAAAAGCGTTGCTCTACCAACTGAGCTAAAGCGGCATTGTTTTAATTAATCTAATTCTTCTTTAATTCTTTGCTTCATCTTTTTGATTTTGATTTTTGATTCTAAAACAGCCCTTTTTGCAAATGTCATTTTCTTTTTTTCATTATTCTTACTAAATCTTTTGTTTATGGATTCGTGTATCTTTGGCCACTTTTCAGAAATCATCTTTTTTGTTTTAAGAACCAATATAAACCAATACTTTACTGTCACAAGCACGAGTCCTTGAACTACGTGCTTGGTCAAGTATAGCATATTCTTTTCTATATGTCTAAAAGGAATATGTGGTATATTATTTTCTTCATCAATAATATTTTTTTTGCCAGTTCTTATTTCCCATGATCTAAAAGATACCATGAAAAATATAAATATAATTGAAACCAAAAATATTATTATAATATAAATCATATTTATTCTACAGATTCACGAATAAATCCAGATAGTGTTGTTTTATTATCTGAGAGAAGTTGTTTAATTGTAATATTTGGGTTTTTAATAAATGCTTGTTCCATTAAAGTTTGCTCTTTGAAATATGTATTTATTTTACCATCAAGCATTTTCTTTTTAATATCTTCTGGTTTATCAGATTCTGCTACTTCTTTTTCAAAAACTTCTATAACTTTTGTTTTATCATTATCAGTTACGTCTTCCATTGTTGTATATACAGGTTTCATTGCTGCAATATGCATAGCTACATCTTTAGCTACATCTTTGTCACTTTCAGATAATGCAACAATAACAGCACTTTTATTGTTATGTACATAACTTCCTAAAACATTTCCGTTTATTTCTGAAATATTACCAAGTATAATTTTTTCTCCTGTCTTTTGTATAATTTCATTTATCATATCTGGAGATTTTTCATTTAAAACTGAAAGGCCATCGTTGATAGCGATATCAGCTAATTTGTTTGCAAGGTTAATAAAATCTTCATTTTTTACCAAGAAATCTGTTTCTGAGTGAAGTGTTACAATAATACCTTTATTATCTTTTTCACGAACTAAAACTATTCCATTTTTTGCATCTCTGTCTGCTTTTTTCACTGCAATACCACTTGATTTTCCTTTAAGAATAATTAAAGCTTTTTCTAAATCTCCTTCGGCTTCTATGAGTGCATTTCTACATTGCATCACAGAAACTCCTGTTTGATCTCTAAGATTTTTAACTTGTTCTGCTGTTATTTGTGTAGACATATATAATTATTTTTATTAAATAATAATTTATTATTTATTTTCTCCTGTAAAACCTTCTTTGTAAGATTCTTTAATTTTTTCTAAGAAAAAATTAATACTAGAAACAGAAGCATCATTTGAGATAATAGGGAATTTAACCTCTTTTAAATTGCAGTCTGTATTTAATACTGAAATAACTGGTATGTTCATTTTTTTTGCTTCAGTAATTGCTATATGTTCTTTCTTAGGATCTATTACAAACAATGCATCAGGTACTTTACTAAGCCCAGTTAATCCTTGAAAGTTTTTGGTCATATCGTCCATTTCCTTAGCGATTAAAAGTTTTTCTTTTTTTGTGTATTTATCAAATTCTCCCTTTTCTTTTTGGGATCTTAAATCTAACAATTTTGAAATTCTTTTTTTGATTTCATAAAAATTTGTAAGAATTCCTCCAACCCATCTTTCTGATACATAAGGCATATTTATTGCAAGAGCTGTTTCAACTACAGATTGTCTAGCTTCTGGTTTTGTTCCTACAAAAAGTATTGTCTTTCCTGAGCCAGCATAAGCTTTTATTTCAGTCATTGCCTTATCAAAAAGTTCTTTTGTTTTTTCTATATTAATAATATCTACATTATTTTTTGTTCCAAAAATATATGGTGTTGTAGATGGGTGACGGCGACTTTTTTGGTATCCATAATGGGCACCAGCTTTAAACATTGCGTCTATTGTTTGATCTTGTATATTACTCATACTATTTATGATTAATTTCTTGCTTCGGGCAAGTTCTTATAATTGTTCCGTTTTTAAGCATTCCAGCCTATTTACAGTCCTATTAAAGACCACGAAACATTCACCAATACTATCATAAAATGTCAATTTTGACTATGTTGACAAAACGAGCTATTTGGTATATGGTTATACAGAGTGTTTATGTACATTATTGTTAAATAAAATAAGGTTAAAATATGCCTAATATTACTGTATCAAAAAAATTAGGAGATTTTATTGTTTCCAAACTTTGAGGTAATAATATTCGTGAAGGTGATTGTGAAGGTGATTGTGAAGGTGATTACGTTTTTGAAGTAGATAATTATTTAATATCTTGTTTAGAAAAAATATTACAAACTTCTTCACCTGAGATTAAATTAGAGTTAAAATCATTAATTCGCAAATGTAAAACTTTGATTAAAAAACAAAAATATGATTTTAAAAGATTTATTGTTACTACCAGTTGATGTGTTAGAACTGATTGATACAGTTTTAACTCAAATGTTTATTTGGGATATTGAAGATATAAAAGCAAAAAGAAAAGAAAGGTTTTTTCCAGACGAATTTCGTCAAGATGTTCGTGCTATTCGTAAGACTGATCCTGAAAGTAAAAGCGAATTGACTGTTTCTGATGCTTTTGTTCATTGGTTTTCTGAGACGCTTATTGACCTCTGTTCTAGTACTGCTTGGTCAGAAAGGAGCCGTGAGATAAGTCGTTTAAATGACATTCGATTAACTTTAAATTTGTAATTCTTAAAAAAGACCCTACTTCAAAAAGGTAGAGTCTTTTTTCTTTTATTCAAAATATTTCATATATAAGAATTTTTATTTGTAAAAAAGGCGTTTTTAGGGTAAGATGTCTTTATGCGACAATCAAAACTATTCACAAAAACAAAGAAAGAAAGTCCCGCAGATGAAATGTCATTAAATGCCGAATTGCTCATTAGAGCTGGTTTTATTAATAAAGAAATGGCGGGTGTTTATTCTTATTTACCTCTTGGATTAATAGTTATAAAAAAGATAGAAAATATTATAAGAGAAGAAATGAATAAAATAGGTGGTGTTGAAATGAAAACCTCTATCTTGCAAAATAAAGATATTTGGGAAAAGTCTGGACGTTGGAATGATGACGTTGTTGATAATTGGTTTAAAACAAAATTAAAAAATGATACTGAAGTAGGTTTGTCATTTACAAATGAAGAAGCTTATGCCAGTCTTATGAAGCAATATATTTCTTCTTATAAAGATTTACCTGTTTATCCTTATGATTTTAAGGAAATTTTTAGAAATGAAATAAGAAGTAAATCTGGAATATTAAGAGGAAGAGAATTTTATTGGAAAGCCCTTTATTCATTTTCAAAAAATGAAGAAGAACATAATCAGTTTTATGAAAAAGCAAAAGAAGCTTATAAAAATATTTTCAAAAAAGTTGGTATTGGTCATATAACTTATCTTACTTTTGCTTCTGGTGGAACTTTTTCAAAATTTTCGCATGAATTTCAAACAATAACTGGAGCAGGAGAGGATATTATTTATTTAGATGAAAATAAGGGTATCGCTGTAAATAAAGAAGTTTATAACGATGATGTTCTAGATAGTTTATCTTTAAAAAAAGAAGAATTGGTTGAAAAAAAATCTATTGAAGTTGGAAATATTTTTAGTCTTGGAACAAAATACTCAACTCCTTTTGATTTAAAATACAAAAATGAAAAAGGAGAAGATAAGGAAATTATTATGGGTTCTTATGGTATAGGAATTGGGAGATTAATGGGAACCGTTGTTGAATCTCTTTCAGATGATAAAGGAATTATTTGGCCAGAATCTATTGCTCCATTTAAAGTTCATTTACTTTCTCTCGGAAAAGAGGAAAATGTTGTAAATGACGCAAACTCTTTATATGAGGAATTAACGAAAAGAGGAATAGAAGTTTTATTTGATGATCGTGAAGAACTAAGCGCAGGAGAAAAATTTGCTGATGCTGATCTTATTGGTATTCCTTATCGTGTTGTTATTTCTAAAAGAAGTTTAAATGATGGTGGTTATGAAATTAAGAAAAGAGTCGAACAAACAGGAAAAATTGTTTCCAAAGATGAGTTAATAATTTTACTAGAATCCAAAAACTAGTTACTAATTTGTTTAAATATGTTTAAAAAAATTTACCAAATGTTTTCAAATGATATAGGTATAGATTTAGGAACCGCTAATACATTGGTATATTTGAAAGGACATGGAATTGTTATAAATGAACCTTCTGTTGTTGTTGTTAATCAAAAAACCGGACAGATTGTAGCAGTAGGTGCAGAAGCAAAACAAATGTTAGGAAGAACTCCAGGACATCTTCGAGCTGTGAGACCTGTTGTTGATGGAGTAATCTCTGATTTTGAAATAACAGAAGAAATGCTTTCATATTTAATAAATAAAACAGAAAAAATTTCTAAAAAATTTATTCGTCCACGTGTAATTGTTGGAGTGCCAACAGGAATTACTAATGTAGAAATTAGAGCTGTTGAAGATGCTGCAATTTCTGCAGGTGCTAGAGAAGTTTATATTATTGAAGAACCAATGTCTGCTGCTGTAGGAATAAGAACTCCAATTAAGGAAGCTATTGGTTCAATTATTATAGATATTGGTGGTGGAACTACAGATATTGCTGTAATATCTTTGGGTGGTATTGTAAGATCAAAAAATTTAAAGATTGCTGGAGATTTACTAAATTCAAGTATTTCAAATTATATTAGAGACGAATTTAAATTATTAATAGGGGAAAGAACAGCTGAGAGTATTAAGATTGCAATTGGAAATGTTGTCGAAGATGAACCGCTAGAAGTTGAAGTTCGTGGAAGAGATTTAGTTACAGGATTACCAAGACAGGTTATTATTACAGATTCTGATGTTCGTGAGGCAATTATGCCATCGATTTTAACTCTTATAGATGGAGTTAAAGAGGTTTTGGAAACAACGCCACCAGAATTACTTTCTGATGTTATGAACAGAGGTATAGTTTTGTCTGGAGGAGGAGCTTTGCTTAGAGGTCTTGATGTTCTTTTACATAATACATTAAAAATTCCTATTTATATCGCCGAAGATCCTTTGACTGCAGTAGCTAGAGGAACAGGAGTTATTTTAGATGATTTTGAAAATTATAAAGAAATTTTAGTTAATACTGAAGATGTATCGGTTCCAAGATAAAAAACAAATACAAAAAAAGAAACAAATAAGAAAAAATTTCTTAATATTTTTTCTTATTTTTATATTGATGTCTTTTTTGATTATTCTTTTTTCAAAAAATGGTTTTGTTCAATTTATTGCAAAACCATTTTGGATAACAAATATAAATATTCAAAATAAAATAAATGAAAATGAATATGTTTTTTATAAAAAATCAACTGTTTTTCAAAAGAGTATAGAACTTAATGAAGAAAACACTAATTTAAAAAATAAAATGCTTGATTATGAAATTTTGGAGAATGAAAATTTAGAATTAAAAGAATTATTAGGTAGAATTTCTCCAGAAAATAAATTTGTTTTAGCTAGTATTTTAACTAAACCAAATTTTTCTCCTTATGACACTATAACAATTGATGTTGGTGTTAATGATGGAATTAAAATTGGAGATAAGGTTTTTGCTAGTGCTGTAACTCCAATAGGTGAGATTGATACAGTTTTCCAAAATACTTCATTGGTAGTTCTTTATTCAAATCCAGGAAAAGTTACGCTTGGAATGATAGAAGGTTTAAATACAAATATTGAAATAACTGGACGTGGTGGTGGAAATTTTGAAATGACAACCCCCGTAGATTTATATGTAGAAAAAGGTAAAAATATTTTGATTCCTGGAACGAGTACAGAAATTATTGCTGTTGTTGGTGATATAATTTCAATGGAAAATGATCCAATTAAAAAATTTATTTTAGAATCTCCTATAAATATAAATGATTTGAAATGGGTAGAAGTGAAAGTTAATTAATGAAATCTATAGAATTTAAAATTGAAAAGAAAATGCCAAACTGCTTAGGAAGGACTGGAATTTTAAAAACTCCACATGGAGAAATTAAAACACCTTCTTTTGTTGTTGTTGGAACAAAAGCAACAGTTAAGAGTATTTTGCCAGAAAATTTAAAAGAGAATAATACTCAAGTTGTTTTGGCTAATACTTATCATTTATATTTACAACCTGGAGATGAACTAATAAAAAAAGCAGGTGGACTTCATAATTTTATGAATTGGCAAGGGCCAACAATGACAGATTCTGGTGGTTTTCAAGTTTTTTCTTTAGGAGCTGCTTATGGTAAAGAAATTGGGAAAGTTGTTTCAATAAATGATCCATCTCTTTTAATACCAGAAAGATCTTTAGTAAATGATGGTGTTCCAAGACTTGCAACAATTGGAAATGATGGAGTATCTTTTCGTTCACATATAGATGGTTCGCTTCATTATATAACTCCTGAAAAATCAATAGAAATACAACACAATTTAGGTGCTGATATTATTTTTGCTTTTGATGAATGTACTTCACCAATGGAAAATCTTCGTTATCAAGAAGAAGCTCTCTCTCGTACTCATGCTTGGGCAAAAAGAAGTTTGAAAAAACATTTAGAATTAGAAGAACAAAAGGATATTGAAAATGATTCGCTAAACCATCAAGCATTATTTGGAATTGTTCAAGGTGGTAGAGATGAAGATCTTCGTAAAAAATCTGCTAAAACTATATCTGAAATGGAAATAAATGGAAATGGTTTTGATGGTTTTGGTATTGGTGGTTCTTTTGCAAAGGAAGATATGTCTAAAGCTTGTAAATGGGTAAATGAAATTTTACCAGAAGAAAAACCAAGACATTTACTTGGAATAGGAGAGCCAGAAGATTTATTTATGGGAGTAGAAAATGGAGTAGATTTATTTGATTGTGTAGGCCCTACTAGAATTGCTAGAAATGGAAGTCTTTTTACAAAATACGGAAAAATAAATATTTTGAATGCAAAATTTGTAAATGATTTTTCAAAAATAGAGGAAGATTGCGAGTGTTATACTTGTAAGAATTATACTTGTGCTTATATTTCTCATCTTTTTAGAGCTAAAGAAATGATTGGAGCAACTTTGGCTTCAATACATAATACTTATTTTATAAATAAACTTGTTTCTGATATGAGACAAGCAATTTTAGATGATAAATTTTTTGAATTTAAAGAAGAGTTTTTAAAAAAATATCAAAAATAAAATCTTTGACTTTTTAATAATAAATAGTATTCTATAATGGAACTTAAAAATATTAATTATGATACTAATTATAGTTTTTTCTGTTTGCTTGATTTTGTTTTGTATATTTTTAAGAGACAAAATCATTTTCCTTTTTAAAGAAACTATTGATTTCATTGTTATATTTTTTACCGCAATATTTTTATTTATATTCTTACTTATTTTTTTGTTTTTAGAAATAATTGGAGTAAAAAATATAAATATGAAAAATTTTCCTGATTTTAATTAAAGAGAGCTTAATTATTCAGGCTCTCTCTTAATTTCTAAAAATATAAAACTTGATTTTAAAATATTTTATGATAATATAAATACGAACAAATAAGTTTTTACATGAAACAATATCAATTTATTCTTACCAGATCAAAAACCGTTTAGTGGAAAGGAGATTTGTCCAGATGCTAGGCAACCCGGCTGGAGTACTGATCACCGGCCAACCCCAAGGAGGAACCTAAAAAGTTTCTCCTTTTTCTATTTATTTTTTATTATTTTAAACTGCTTTTTTTATTCTCAAAAATAGGTTAATCTTGTAGTGTATGAAAGATGCAAAAATCTTTAAACTAAAAAGTGATTATAAACCAGCAGGTGACCAACCGAAGGCTATTTTAGAGTTGATAAAAGGATTAAAAAATGGAATGGAAAAACAAACACTTTTAGGTGCAACAGGAACAGGAAAAACTTTTACTATTGCAAATGTTATAACAGAAATAAATAAACCAACTCTTGTAATAGCTCACAATAAAACTCTTGCTGCTCAACTTGCTTCTGAATTTAAAGAATTTTTTCCTGATGCAGCAGTTCATTATTTTGTTTCTTACTATGACTATTTTCAACCAGAAGCATATATGCCGATGACTGATACTTATATAGAAAAAGATGCACAAATAAATAAAGAAATAGATAGATTTCGTCACGCATCTACACAATCTCTTCTTACAAGAAAAGATGTAATTATTGTTGCATCTGTTTCTTGTATTTATGGTTTAGGTTCTCCTGAAGAATATGAAAAGGTTAATTTAAGACTCGAAAAGGGAATGAAAATAGATAGAACAGCTTTGATGAGAAAACTTATTGAAGTTCATTTTGAAAGAACAAATGCTGATTTAGATTCTGGAACTTTTCGTTCTGTTGGTGGTAAGGTGGAAATAATGCCTATATCAGAAACTTTCGTTTATAATATAGAATTTACTGATGGAAAAATTTCCAAAATTTTAAAAATCAATCCAGTCTCATCTCAAATTATAAAGGAGGAAGAAAATATTTTTATTTTTCCAGCAAAACATTTTATAACTGAAAAAGAAAAAATAAATATAGCCATAAAAGGAATTAAAAAAGAATTAAATGAACAGCTTAAAAAATTTGAAAAAGAAGGAAAATTACTTGAAGTAGAAAGATTAAAAAGAAGAACCAATTATGATTTGGCAATGATAAAAGAAGTTGGTTATTGTAGTGGAATAGAAAATTATTCTAGACATTTATCTGGTAAAAAAGAAGGAGAAGCACCAGAAACTCTTCTCTCATATTTCAAAGAAGATTTTTTAACTGTTATTGATGAATCTCATGTGACACTTCCTCAAATTTCCGGTATGTATGCTGGAGATGCTTCAAGAAAGAAAACTCTTGTGGAATATGGTTTTCGTTTACCTTCAGCAAAAGATAATCGTCCTCTTAAAATAGGGGAATTTGAAGAAAGAATCGGACAGGTAATATATGTTTCTGCAACTCCAGGAGAGACAGAGAAAAAGGAGAGTGGTCAAATAGTTGAACAAATAATTCGACCAACTGGTCTTGTTGATCCAGAAATTATAGTAAGACCAGTCTCGGCATCAACTAAAACTTCTTATTCTGGACAAATTCAAGATTTTATAGAAGAAGCAGAAAAAGTAATAAAGAAAGGTTTTAGAGTTTTAGCAACAACTTTAACCAAAAAAATGGCTGAAGATTTATCTTCATATCTTAAAGATAAAGGAATAAAAGCAGAATATTTACATAGTGATATAAAAACAATAGAAAGAATTCAAATTCTTACCAAATTTAGACGCGGAGAAATAGATATACTTGTCGGAGTAAACTTACTTCGTGAAGGATTAGATTTACCAGAAGTTGCTTTGATTGGAATATTAGATGCAGACAAAGAAGGTTTTCTTCGTTCAGAAACTTCTCTTATTCAGACTATTGGTCGTGCAGCTAGAAATGCCGAAGGTAGAGTTATTCTTTATGCTGATATTATTACTGGTTCACTAGAAAAAGCTATAAAAGAAACAAATCGTCGCCGTGAAATACAAATAACTTATAATAAGAAAAATGGAATAACTCCACAAACAATAATAAAGAAAATAAAAGATATAACAGAAGAGCTTGAAGATAAACATTCAAAATCAGTAAATGCTGAGCTTGATTTGGATATTGAATTATTCAAGAGAACTTATGAGAAAAGTAAAAGTAATCGCGAAAAAAATGAAAAAGATAGTATCAAAAATTTGATGCTTTCTGATGATGAAAGAAATAAAACTATTTATGAAAAGATAATTAAAATGAAAGAGAAAGAGATGAACAAAGCTGTAAAGGAATTAGACTTTGAAACTGCCGCAATTCTTCGTGATGAGATAGTGGTTTTAAAAGAGAAAATATAAAAAGTGCCCTTTCTCGTATGAGACAAGGACACTTTGTGGTAAAATCTATAGCCCTAAAACACTTGTTGTAGTATTGACCCGGATTCGAACCGAGACCTTCAGAATGAAAATCTGAAATTCTAGCCATTAAACTACCAAACCATGAAAATATCTTTTCGTTCGGAATCTCGGATTCGAACCGAGGACCTTAACATTACAAATGTTACGCTCTAACCAACTGAGCTAATTCCGCGGAAGCGGAGAGCAGGATTTACACCTGTGACCCCTACCCTGGCAGGGTAGTGCTCTACAAACTGAGCTATCTCCGCATATTTTTGTAAATTTGTTTACATATTACTTATTTAAAACTTTTTGTCAAGCTTTTGATTTTATGTTAGAATATATCTTCAATTATGAAAAAAGATGATATTGATAAAATAATAATAAAAGGAGCTAGGACACATAATTTGAAAAATATAAATGTAGAAATGCCAAGAAATAAAATGGTAGTTATTACTGGTATGTCTGGTTCTGGAAAGTCTTCTCTTGCTTTTGATACCATCTTTGCTGAAGGTCAGCGTCGCTATGTCGAAAGTCTTTCCGCTTATGCTCGTCAATTCTTAAATCAAATGCCTAAACCAGATGTTGATGAAATTTCTGGCCTTTCTCCAGCAATATCAATTGATCAAAAATCTCGCTCAAATAACCCTCGTTCTACTGTTGCAACTATTACTGAAATATATGATTATCTTCGTGTTTTGTTTGCTCGTGTAGGTCATCCATATTGTCCTATTTGTGGAAAAGAAATCAAAAAATTATCAAACGAAGAAATAAATAATTTTATTCTTGAAAAAATAGATAATTTTTCTTCAACAAAAAATAAAAAAAGAGTAAAAAATGTTGAATGGGATGAAACTCCAATTTCTATTTTTTCTCCAGTTATTCGTGGAAGAAAAGGAGAATATTATCAACTTCTTTATGATTTATTAAGCAAAGGTTATAGTAAAGTTCGTTTAGATGGAGAAATAAAAAGTCTTCGTGAAAGAATAGATATGAAGAAGACTATCAAACATGATATAGAAGTTTTAGTTGATAATTTTTCCATTCATGAATTTAAAGATAATCGTGATGATGCGAAGATGAGATTAAACGAAGCTATAGAAAAATCTTTAAGTGAGTCAGACGGGCTTATAATAATAAAAATAGATGAAGAAGAATTTTTAATGTCTTCAAAATTTGCCTGTGCAAATGATGGTTTTTCTTTTCCTGAAGTTGAACCAAGACTTTTTTCTTTTAATTCTCCTTATGGAGCTTGCCCAGAATGTAATGGACTTGGAACAAAATATTTTGGTGGTGATGATGTGTGTGATGCATGTAAAGGGAAAAGACTTAGACCTGAAGCTCTGAATGTATTTCTTTCATCTAAAGTAAAATATAATATTATTGATATTATAAAATTATCTATAAATAAAGTTGCTGATTTTTTTGTTGAACTGGAATTAACTGAAAAGGAAAAAGAAGTTTCAAAAGTAGTTATAAGAGAAATAGAATCTCGTCTTGAATTTTTGTTAAATGTTGGACTTGATTATCTTTCTTTAGATAGAAAAGCTAGTACTCTTTCTGGAGGTGAAGCTCAACGTATTCGCTTAGCTTCTCAGCTTGGTTCTAGACTTGTTGGAGCTTTGTATGTACTTGATGAACCGACAGTAGGACTTCATCAAAGAGATAATGATAAACTTATAAAAACATTAGGAAATTTAAAAAATTTAGGAAATACAATTATTGTTGTTGAACATGACGAAGATACAATTTTTGCTTCCGATTATATTATTGATATTGGTCCTAAAGCTGGAGTTCATGGAGGACAAGTTCTTGTTGCTGATTATTTACAACCACTTTTAGATGCTCCAAAAAATAATTCTAATTCTCGCACTCTTTCTTATCTTAGAAATGAAGTAAGAATAGAAATTCCAGAAAAGAGAAGAATCAATGATAAAGGAAGTTTGAAAGTTGTTGGTGGAAAAATATTTAATATAAATAATTTGAATGCTGAAATTCCACTTGGAAAAATGGTTACTATTACTGGAGTTTCTGGTTCTGGAAAAAGTTCTTTTATGTATGAAATATTACACAAGAATCTACAAGCTAAATTAGAATTTAGAAAAAGAACAGCACAGGTTTATAATTGCGCTTCATTTTCTGGAACAGAATATCTTTCTCGTGTTATTTTAATAGATCAATCTCCGATTGGTCGAACTCCTCGTTCAAATATCCTTACTTATACTGGAGCTTTTAACCACGTAAGAGATTTATTTGCTTTTACTGATGAGGCTCATCTTCGTGGATGGAAAGCTAATCGTTTTTCTTTTAATATTAAAGGTGGTAGATGTGAAGCTTGTGAAGGAAATGGGGAAGTGGCAGTTGAAATGCATTTCTTACCGACAGTTTATGTAACTTGTGATATTTGTGGAGGAAAAAGATTTGATAAAGAAACTTTAAGTGTAAAATATAAAAAGAAAAATATTTATGAAGTATTAGAAATGACAGTTGAAGAAGGACTTAAATTTTTTGAAGATATTCCTGCTATTTATGATAGATTAAAAACTTTGATGGATGTTGGTCTTGGTTATATAAAACTTGGACAACCAGCAACAACTCTTTCTGGGGGTGAAGCTCAAAGAGTAAAAATTTCTTCGGAACTTTATCGTCCACATTTAGAAAAAACAATTTATCTTCTCGATGAACCGACTGTTGGACTTCATTATGATGATGTTGCAAAACTTCTTGATGTTTTAAATAAGCTTGTGGATAAAGGTAATTCCGTTGTTGTTATTGAACATAATATGGATATTATAAAATCTTCTGATTATATTGTGGACTTTGGTCCAGAAGGCGGTCTTGGTGGCGGAAAAATTATAGCTAAAGGAACACCAGAAGATATTGCAAATACATCAAGAAGTTATACTGGAAAATATTTGAAGAAAGTATTAAAAAGGAAATAAAAAGAGATTTGTAGAAATTTCTTTCGCTATTTCTTTTTCTTCGTGCGGGTAATAGACAGGGTCTTTAAAAATTGTGATTGGTTTTCCAATCTCTATTTTTTCCCATAAAGACCCATAAGATGGATCTTTAGGATAACTAAAGACCGTACCACCTTCTGGATCTAAAACTTTGAAGTATTCAATCTCAAAGTCTCTTTGGCTGATTTCTTTTAAGTTCATTTTATTTGAATTTATTTGTTTATTATAATATTATAAATTTATGAAAAGTCAAGATTTGAAAAAACTAAAAATTTCTAATAAATCTGGTGTTTATTTCTGGATGAAAGGTAAGAAAATACTTTATATAGGAAAAGCAACTTCATTAAAAGATAGAGTGAAGAGCTATTTTGGAAAAGATTTAATAAATACTCGTGGTCCAGCTATTTTAGATATGGTGATACAAGCAGATAATATAAAATGGCAGGAAACAGACAGTGTCCTTGAAGCTCTAATTCTTGAAGCAAATCTTATAAAAAAATATCAACCGAAATACAATACAAAAGAAAAAGATAATAAAAGTTTTAACTATGTATGTATCACAAAAGAAGATATTCCTAAAGTTTTAATAATAAGGGGTCGGAATTTAGAAAAGGAAAAATATCAAAATATTTTTGGCCCATTTCCAAATGGAAATATTTTGAGAGAAGCGATGAAGATAATTCGTCGCATTTTTCCATATCTTGATAATGATTCAAATAAAAAAAATAATAGGGAATTTTATAGACAATTAGGATTAGTTCCATTTATAAATTTCACTTCACAGAAAAATGCTTTTCAAAAAGTCCTCGGACGAGGGGAACGGGAACCGGTGCCAGACCATTTTGAAAAGCATTTTTCTGCTTCGTTGTGTGAATATAAAAATAATATAAAAAATCTTAAATTATTTTTTCAAGGTAAAAAGAAAAATATTTTAAATAATTTAAAAAGGGAAATGGCTGCGTTTTCAAAATCTAAAGATTTTGAAAACGCAGCTAGAATTCGCAACCAAATTTTTGCCTTGAATCATATCAACGATATTGCTTTAATAAAAAATGATTTTATAAATTCTACTCAAAATAGAATTGAAGCTTACGATATTGCGCACATGTCAGGGAAAAATATAGTAGGTGTTATGACTGTAATTGAAAATGGAGAAATAAACAAAAGCGAGTATAAAAAGTTTATTGTAAAAACTCAAAACAATGCGAATGATACAGGCGCGTTAGAAGAAATTCTTTCTCGTCGTTTAAAACATGAAAAATGGAAAATTCCTAATATAATCGTCGTTGATGGTGGTAAGGCTCAAATAAATGTTGCGAAAAAAGTTTTAGAAAGAATTAAAAAAACTTCGCCCAATATTTTTTTTGCGAGGTCTTCGGACGAGGGAGACGGAAGCGGTGCCAGACCATTACAAAAAGAATATTTGGCTCCGTTTTCTAATACAAAAATTGTGTCAGTTGTAAAAGATGATAAACATAAAGCTAAAGCAATAATTGGCGATGAAAAAATAATCGAAAAATATCAAAAAGAGATTTTGCTGGCTAATAGCGAATCACACAGATTTGCAATTTCTTTTCATAAACAAAAGAGAAATGAAAATTTTATAAAAAATAATTTGTCATCTAAGTTCCAATAGTGATATTATATTCTTATGATTAAAGTTGGTGTTATACGTGGAGGAATATCACCTGAATATGAAATTTCGTTAAAAACTGGCGCGAATGTTCTTTCTTGTTTACGAGAAAGTCAGTTGAAAGATAAATATCAAGCACTAGATATTTTTATAGATAAAAGTGGTGTTTGGCATTTAAACGGAATTCCAACTAATTTATCTGAATTATCAAACAGAATAGATGTTTTTTTTAATGCTTTGCATGGAGATTATGGAGAAGATGGAAAAATTCAACAAGAACTTGAACAATGGAAAATACCTTATACAGGTTCTGGTCCATTAGCTTCGGCAATTGGTTACAATAAAGCTCTTACTAAAGAATGTTTTTCCAATTTAGGTTTGAACACACCAAGACATATTTTAGTCCCAGCTTATTTAGAAGATATGGATGGTCCAAAGGAAGAATATGCAAAAAGAAAAGCTTTTGATATTATAAGGCAACTTCCACCACCTTGGATTGTAAAACCATTGTCAGGTGGTTCTTCTATGGGAATTCATTTTTGTCGAAGTTACGACGAATTAGTTTTTGCATTTCAAGTTGGTGTAAATGAAAAAGTCAGTGTTTTGGTAGAAGAATTAATTGAAGGTAAAGAAGCGACTGTTTCAGTTATTGATAAATTTAGAAACAAAGATTTTTATGTTTTACCTCCAACAGAAATAAAAATTCCTAAAACCAAAAACTTTTTTGACTATGAAGCGAAATATACAGGTATGTCGCAAGAAATTTGTCCTGGAAATTTTAGTAGAGAAGAAAAAGAAGAATTAGAAAAATTAGCTAAAGCTATTCACTCTGGACTTAACTTATCTCATTATTCAAGAAGTGATTTCATAATTCATCCTAAAAAAGGTATTTATGCAATTGAAGTGAATACTTTACCAGGACTTACTAATGAATCTCTTACTCCGAAAGCTCTTAGTTCAGTTGGGGCTTCTATGTCAGAGTTCATAGACCATATTCTCCAATTGGCTTTAAATCATAAAAAGTAAAATAATGTGCAATTTTAAGGCTCTTTTTTCGCGCAATTTTTTGTAAAAATTATCAACAAAATAATGCTTGACAATTAATTTTTTAAAATATATTGTTAAGTTACTGTCAAATAAAGGCAGTAAAATTTTAATTAATTTTTGGTCCCATTTATTAATTATTTATAAAATTTAATATTATGAAAACACAAAGGAATTTCGGATTGTCTTTCTTAGGTAATCCCTCTAGGTTTTTATTGGTTGGTCTCATATCTGCCGTTTTTTTAATGGGCAGTTTTTTTATTTTTAATACAGCAAAAGCAGGAAAATTAACATGTGAGAGTGAAAATGATTTAGGAATTACTCCTGGTCCTGAAATAATCTCTGTTTCTTTTGCTGGACATGCAGGAACTTTTACTACTACTAATTCTATAACAATTGATCTTGATGGACTTACAGATAGTGAAATAAAAAAAGGTGGTTCAATTACACTTGATAGTGATGCTAATGTAACACTAACTGCATCTTATGGTGATAATAAACTCGGTTATATTGAACTTTCTGGTGGAACTGCAAATAGTGATAGTAGTGGATATACATATACCTTTACCACTAATGATTTAATTTATATGGCTACTGGATCATCAGGAAGTGATGAATTAAAAGCCAGTGAAATTGCAAGTTTATTTAAAAATCTTAAATTAAATTCAGTTACTTTAACTATTACTCTTGAATATGATGAAAGTTGTTATGATACAACAACATACACTCTAACAATAGAAGACACAACAGATCCAACAATTACATCAATGGAATATGCAGGAGTTGATGCTGATTCAAACTTAAAAATTGATTTCACAGATAAAGATGTTTATTCATCTTTAGATGAAGGTTCAATAAAAGTTTCAGAAAATAGTACTTTGAGTGTAACTTATGGAGATATTGAAATTTCTAAATATTTAGACGGAGACACACCATATTCATTGGGTAATATTGTTGATGAAACTTTTCTAAATTATATTTCTTATTCAGCATTAGAAAAAATTGCTGACGATGATGGTCAAATCACAATTCCTTTAACTTTGACAGATTTATTTGGAAATGAAGAAACATACGATGTTACTTTACAATTAGATGTAACTGCTCCAACTTTAACAAAATCAGCTGGTTTTGAAGGTGATTCAACAGGTGGAACAATTAAATATTACTTCAGTGAACCAGTTCAACTTATTAGTCAATCAACTAATGAAGTTACTGAATATTCAGCAGATTTACTTGCTATCTATGAAGTAAAAGATGGTGATTACGAAACTGCAGAAGATGATATAACAATTACTTCAGTAAGTTTTGGTGATGATGAAACTACTCTTACTATTAAATACAAAGGTAATCTAGAAAAAACTGATGACACAATTTACGTTGTTGATGCTTGGGGTTATAGTATTACCGACTTAGCAGGTAACAGAATTTCAGAAAATGAATTATCGGATGCTTTATTTACTGTTGAAGCGGTTGCTCCAACAATGAAATCGTTAGTAGCTTATAATACTTTTGACAATATAGGAAAAGAGATTGAATTAGATAACGGTTCATTAACTGTTGCTCAAAATTTAGTAACAAGTTCTATAGAAGTAACACTAAGTGAACCAGTTACTGTTGTTGGTGATGCAACTGTTTATATTTATATAACAGTAAATGGCACATTATATAAATATGGAACGATTTCTCAAACAACATCTAATTCTGATACAGTTATAATTACACCTATTAGTGGAAATGAAACAGCTGCGTTGCTAGGAGATTTTATATTTACAGTTCCTGAAGATTCAATTGAAGATTTAGCAGGAAATGGAAATGCCGAAACAACATTTACATTGCATGTTGAAGACCAAACAGCTCCAACAATAAATATTTCAGGTGTTAGTGATAACGCTGTTTCAATAGATGATTTTGAAAGTGACAATAATAGGTTATCTGCAACTCTTTGGACAACAAATAAATCAACATTAAGTCATGATCTTTCATTTACAAATGGAATATCTAGTGAAAGTTTAAAAGATAAATATTATGGATTGTATTTAACTGATTCAAACTTAAATGAGAATGATGGTACTTTAAGTGATTATTATACTAATAGAGAAACTTCAGATCCTTGGCTTACATATTTACAAGATGCAGCTAAAGGAACTAATCCATTTGCTTACATAAAAGTTGTTGATGGAACAAGTCTATCATTAATTGATGCTGCTAAACATGATATATCTCCCAATAATGATGTTTCAATGGAAATTCCAGATGATTTCCCAAGAGGAACTTATACTCTAACAGGAACAGTTACAGATTCAGCTGGAATTCCAACTAAAGTAACTTTTGTCTTAACTATTGATGGAGATAGAGAAGCTCCAACAGGAACAATTTCTATAAATGGTGATGATGAATATACAAATAGTAAAAATGTTACATTAACAATTAAAGTTAGTGATGAATCAAGTGTTACTTATAGTTTAGCTAATGAATCTGGTTCTAATTCTTCTTCTGGTAATGCCAGTGATTCTATTAATTGGACACTATCAGATTCAGATGGTTTAAAAACAGTTACAGTTACATTTACAGATGAATATGGAAATGAATCAACTGCTTCAAGTACTATAACTCTAGATATAATAGCTCCAGCACTTACGACTTATACTGTTTCAACATCTAAAATTTCACTAAATGGAGATGATAATAATGAAAGTGTAAGTATAGATACTAAATTTTCTGAAGAAGTTGCTGTAGAAATTAATATATTAGATTCAGAAGGAAAAGAGGTAGAAAACATATATTCTTCAGAATCTGTTACTGATGATCCAGCTGTTAAATATTGGAATGGTAAAGATGTAAGTGATGGAACTTATACAATCCAAATTTTAGCAACTGATTTAGCTGGAAATGAATTAAAAGATACAACAAAAACAGTTATTGTAGACACAACAGGACCTGTAATTTCTGATATTTCTGATATAACATCAGAAGCTACTTCAGCTAGTGGTGCAGTTGTAACTTATACAACACCAACAGCAACTGATTCTGTTGATGGAAGTGTTTCAATAAGTTGTGATTATGAATCTGGTTCAACATTTAAACTCGGAGAAACCACAGTAACTTGTAGTTCAACAGATAGTGAATATAACTCATCAACAAAGACATTTACTATTAAAGTTGTAGACACAACAGCTCCAGTAATTACAGTTGGTGATACAATCAATATTTATGTAGATGGAAGTTATGATGAAATGGATGGAGTAAGTGCTAGTGATATTGTTGATGGAGATGTAGATGTTACAGCAGATACAACTGAAGTTGATACTTCAAAAGTTGGTTCATATACAATAACTTACAGTGCAATCGACGAAGCAGGAAATGAAGCAATTGAAGTTACAAGAATTATAAATGTACAAATTAATCCTAGTTCAACAGGTAGTGTTTCTCTTTCAACAGAAACAGATACAGAAAGTGGAACAATTTCAGGAATTATTCCAACAGATACAACTCTAGAAGCTTCTGGAAGTGGTGTATCAGCAGAAATTACAATTCCAGCAGGAACAACTGTTACAGGTTCATCTTCTTCATGGGATGGAACAATTCAATTGCCAGTAGTGATAAAAACAGAAGTTAAACCAACAGCTGATAGTGGTAAAAGTATAAATAAAATATACTCTATTGAATTAGGTTATGGAGATGTTCATCTTTCACTTGATAAACCAGTTAAGATAGTATTTTCAAACATGTCGAATTCTTTAGTTGGCTGGTCTCAAGATGGTGTATTCCATTACATAACAAGTACTTGTGATAGCTTAACAGATCCTACATTAGGAGAAGATGAAGATTGTAAAATTGCAGACGGAGAAGATTTAGTTGTTTGGACAAGACACTTAACAACATTTACTGTTTACACACAGAAAACAAAATCTTCTGTTGGCGGTGGAGGAAGTTCATCATCATCTAAAACAACAGTTGTTTCTACTCCAACAGTTACCAATGATGTAGTTGGTCAGGTTTTGGGAGAAGAAATCTACAAATTCTCTATGTTTATGAAGAATGGTTCTAAAAATAATGAAGTTCTAGAACTTCAAAAATACCTAAACACAGCAGGGTTTGATTGTGGAACTGCTGATGGAATCTTTGGACCAATGACAAAAGCTGCGGTTATTAAATTACAAGTCGCAAATGGGTTAGTTGGCGATGGAATAGTAGGACCGCTAACTCGTGAAATTTTAAATAAATAAAATTATTTAAGCAGAAAATTCCGTCTTTACAGGCGGGATTTTTTTGTGTATAATATTTTCCATGTTAAATTGGTTAAAAAATCACTTTATACCTCATGACGGAAATAATCATAAACCTCATTTTTTCAGTCACGAAGTAATGTTTCCAATTTTTATTTTTATCATTTTTGTAGAGATATTTTTAATTGCTGGTCATGAATTAACTTTAAAAAATGATAATTTGCTCGGAGCCGTTTTACCTGCCGTTCTTACAGATCTTACTAATGAAAATCGTTTAGATAATGATTTACCAGTTTTAAAAGAAAATTCTTTGCTTGATGAAGCAGCTCAAATGAAAGCTGAAGATATGGCAAGTAAAGGATATTTTTCACACAATACTCCTGATGGAAAAACTCCTTGGTATTGGCTTGACCAAGTCGGATATGATTATAGTTATGCTGGAGAAAACTTAGCTGTTAATTTTTTTGAATCATCTGATGTTGCTCAAGCTTGGATGAATAGTCCTTCTCATCGAGAAAATATCGTTCGTGAAGAATTTACTGAAATAGGTATAGGTGTAGCAAGTGGTGTTTATCAAGGACGTGATACAATTTTTGTTGCTCAATTTTTTGGTACTCCAGCAGCTGTCTCTAATACTGAAGAAGAAGTAATACTTACTGTAAATGATAATAAATCTAAAGAAATAGAAAATTCTATTGAATCAAATGAAACAGAAAGCAAAATAATTCCTGTTGAGACTAAAGTTTTAGGAGAAGAAATTTCAGTAAAAGATGAAATTCAAAATACAAAGAGTATTTCAGACGAAGAAGATAATCTTTCTTTATGGGAAAAAATAATTTCTTCTCCTCGTGAATATGCTTTATATATTTTCTTAACTATTGCCATTTTTATATCTTTTATTATTATTATTATTCTTTTTGTTAAAAGAGAAATTAGACATCCGCTTATTTTGGCTAGAGGTTTCTTCCTTGTAGTTTTTATAATCGTTTTGTCTTATTTTAATCTAAAAATTCTAGGTTCAAAAACACTTGTTCCTACTGATTCTAATAGTACTAGTATTGCAAATGTGATTGCAAATTAGTTTTTTAATTTGTATCATTATACATATGAAGATATCGATATTAGGTTTTGGTACTTTTGGCGGAGCTCTCGCTCATATTTTAGAGAAAAATAATTGTGAGGTAATAAAAGAAGAAATAGGTGATAGTGAAATTATTTTTATCTCTGTTCCTTCGTTTGCTATTGAAGAAGTTCTTTTAAGATATAAAGATGAACTTTTAAATAAAAAAATAGTTATTTGTTCAAAAGGTTTTAATAAAAATGGAGAACTTCTTTCTAGTTTTTTAGAAAAAGAATTCTCTGGTAATCGCTTTTATTTCTTGTATGGACCAACTTTAGCTGATGGTTTAATCAAAGATGAATATTCTGGTTTTGTTTTAGCTGGTGATGATAAAAAGGAAGAAATAAAGAAAATTATAGAATCAGAAAATGTTTACGTAGAATTATCTGACGATATTGTAGGCATTCAGGTTGGTTCTACTTTAAAAAACGCAGTGACTATTTTTGTGGGTTTGGTAAAAGGAGCTGATTTAGGTGAAAATACAGAAGCGTTTGTTTATGCTAAAGGTTTAGAAAGTATAAAGAATGTCGGAATCTCTCTAGGTGCTAAGCCAGAGACATTTTTAGGCCTTGTTTGCGCTGGAGACTTGTATTTGACTTCTAGAAGTAGAGAGTTGGGAATTGAATTAGGTAAAGGTAAAAAATTTGAAGTAATTGATAAAGAATTAATTTATCCTAAAGAAGGTATTTACACTCTTAAAAATTTAGAAAAAATTGAAAAGTTTTCAAAAGCAGATTTAAGTTATTTTAAATTAATTTATGATGTAATCTTTGAAAATCTTTCAATCAAAGATGCTGTTAAGATGATAAAATAATTATTAAATAATTAAAATTAAAATATGAAAAAAGGATACAAAGGAAATATTGAAGAATTAACAATTTCAAATGAGAATTTTAGAAAAGTTTTATATACAGGTGAACATTGTCAGCTTGTTTTAATGTCGCTTCTTCCAAATGAGGAAATTGGAATGGAAGTTCACGATGACAATGATCAATTTTTTAGATTTGAGAAAGGTGAAGGGAAGGTGATTATTAACGAAACAGAGTATGAAGTAAAAGATGGTGATGCTATTATTGTTCCTGCTCATTCTAGTCACAATGTAATAGCTGGGATAAATGGACTTAAACTTTATACAATATACTCTCCAGCTCATCATGTTGATGGAATTATACATAATACTAAAGAGCAAGCTGAATCAGATGATGAAGAATTTGATGGTAAGTTGACAGAAATGTCTTTTTAATATACTCTTAACGTGAGAGCAAAAATTTTTCTTTTTATTTCACTAACCCTGTTTTAATTTAGGTCTTATCAATTTATTTCAAAAAAAGCCCGCATCTCCGCGGGCTTTTTTAATACATCGTATTTAAAATCGAAAACATCATAATCATTGTGTATAAAAAAGGAGACGCACATAGATAATAGTAAATATAACATTTTATCTTTGTATCAATGATTATGCCATTTTGTTTTTTTAGAATTTTGTTTCTATAACACAAGATTGATGATAATATAAAGAATATTCCTACATAATTAACAACTGACCAAAATAGTATTAAATTGAATTTTAAATCAAGAAAATTTCTCAATATTAATCTTAATACTAATTGTTCACCTAGCATAGGAACATAAAATCCTACCAATGTAGCAACTATGCACATGATGGTAATAATAATCCTTTTTATCATGATTTTTCAGTTTTTATTTATTACACAATTTTTACTTTCAAAGAACTAAAGCTTCTTCTATTCTAACATAAAGATTTATTAATGTCAAATAATTTCATAAATTTAATTTTGGAATAAGTTTATAAACATTTAAAAAAAATTAGAATGATTATATTATAACAGAAAAAGAAAACTCGCAGACGAGCTTTCTCGTTGCGAGTTTAAAATTTAAAGTCTAACCCGAGTACGACACTGTTTTGAGATGATTCAAACCATCCAACAGCAGGCATAACCCAAGCTTTTAATCCAGTACTTCCAATACTATATTGGACAATAGGACCAAATCCTGTATATCGCCAACCCCGAACTCCTAAATCAAAGTTTCCGATTTTTTCATTAAAAGTTACTTTGTACCAATAGTTATCTTTTCCAAACCCTTTTTCAACAAGGGCGACAAAGGATGTGTTGTTTTTACCGAGCCAAACAAATCCACCTGTTCGGAAAAGTTCACTTTTTTGCTCAATACCACAGCTTAATTCAATTTGGCTCCATGATGTTGGATTGTAATACACTCCAAATTGAGCCTCCGCCCAACTTTCTTGAACTAAGCCAAAATAAGTGAAACCAACCTTACCAGATTCGGTCAAAGATTTTGTACCGTATATTGTGACACATGGTGTAACTTTATCATCTGATATCGTTGTATAGAAAGTAGCTTGAGCACTTGCTGATACACAAATAAATACTACGGAGATTAAAATAATTAACTTTTTCATTTCCTTGATTTTTAAATTGTTACAATTTTTATTGAGTTGTCTTAATCACTTAATGTAAGAAACTAAGAAAACCCAATAAAAACAACAAATAAAATCAAAATATCAAAGAACTACCACCCTTAAACGATAGCATAAAGTTTTATTAATGTCAAGTGGACCCTATCGGATTTGAACCGATGACCTCCTCATTGCAAATGAGGCGCTCTACCAACTAAGCTAAGGGCCCAATAACCTATATAATATCTTATTTAAGAATTTTTGCAATATACTTGACTTTATTTATTGATTTAGTTAAGATAAAGCCCAAATTGTTAAATGTTGTATTTATGAATGAAAATTTAATTTTTTTTAGATACCCATCCTATTTCGCAAGAATTGATGGGTTCAAGAGAGGAAAATGAAGAAAATAATTCTTATCCTCCAATTCCTTATAATTAACTTTTTTAAAAAGGAATCTAAAACCCGCACATGTGTGGGTTTTTTATCTATCATCTTTATTTTATTTCTTGTATAATATTCTCATATATGAGATATGAAGGTTCTGGGATTGTAACCCAAAACAAAAAAAAGAGAAGAATTTCTAAAATTAAGAGATTTTTTAGAATACTTGGCCCAGGAATAATAACGGGTGCAGCAGATGATGACCCTTCAGGAATAGCTACTTATTCCCAAGCTGGTGCTCAATACGGATTTGGTCAACTTTGGACAGCTTTTTATCAACTTCCACTTCTTATTAGTATTCAAGAAGCTTGTGCTCGTATTGGAGCAGTGACTGGAAAAGGTTTGGCTGGTATTGTTAAAGAAAAATATTCTAAAAAAATTTTAATGGCTGTAGTTTTTCTTGTTTTAGTAGCTAATATTATAAATATTGGAGCGGATATTGGGGCAGTGGCAACAGCTATTCAGCTTATTTATGATTTACCATTTTTTATATACGCAATACTTATCACTTCAATAATTATTTTACTTGAAGTTTTTATTAGTTATAAAAAATATTCAAAAATTTTAAAATGGTTAACTATCACTCTTTTAGCTTATCCTGTAACAGCACTCATTATTTCTCAACCATGGGGAAAAATTTTAAATGCAACAATCTTTCCTCATATAGAATTTACATTTAATTTCTTTTTTCTTGTTACTGGTGTTTTTGGAACAACAATTTCTCCTTACATGTTTTTTTGGCAAACAAGTGGGGAAATAGAAGAAGAAATTGGTAATCATATGCTTTATCGAGAAGGTGGTAAACCTAGATTAACAAAAAAATTTTTAAAAAATATAAAACTTGATACAACTATTGGTATGTTTGCTGCTGAAATAGCCCAATGGTTTATAATTATTACAACAGCTACAGTTTTGTTCCATAATGGTATTACAAATATTGAATCAGCTTCTGATGCAGCAAAAGCATTAGAGCCTCTCGTGAGTTCATTTCCAAACTCTGGACAATTAGCTAAAGCTATTTTTGCTGTTGGTATTGTTGGTTTAGGTTTCCTCGGTATTCCTGTTTTAGCTGGTTCTGCTGCTTATGCAATGTCAGAAGCTTTTGGGTGGAAAGAAGGATTGTATAGAAAATTTAGTAAAGCAAAACAATTTTATCTTGTTATTATTCTTGCTACTTTAGTAGGCTTGCTTATAAATTTTATAGGAATTAATCCAATGAAGGCACTTATTTTTACTGCTGCTTTTAATGGTGTGGCAGCAATTCCTCTCGTTTATCTTATAGCTAAAATAAATTCAAACAAAGAAATTCTTGGAGAATATAAAGGAAATAAAATATCTAGACTTTTTGTTTGGATAACTTTTGTTGTTATGCTTTTATCAGCAGTATCTCTTTTTTGTACTTTTATTTTTAAATAAGCATTTAATTTGTTAAAATGTATTAGTTATGTCTTTTAATAAAACAAACAAAATTCAAATAGTAAAAAATGCTCCACCCCCAACAGATTTACCGACACTAGGAAAAGAAGATCAAGAAAATGTATGTTTTATTGGTAGAACAAATTACGTCGCTGCTCTTGAAGAAAAAAAATATGTTTTTGGTATTAAGCGTGAAGATCGAAAACGTCACATTTATATTATTGGAAAATCTGGAGTAGGTAAGACTAAAATAGAAGAATTAATGATGAGACAAGATATTGCTTATGGTCATGGTATTTGTCTTATTGATTCTAATGGAGAACTTATAGAAGAAATTTTGAATTTTATTCCAGAAAATCGTATCGATGATGTTTGTCTTATAGATCCAAGAGATATTAATTTTCCTGTATCGTTTAATCCGTTTTCTAATATTGATCCAATCTTTAAAAATCAATTCGTTTCTTGTTTTATAGAGATTCTTAAAAAACAATTTAACGAAAATTGGAACAATAAAATAGAACATATTTCTCGTTTTTCAATTTTAGCTCTCATTGATTATCCATCGTCAAATATGAATGATTTAATTAGAATCATTAAAGATAAAGATTTTAGATCTGATGTTTCCAAATATATTAAAGATGATATGGTTAAATCTTTTTGGGACAATGAATTTGATGACTGGAATTTAAAATATGATAATGATGTTATAATTCCTTTTTTGAACAGACTTGGACAATTCCTTTATGATCCAATAATGCGTGGAATTTTTAATCAAAAAAATAATAAAATAGATTTAAATAATCTTATTGAAAATAAAAAAATAATCTTATTAAATCTTTCAAAAGGTGAAATAGGTGATAGTGATGCTTCCTTTTTCGGATCAATATTTTTGATGAAATTAAAACAAGCTGGAATGATTAGATCAAGATTTGATCAAAAAGATCACAATGACTTTTATGTGTATATAGATGAATTTCAAAATGTAGCAAACGATACACTCATAAGTATTCTTTCAGAATCAAGAAAGTATAATTTTTGTTTTACTCTTGTTCATCAATATTTAGCTCAACTCGATAATAAAACAGAACAATTTGTTATTGGTAATGTTGGAACTCTTATTTCTTTTAGAATAGGAGGTGAGGATGCTGTAAAACTAAAACCAGAATTTGCTCCAATCTTTGACGTGAAAGATATGATAAATCTTGGTGTTGGAGAATTTTATATTAAAATGGTTATTGATGGAGAAAGTTATGATCCTTTTTCTGCCGATGCTCTTCGTGTTTTATCACCAACTCATAAATCGTTTAGACAAAAAATCTTGGAATTATCCAGAAACAAGTATTCTGTTTCCATAAAATAAATAAAAGCCAGAGATTTCTCTCTGGCTTTTGTGCTGACTTGTAGCACGTCCCTAACTTTTTTCGATCTTTTGGTTTTGGTTGTTGCTTATTGAAATTTCAAATTTCAACGGCCTAAACACCATATCGGTATTTTGCGCCTCATCCCTCTGTTCTGTTGAAAGTGAGCTTCCTTTGTCTTGTTGATTGATAACCATAACCGGAATTCCGTTAATAATTTTAATCGGAATTGCTTCGTTATTTGTAGTTGCAGTTTCTTGGTTATTGTTCATATTTTCAAATTGAAAACCAATACCAATGTAAATGTAAGAGTTTTCATTATTTGAAAGAGAAGAAACAATGGCCTTTATACCGGTTTCTTCATCAGAAGGCAAGTAACCTGAAAGACATAAGGTCTTACAGAAACTTGATTGAGACATCGATAATAAAGCGTCGTTTTCTTCGAACACATTATGAATAACGACACTAGAAGAAGTCAAACAATCTGTAACGATCTCTTGTGATCCCACATCGTTATCACAGACTGTCGCGGTAATAATATTCGCACTCATTGATACAGCAAAGAGTATAAAAGCGAATAAAAAAGCAACTTTAAGTTTTTTCATAAACTTTTTTAAGAACTTAAGGAATAAGGGTTCTTGTAACTCTATAACAAGATTACCTTGATCCTCTTGTCATAGAGATTAGCATAAAGGTTAAAAATAATCAAGTATTTCACTTTCATATTTATTCTTTTCAATGTATAATATTATTAATTAAGTATGGATATAGAAATTCCAAACAATCGAGACGTTACTTATTTTGCAAAAACTAACTTTCGTAATAAGGAAGAAGTTTTTGGTATTAAAAGAAAAGATCGCCGTCAGCATATGTATATTTTGGGTAAATCTGGTACAGGTAAATCTGTTCTTTTATCTAATCTTATTTCACAAAATATTAGAAATGGGGAAGGTGTGTGTGTTGTTGATCCTCATGGAGAATTGGCTGAAGAGATACTAGAAGTAATTCCAGAAGACAGAATTAAAGACGTTGTTTATTTTAATCCTGCTGATACAGATTATCATATTGGTTTTAATGTTCTTCAAATTGATGATCCAAAACATAAACATTTAGTTGCTTCTGGCCTTATGGGTATTTTTACAAAAATTTGGGCGAATGCTTGGAGTTCTCGTATGGAATATATTTTAAATAATGCGATTTTAGCTTTACTTGAAACACCAGGTACAACTCTATTAGGAATACCTAGATTACTTACAGATAAAGATTATCGTCAAATGATAGTTGGTAATTTAAAAGATCCAATTGTTAAAGCATTTTGGGTTCATGAATACGAAGAATGGCGTGATCAATTTAGAAATGAAGCAATTGCTCCAATTCAAAATAAAGTTGGTCAATTTTTATCAAGTTCTATTATTAGAAATGTCGTAGGACAACAAAAATCGACAATAAATATTTTTGATTTAATGAATGAAGGTAAAATTTTTATTGTTAATGTTTCTAAAGGTAGAATTGGTGAAGATAATTCAGCTCTTTTAGGTGGTATGATTATTACCAAAATACAATTAGCAGCCATGGAGCGTGTTCGTATTCCAGAAGATGAAAGAAAAGATTTTTACTTGTATGTTGATGAATTCCAAAATTTTGCGACAGAATCTTTTGCGAATATTTTGTCTGAAGCTAGAAAATATCGATTAAACCTAATTATTGCTCATCAATATATTGCTCAAATAGAATCTGGAGAAAATTCTAAAGTTTCTGATGCTGTTTTTGGTAACGTTGGAACAATGATTATCTTTCGTGTTGGAGCTGATGATGCTGAATTTTTAGAAAAAGAATTTTCTCCAGAATTTTCATCTCAAGATTTAGTTTCACTTCCAAACTACAATATTTATCTAAAACTTATGATTGATGGTGTAACAAGTCGACCTTTTTCAGCAACAACATTACCTCCAATTAAAATAGATAAAAATTTAGGTGTTAAAGATGTAATAATAGAATCTTCTAGGAATTTATATGCTAGACCTAAAGAGGAGATTGAAAACTCCATAAATAAATGGAGTGGAACTTTACAAACAGAAGATGGTGAAAATAAATATAAAATAGATTGTTCTAATTGTAAAAAATCAACAACTGTTCCTTTTGAACCTAAAGAAGGACGTCCTGTCTATTGTAAAGAATGTATGTTGAAAATTAAAAGTGGAGAAATTAAACCAGAAAAAGGTTTTTCTTTATCTAAACAACAAACTCGTCAAGAAAATTTATTATCTATTGAACCTTTAGCAAATCTAGGAATAGAATTTACTAGTGAAAATATTAATAAAAAAGATAATCAAAATTTTAACAAAAAGAAAGATAAAAATTATAATGATAAAAAGAATAATTATAATAATACAAATAACAACAACGGTAATAATGATAAATTTACAGTTAAGCCATCTCTAAAGGATTTATTAGAGAAAATTAAAAAAGAAGAATTGGTTGAAATTCCAAATAATAATCTGAAAGATTCAAGTTTTACGGAAAATAACAAAATAGAAAAAACAGAAGAAACAAAAACGATTTCCTTAAGAAGTTTAACTGATAAAAATAATCAAATAAAAAATAATAAAGAAATATCAGAAGAGAATAAATCTTCACTCAAAGATGTTTTAAATAAAGTTTTTTCAGAAAGTAATTCAAAGACAGAGAAAAAAGAACCAGTAGTTTCAAATATTCCTAAAGAAGAAATCTTACCTGAAAAAGAAAATGAAGATAAAAAAGAAGATGTCAAAACATGGGAACAACCTAAAGCTAAAAAAGAAGTTCCCGAAGATATTCTTAACAAGATTTTAGAATAATATGAAAAGTTCTAATAAAAAACACTATATATTTATTTTTATTATAGTGTTTTTTATTTTTGGTTTTACTCGTCGTGTTTATGCTGATATTTATATAAATGAAATTCAGGTTTTACCAACTAGTGAAAGATTTATAGAACTTTATAATAGCAGTGATTCTTCTGTTTTATTAACTGGTTATTATTTACAAAGAAAAACGGAAAATGGAACAAGTTTTACCTCTATGGTTTCTAAAACTTTTTTTGATGGCGTTGAAATTGATGGAAAAGGTTATCTTGTTATTTCAAAAACTTCTGACATTTCTAGTGATATTTTGGTTGATAATTTAATATTAACACAATCAAATACAATTCAGTTGAAAAAATCATCTAGTGAAGTTATTGATTTTATTGAATTTGGAGATATAACTGAAGGTAAAAGTTATCAAAGATTTGGAGATGATTGGTTACTTTCATATCCTACCCCAGGAAGTAGTAATTATTTTTCAGAGGAAAGTGATGATGATTCAGATGAAGAATCAAGTGATAAAAATTATATTTATAGTTCTACTGTAAAAGAAAAAGATTCAAAAAATACAACAACTACAGCTGAAATTATTACAAATAAAATTACTCTTGTTGGTTTGTCTCTTCCGATAACATCTAAAATAATAAATAGTAAAGGTATAACTTTGAATGTTGGAAAATTTGTTTGGAACTTTGGAGATGGAGAGGGAAAAGTTGAATATTCAGTTTCAAAATTAAATCATATTTATAAATATCCTGGAGAATATCTGGTGACATTAAATTATTATAAGGAAGATGGAGGTTCTCTTATTGCTTCAGATCGAATAAATATAAAAGTTATACCATCTTCTTTGTTTATAAAATCTATTGGTGATTTTTATGATCCATATATAGAAATTGAAAATAAATCAGAATATGAGATCGATTTATCTGGATGGATTATAAAAGGAATGACAAAAAATTTTATAATTCCAGAAGGAACAATTTTATTACCTAATAAAATAATTAAAATTTCAGGAAATATTACGGGTTTTAATCTTTATGATTTGTCTAAATTTTCTATTTTAAATAATGATCAAAATGAAATGGCATATTATCCTTATAAAATAATAAATCAAAAGAAAGAAATTATTTTAAAAAATGAAAATTATGAGAATAACAACACAGAGGATTATATAAACTTAAACGATGAAGTTTTACCTAATGGGAACGATGTAAAAAATTTTAATAATTATTATCTAATTCTGTGTCTATTTTTTGTTATATTTTTGGGTGTAATTCTGGTTTTTATTATAAAAAATAAAAACAAAAAAGCCGAATCATTTTCTAATGATTTCAAAATAATGGAATAATTTTTAAATATTAATTTTTATGATATAATCGCTCCTATATGATTAAGAAAACAAAAATTGTGGCCACTATTGGTCCAGCTACTTCTTCGGAAGAGATGCTTACAAAGCTTTTAAAAGCAGGGCTTAATGTTATAAGATTAAATTTCTCTCATGGTGATTTCAAAGAACATCAAGAAAGGGTTGATAATTTTAAAAAAGCGATAAAAATTACTGGTATATCAGGAGCTATTTTACAAGACCTTTCTGGCCCCAAGATTCGCTTAGGTGATTTTTATCAAGAAAAGGTTGAACTTAAAAAGGGTGATTTAATTACAATAACAACAAAGAGTGTAGTCGGTGACGAAAAAAAGGTTTCTATAAATTATGCCTCTTTCCCGAAAGAAGTTAAGGTTGGTGATAATATTATGGTTGATGATGGTAAAAAGAAATTTCAAGTAGTTTCTATTAAAGGAGAAGAAGTTGTATGTAAAATTATTGTTGGAGGAACAACTAAAGGCCGTCGTGGTGTTAATTTACCAGATTCAGAATTATCAATAAAATCTCTAACAGATAAAGATAAAAAAGATTTAGAATTTGGAATTAAAAATAAGGTTGATTTTTTTGCTTTTTCTTTTGTTCGTAATCCAGAGGATGTTAAAGAACTTCGCGAAATTTTAAATAAGAAAAATTCGAAAGCAAAAATTATTGCTAAAATTGAAACCCCTCAAGCAATTAAAAATTTAGACGCGATTTTGGAATTATGTGATGGACTTATGGTTGCTCGTGGTGATTTGGCAATTGAAGTTCCAGCTGAAAAAGTTCCTTTACTTCAAAAAATGATTATTAAAAAATGTAATGATGCTGGAAAAATAGTTATTACTGCAACTCAAATGCTTGAATCTATGATTAAAAGTCCTGTTCCAACAAGAGCTGAAGTTTCTGATATTGCTAATGCAATTTTAGATGGTACAGACGCTATTATGCTTTCAGAAGAAACTACTTTAGGAGAATATCCGCTCGAAGCAGTTAATATGATGTCTAAGGTTGCTTACGAAATAGAATCTAGTAATCAAGAAAGAGTATTAATAGCTCACAAGAAAGGTAGTAATTCTGAAATAACAGATTCTATTACAGGTTCAGTTGTTAAAACAGCTCACGATGTTGATACTAAAATAATAGTGGCTCTTACAAATTCTGGTTTTACCGCTAGAATGGTTTCTCGTCATAAAACAAATTCTACAATTCTTGCTTTAACACCAAATGAAATAACAGCAAGACAACTCTGTTTGTCGTTTGGTTGCGTTCCTGTTTTTGTTCCGAGTTTTAATACTCTAGTAGAAACTTTAAAATTTGTTAGAGAATATTGTATTAAGCAAAAATACGTTAAAAAAGGAGATAATATTTTAATAACAGGTGGTTTTCCTTTTAAGAAAAAAAATATTTCAACAAATATGTTAGTTGTAGAAACAATATAATATTAATAATAAAAAATTGTAAATATGAATAAAAATGAAGTAAAAATTTTAAAAGTTTTTGGTCGTGAAATATTAGATTCCAGAGGTAATCCTACTGTTGAAGTCGATGTTACTTTATCTGATGGTTCTTTTGGAAGAGCAGGAGTACCTTCAGGTGCATCAACTGGTAGTCATGAAGCTGTAGAACTTCGTGATGAAGATTCATCTGTTAAAAATAAAGCTGGCAAAAAAAGATATGGTGGAAAGGGAGTTGTTAATGCTGTTTCAAATGTAAATGAAATAATAGCAAAGAAAGTAAAAGGAAAAATTTTAAACCAAAAGAGTTTAGATGAAATGATGATAGAACTTGATGGTACAGAAAATAAAGGCAATTTAGGCGCAAATGCTATTTTAGGTGTATCTTTAGCTTTTGCAAAAGCTAAAGCGATATCAGAAAAAAAACCTCTTTGGAAATATTTTAAGGATATATCTAAAACAAAAGACGTATACATTCCTGTTCCTATGATGAATATTTTGAATGGGGGAAAACATGCTGAAAATTCTACAGATATACAAGAATTTATGATTATGCCTATTGGAGCAAATAATTTTAAACAAGCTTTACAATGGGGTTCAGAAGTTTTTCATGAACTTAAGAAAATTCTTAAAGCAAAAAAACTGAATGTTTCAGTTGGTGATGAAGGTGGTTATGCACCATCTCTTCCTACTAATGAAAGTGCAATTGAAGTTATTATAGAAGCTATAAAAAATGCAGGATATGTACCAGGAAAAGATATCAGTATTGCTATCGATGCTGCTGCAAGTGAAATGTATAAAGACGGGAAATATCATTTAAATTCAGAAGGAAAAAGTTTAACTAGTGAAGAAATGGTTTCTTTTTATGAAGATTTAGTAAAAAAATATCCTATAGTTTCTATCGAAGATGGTCTTCATGAAGATGACTGGAATGCTTGGACTCTAATGACAAAAAAGCTTGGCAAAAAAATTCAAATAGTTGGAGATGATTTATTTGTAACAAACATTAAAAGATTAGAGCAGGGAATAAAGGAAAAAGCAGGAAATTCTATTTTAATTAAATTAAATCAAATTGGAACAGTTACAGAAACAATCGATGCTATAAATATGGCAAAGAAAGCTGGAATGACTTCTGTTGTCTCACACAGATCAGGGGAAACAGAAGACACAACCATTGCTGACTTCGTTGTCGGTCTTGGTACAGGACAGATTAAAACTGGTTCACTTTGCCGAAGTGAGAGAGTAGCAAAATATAATCAACTTCTTCGTATAGAAGAATCACTTGGACAAAAGGCAATATTCTTAGGTAAGAAAGTTTTTAAAATGTAGATTTTATATTTACAATTAAACAAAAAAGCAATCACTTCTCATGATTGCTTTTTTGTTTTATGCACGAAATCAGAATTATTTTTATATGTCAACTAAAAGCCTAGGCAGGATTTGGACTTTTAGATTTTTTCTAATGCTTTTGGAATTTTGTTGAAATCTTTTATAAGAGTTTCTCTCATTCCGCCATTATAAAGTGCGGCGGCTGGGTGGTAGAGTGGCATGAATGCCTGTTTCTTTTCTAACTCGGGAATATTTTTGATTAAGAGTTTGCCGTGAATGTCCGAGATTTTTTCAGTAGGGAAAAATCTAGTCATTGAATGTCTTCCTAAAAAAACTATAAGTTTAGGGGAAATTATTTTTAATTCATTTATAAGCCAATCGTTACAAGTTTCTTTTTCATCTTGTTCTGGATCACGATTATTTGGTGGACGATATTTAACAATATTTGTAATATAAATATTTTCTCTTTTTATTCCTATATTTTCTAACATTTCGGCAAGAAATTTACCTGCAGCTCCAACAAAAGGACGGCCTTCGATATCTTCATTTTTTCCAGGAGCTTCACCAATAAAAACAATTTCTGTTTCTGGATTTCCGTCTCCAAAAACAGCCTGAGTTGCTGTTCCTTTAAGTTTACATTTACAATTCTCTTGCCAGTATTTATTTAGCTTATCTAATTGTTCTTTTTTAGATTTCATTTTAAATTATTATTTTGTGCCGGGGAGAAGACTTGAACTTCCACCTCTTGCGAGACTCGATTTTGAGTCGAGCGCGGCTACCATTACGCCACCCCGGCATAAAAGAAAATCTCTTTTATTTTGTGATTATATCAAAATTAATCAAAAAATCCATATTATTGCATTTCTGTGGTTTTTGTAGTATTATTCTGTTATGTCACAAGATAAATTAATAAAAATTACGAACAAGTCTACTGGTACAACTTACTATACAACTAAGAATAAAAAGACTGTTACAAAAAAAATAGAGCTTAAAAAATACGACAAAAAACTTAGAAAACGCGTCGTTTTTAAAGAGTCAAAAAAATAAAAATTCCCTAATTGGGGAATTTTTATTTATATGATATAATCTTCTCACTTGGGTGGTTAGTATAGTGGTAGTACAACGGTCTCCAAAACCGTTGGCGAGGGTCCGATTCCTTCACCACCCGCAGTTATTTATTTTAAAAATTTTTTAATCTCTTTCATTGAGTTTGTTTTTTCTGATTTTTTAAGTGGGTTTATCCAAATAATATTTTTATCTTTTTTAAACCAAGTATTCTGTCTTTTTGCAAAATGCCAAATTTCAGTGTTTAATTTTTCAATCATTTCATCTTTAGATAATTTATTTTGTAAAAAATAAGAAACATATCGATATTCAAGCCCGAAAGATTCTAATCTTTTCCAAGAGACTTTTTCTTTTTCGTGTAAATTTTTTATTTCTTTTATCATTCCTTTTTTAATACGTGAAATAAGACGAAGTTTTATTCTTTCTTTAAGTGTTTCATCTGGAATTTTAAGACCAATTTTTAAAATATCAAATTTTTCTTCTTTATTATTTGAAAGAGATGGAACTTTACCTAAAGTTTTAGCTATTTCAATAGCACGAATAAGACGAATAGAATTATTTTTATCTATTGTTTTAGCTCTATCTTTATCTAATTTTTCCAGAATTTTAAAAAGTTCTGAAGCTGATTTTTTTGAAAGTTCTGCTCTTAATTTTTTATTTGGAAGAACTTCAGGAAAAGTAGTTTCTTTTGTTATTGAATCTATGTAGAAACCAGTACCTCCACAGATTATTGGGATTTTGTTTTTACTGGATATTTTTTCTATTTCTTTTAAAGATAATTTTTGAAAATCTGAAACTGAGAAAATTTTTAAAGGAGAAATTATATCTAAAAGATAATGGGGAACACCCTGCATTTCCTTTTTTGTGATTTTACCAGAACCTAAATTCATTCCTTTATATACTTGCCTAGAGTCAGCGGAAATTATTTCACCATTAATTTGTTTAGCAATTTCTACAGCAAAATCACTTTTACCTGTGGCAGTTTGACCAAGTATTATAATCAATTTTTGTTTGGTTTTCATAAGATAATATTCGCATAAAAACAGCTTTTTTGCTAGAATCAACTTTATATGATGACTTACATACTGTTTATCCTAGGTTTTGTTTTTCTTATAAAAGGAGCAGGTTTTTTAGTTGATGGTTCAGCTTCTATTGCTCGTAAACTTTCTATTCCGACTATTGTTGTTGGACTTACTGTTGTTGCTTTTGGAACTTCAGCTCCAGAATTTGTTGTGAATATTTTTGCTTCTATAAATGGTGATACTGGTATTGCTATAGGGAATATCTTGGGAAGTAATATTGCAAATATTCTTTTGATTCTTGGAATTTCAGCTATTATTAGACCTTTAACTACAAAGAAAAATACAGCTTGGAAAGAGATACCTTATTCATTATTTGCGGGTGTTATTTTAGCATTATTTGCATTAAGTTCTATTTTTGGTAAATCTGGTTTTGCTGGAATAAGTAGAGGTTAGGGAATAATTTTATTATTATTTTTCTTTTTATTTTTGTATTATACTTTCAAAATTTCTAAAAATAAAAATGATTTAATAGAATGTTCTGATATCAAAGAATTTTCTTATTTAAAATCAACCATTTTTATAATTATTGGAATTACTGGACTTGTATTAGGTGGAGAATGGATTGTGAATGGAGCAGTAAAAATAGCAGAGTATTTTAATTTAAGTCAAACGCTAATTGGTCTTACTGTTGTTGCATTAGGAACTTCACTTCCAGAACTTGCAACTTCAATAGTTGCTACATACAAAAATCATAGTGATATTGCTATTGGAAATATTGTTGGTTCTAATATTTTCAACATATTTTTAATTTTAGGTACGAGTTCTATTATTAAATCTTTACCATTTAGTCATGATTTAAATTTCGATGTTTTTATGGTAATATTTACAAGTGCAATATTGTTTGCTTTTATGTTTATTGGTAAAAAAAGAACAATAGAAAGATGGCAAGGAATTTTAATGTTTCTATTGTATGTAGTTTATATTGTTGCACTTATTATTACTAGAATTTAATCTTTATAAAAAATATAAAGTCAAAATTAATATATGGGATTTAAATCATTTATAACAAAAAAGGCACTTCAAATGAAAGGAGTATCTAAAGATCAGGCTGAAAAGATTGCTGAACAGCTTGAGAAAAATCCAGAGATAGTAAACTCTTTAAAACAATTAGAAGATAATAAAGAAGTAAAAGAGCTTTTTGAAAAAATTACTAAAGAAATAGAAGAAAAGAAAAAGGGTGGTATGAATGAGCAGTATGCGGCCATTTTGGTTATTAAAAAGTATCAAAATGAAGTTATGAAATATAGAGAAGAACTTATGCCACTTTTGTCTTTAATGCAAAAATAATTTTATTAAAAGCACAAATAGAAATATTCTTTTAAAATATTTCTATTTGTGCTAAATTCTAGCTATGTCATTAAGTATTGGTATAATGAGAATACAATTCAACATTTTAATTGTGATAGAATGTCTTCTATTCCGTTTGAATTTACTGTAAATATACCACCACCTCGTTATAGAAGAATTATTATCGGTCGAGATCAAAAGGGAAGAATACTTCATTCTGTGCCACCACTGGAATAAATAATAAAAAGATATTAAAACTAGCAAGGATTACACCTTGCTAGTTTTTTGTTATTTTGGCTCAAAATGTTATACTTTTATTAGTTTTTGTATACAAATTATACCTAATTAAATATAAGACATGTTTGAACAATCGTTTAAAAATATAGATAATATACTTCATACTGACTCTGGATGTGCGACAGAACTTGATTACATAGAACAGACTTCATGGATTCTCTTTTTGAAGTATCTTGATGATTTAGAAGAAACTAAAAAGATTGAAGCGGCCTTTGCTGGTAAGACATATACACAGATACTTTCATCGCAATTTGAATGGGACAAGTGGGCTTGCCCAAAAGGCAAAGATGGAAAGCTTAATCATAATAAAGCTCTAGACGGGGATGATTTAAAAGAATTTGTGGATCATAAACTTTTCCCATATTTAAAGAAGTTTAAAGGAGAAGAACCAAATACTATTGAATATAAAATTGGAGAGATATTTTCAGAATTGAAAAATAAAATTTCTAGTGGTTACAAACTAAGAGAAATTTTAAATGTAGTAGATGGAATGCATTTTAAGCTTCATGAGGAGAAACATGAACTATCACATCTCTATGAATCTAAAATTAAGAATATGGGTAATGCTGGTAGAAATGGAGGGGAGTATTATACACCTCGTCCACTCATTAGGACTATTGTAAGAGTGGTAGATCCTAAGATAGGAGATACTATTTATGATGGGGCTTGTGGGTCAGCTGGGTTCCTTGTTGAAGCATATAACTATCTGACAGAGAATAAATCAAAACTTACAACGAAAGAGATAGAAACTCTTCAGAATAAAACTTTCTATGGAAAGGAAATAAAATCTCTCGCGTATATCATCGGAATTATGAATATGATTCTTCACGGAATAGAAGCCCCAAACATAAAGCATATGAATACTCTTGCAGAGAATATAAATGATATACAAGAGAAAGACCGATATAACATAATATTAGCAAATCCTCCATTTGGAGCAGGAATAGGAAGAGAGATTCAGCAAAACTTTCCAATTAAAACAGGGGAGACAGCTTTTCTATTTCTTCAACATTTTATAAAGATACTTAAAGCGGGTGGCAAAGCGGGTATAGTTATTAAGAATACTTTCCTTTCAAATACAGATAATGCTTCTGTCTCTTTACGTAAGCTTTTACTTGAGAATTGTAATCTTCATACGGTACTTGATTTACCAGGTGGAGCCTTTCAAGGAGCAGGGGTTAAAACTGTTGTCTTATTCTTCGAAAAAGGAGCTCCAACTAAAAAAGTTTGGTTCTATCAGCTCAACCTTAATCGTAATTTAGGAAAAGGTAAACCATTAAATGAAGAAGATTTAGCGGAGTTTGTAAAATTACAAAAAACTAAAGCAGATAGTGATAATTCTTGGAGTGTTGATATAAAAGATGTAAATAAAGAAACTTTTGATTTGTCGGTAAAAAATCCTAATAAGAACGATGAAGTTGTTTTGAGGGAACCTAAGAATATTTTGAAAGAAATTAAAAATCTAGATATAGAATCGGGTAAATTATTAGAAGAACTAAATAATCATATATAATTTATGAAAACATATTTTTATAAAGGATCTAAGAATATCTTATTGGAAAAAGAAGAAATAGAAGGCCAAAGTAACTTAGATTTGATAAAAAAAGAAATTCTCAAAATTTTTGATGTAAAAAACCTGTCTTTTTTAATTGGTGCTGGATGTTCATCTTTTGGAAAAGAGATTGAGGTGGGAAAAGAAAAAATTGAAATAGGGATTCCTGTAATGAGTGTACTTGCTTCATCTTTTTACAAAACCTTAACAAAGGAAGATAATAAATATATAAAAGATGTATTAAAAATAGATATTAGTAAAGAACCTTTTAAAAATAATCTAGAGAAATTATTAGAAGTTCTTTATAGCTATAGATTTCTTTTAGAAAAACAGGGAGTAGATTTAAAGGAAGTTGATACTTTAATAAATAAAGTAACTGGCTTCTTGCTCATTAGTTGTAAAAATGAAGAGAATAATAAAAAATATTCTGATGTAGTTGATTTATATAAACTTTTTTATAAAAAGCTTATATATAGAGATAATAATTTATCTAAGACAAATATATTTACAACTAACTATGATCTTTATTCAGAAAAAGCCCTTGATGAGTTAGGCATATTGTATAGTAATGGTTTTTCAGGTTTTGTTGAAAGATATTTTAATCCCGCAGTATTTAATTATGCATTCGCAGAACAAATGGAATTAAGTAATAGCAAATGGAATGTTATTGATAATTTTATTTATTTATATAAATTACATGGATCAATAAATTGGATTGAGTCGGATAAACAGAATCATCTTTTTAATGTTCAAGAAGTCCAGGACCTAGATAAAATAACGGGCAAAGTGATGATTTATCCTACACCAATGAAACATATGGCAACATTGGCTTCACCATACTCTGATCTATTCAGAGAATTTCAGAAAAAAATTATGCAAGATAAAACTATATTAGTTGTTATGGGATATAGTTTTAGTGATGAGCATATAAATAATCTTATATATCAAGCTTTGACTATTCCTACATTTAGACTTGTTGTCTTTCAGGATGGGAAAAAAGAAAATATTAAAAAATTAAAAGATTTAAATGATCCTCGTATATGGATTATTTATACTGATGATGAAGGAGAAAAAGATATTACTAAGATTCATTATTTTAATTATGTTGTAGAAAATATTTTACCAAATATTGATGAAGAAAAAATTGAAATAAGTATAGATAAAGTTTTTAATTCTTTTTTAAAAAAAGATACGATATAGTGATATATGATATTAGATGATAAAAAAAGAGTTATAGGGAAGATTGTCTCAATAAATTCTGATAGATTTACTGTTGAGTTATTGAGTGGTATTAAAAACTTTAATACTAGTGGTTATGATGATATTCATTATTTTGCTCAAATAAATAGTTATGTTATTGTTCCATATCAAAATCACTATATAGTTTCAGAGGTTATTGGTGTTAGAGAAAAAGATTCTCAAGATTTTTCCAATATAAAAGAACAAGAACTCAATAAAGTTTACTCTGTAAAACATCTTGATGTTTTACCTGTTGGCACTATTAAAAATAAAAAATTTACTTTTGGTGTTTCTGTTTATCCTACATTATATAGTGATGTGTTGTATATAAAGGATGAAGAGCTAGATGTATTATTTGATGTATTAGATGCTGAAGTTTGCAGATGTAATAACTGTGACAAATATGAAGAGGTGTGCGTTGTTCATTCTGATAAATTTAAAGGTAAGACAAAGCTAAATGCTCTTGATGTTGGAGAATCTGCTATTTTCCCTGATTATAAAATAAAGATAAATATAGATAAATTCTTTGGTAGTCATTCAGCAGTATTGGGTAATACTGGAAGTGGTAAATCTTGCACAATTGCATCAATGCTACAAACTATTTTTAATAAAGAAAAAGAATTTTTTGCTATCGGTTCAACATTTATAATTTTTGATGTGAATGGTGAATATAAAAAAGCACTAGAGGATTTAAAAGAAACTGGAATTAAAATTGTTAATTTTAGCATAGAAGATAAAGACGATCATAAAAAATTTAAATTACCACATCATTTTTTTAATATTGATGAATGGGAATTACTTTTGCAAGCAAGTGAAAAAACACAAAGACCGATATTAAGAACAGCTTTGGCTTTGGCATCTTTATTTAGTAAAAAAGAAGATGAAATAATAAAAAAGACCAAGAATCATATATTAGCTACGTGTATAACTTTAATTTTAAGAGATGAGACAAGTAGCCCTTCAAAAAGAGATAGACTTTTAGCAATTCTAAGAAAATTCTATACAGAAGATATAAATCTCAATAAAGATTTTAAGTATAAAGATGAATTAGGGGTAGAACAAACAGAAATTAATTATGATAAGGGATTAAAAAAGAAATGTACTATTGAAAATTGCCTTTTTGTTCATTATGGTGGTCTTATTGGAACTAATATCTTGCATGATTATTTGGAAGAAACAGATTTAAATGGTAAGCAAGTATTTTTTGATGAAGATTTTCAAATGCCAAGCTATGACAAAGATACACAATTTGATTTTAACGAAATTGAGAATTCTCTTGAATTGGCTCTACTTTATGAAGAAGCACATGGGAATAAGCACATCAGGGATTATTGTTCATCTTTAATCACTCGTTATAAAAGTATTAAAGAAAGACCAGATTTTGATTTTATTAAAATTCAAAATACAGAAGGTAAGGATAAATATATACAAGAATTATTAGGATTTGATAAAAACAAAAAAGAAAATCAAGTTATTGTGTTGAACATTGATTCAATTGATGATGAATTAGTCGAATTAGTTTCATCTGTTGTAACAAGAATAATTTTTGACAAACTGAAGAGCTTAAAAACCAGAAATGTTTTTCCTGTTAATTTAATCCTTGAAGAAGCACATAGGTATATATCAAATGAATCTCAAAAAGGTATACTCAAGGCAAATTATATTTTTGAAAGGGTAGCCAAAGAGGGTAGAAAGTATGGATTATTTTTGCTTGTTTCTTCTCAGAGACCAAGTGAATTATCTAGAACAGTTTTGTCTCAGTGTAATAATTTTATTGTACATCGTATTCAGAATCCAGATGATCTTTCTCATATACGACAAATTACCCCACATATATCAGAAGCAACGCTTAAAAAACTTCCATCAATTCCAACACAGCATGCTCTAATTTTTGGTAGCGCTGTTAATATTCCAACTTTATATAAAGTAAAGACAGCAAATCCTTTACCTCTTAGTGATAATAATAAAGTTAGTGATAATTGGTTTGTGGATAAAGACCAAGAATTTAATATTTAGAATAATAAAATTATGAGAAATAATTGGCAAATAAAAAAACTTGAAGATGTTTTGGAATATGAGCAACCAAGTAAGTATATTGTAAAATCTACTAAATATAGCGATGATTATGAAATTCCTGTTTTGACCGCTGGGAAGTCTTTTGTTTTAGGAAAAACAAAAGAAAAAAATGGTATTTTCCCTCAAGATAAGTTACCTGTAATTATATTTGATGATTTTACAACAGCTTCTAAATTTGTTGATTTTACTTTTAAAGTCAAATCATCAGCTATGAAGATTTTACATCCCGTTAAAAATATCGCAGATGTTAGATTCCTTTTTTACTTTATGCAAAATATTAATTTTGATCACACTGGTATTCATAAAAGATATTGGATTTCAGAATATTCTAAAACAGAAATTTTACTTCCTCCTCTTTCTGAACAAAAACAAATCGTTAAAATTTTAGATGAAGCTTTTGAAAAAATAGAAAAAGCAAAGAAAAATACAGAAAGAAATCTTCAAAATTCAAAAGAACTTTTTGAATCATATTTGAATAATATTTTTACAAATCCAGGAAAAGACTGGGGAGAAAGTACTTTGGGTGAGATTTATGATGTGCGTGATGGCACACACGATTCTCCAAGATATCAAAAAGAAGGTTTTGCTCTAATAACTTCTAAAAATTTAAAAAATAGTCTCATTGACTATAAAAATATCAAATATATTTCAGAAAAAGACTATATAAATATAAATAAAAGAAGTAAGGTTAATCAGGGGGACATATTATTTGCAATGATTGGGACTATTGGAAATCCAGTCGTTATAATTAATACTCCTGATTTTGCAATTAAAAATGTTGCTCTATTTAAAATTGGTGAAAATCAAGATAGTCATTTTTTAAAATACTATTTAGATTCAAGAATGGTTATTGATAAAATGTTGAGTGAAGCAAGGGGAACCACTCAAAAATTTGTTGGTTTGGGTTATTTACGAAATTTTCCAATTAAGATACCAGATCTAAAGAAACAGAAAGCTGTAGCTAAAAAAATTAGCGAACTTTCAGAAAAAACTAAGAAATTGGAAGAGATATATCAGAAAAAATTAGAAGATTTAGAAGAGTTAAAAAAGTCTATATTAAATAAGGCATTTAGTGGAGAATTGTAGTGGATACAAAAATATTTCACTAAAAAGTGAAATATTTTTGTATGGAAATTTTTAATTTATCTAAGTAAGATCAGTAATATTTTTAGTGTCTCCGTTTGCTTGATTCCAAGCTATAGATTTTTTAACATTTTCTTTTGTAGTATAAGATTCACTACTCATGCAGACTGTTTCTCCATTTGATGACTTAAGAATCCAGTAATAGTATGAATCCTTATCTTTTTTAATGTAGTATGTTGCCATATATTTTAAGAGGTTTCTTATTATTAATTTTTGCTAGGGGACGACTCTAACTCTTAAATTATATGCCTTGTATTGTCTATGTCAATTATTTGACAAAAATTGCTTGACTTTTTTACAAGTTTTGTATATACTTGTCGTATGAACAAGTATATACAAAAAATTAAAATGTTAAGAAATAATAATAATTTAAGTCAAGAGTATATAGCAAAAATCATAGGGGTGTCTCGTCCAACTTACACAGCAATAGAAGCAGGGAAACAAGAACTTAGTTTAGAAGAAGCAAAAAAACTTGCTACACTTTTTAATATAAGTGTAGATGAATTGTTATCTGGGGATATTCCAAATATTGAGAAATATAAACAAATGATACTCACATTTCTCCGAATGAATATTTCAAAAGATGGAAAGATTCCAAAAACTAAACTTGCAAAATTATTATATCTTTCTGATTTTGCTTGGTTTTATAACTCTTTTGAAAGTATGAGTGGTATGCAGTATAGAAAAATTACTTATGGTCCTGTACCTGATACATTTTTTCGTGCTATAGATGAGCTTGAATTTGATGGAAAGATAAATATTGATCATAAAAGTGAAAATGGAAAAGAATGTTTTTTGATTAGCGAATCTGATAGTAATAAAAATGAAAAAATAACCACTATTTCAAAAGAAGAAAATAATTTAATGAAAGAAATTGCTGAAAAATGGAAAGATAAAAAAACTCAAGAGATTGTTAATTTTACACATAATCAATTACCTTTTACTCTTTGTAGAGAGAATGAACTTATTCCTTATGAACTAATAACTCAAGAAGATCCAGATATGGTCTATTAATTTTTATGGATATAAATTATTCTGTACAGATTGAAGGTTTTGCTGAAAGACACTTCATAAAAAACTTTGAAAAGAAATATAAATCACAATGGGATGTAACCCTAAGATCTATAATATTTGGGCTTGAGCGTATAGATAATTTACTAAAAACAGATAAAGCTAGTATTATCTTGGGTGATGATAATATAAAAATAATTAAATCGGAATTTAAAATAGCTGGGTCAAAAGAGTCCACTAAGACTTCTGGTGATAGATGTATTGTTGCTTGGCATAAAAAAGACGGGATGGTTTTTGTTTTGCTTGTTTATGGAAAGACAGATTTATCTAGTAAAAATAAAGAAACAAATGAATGGAAAAATTTGGTAAAAGATAATTATCCTAAATATAAGTATTTATTTTAAGGGGATTTCATGGTATAGTTTGTTTACAGATGAACGAGTCAGAAACCAGAGCAGAATACATAGATCCAAAGCTTAAAGAGGCAGGATGGGGAGAAATTGAGGGGTCTAAAGTCCTTAGGGAATTTCGTATTACTGAGGGAAAGATACTAACAGGTGGAACACGTAGCAAGCCAGAAATTGCTGACTATATTCTTGTATATAATAATAGGAAAATTGGAGTAGTGGAAGCTAAAGCAGAGGGTCTAGCTCCAGCTGAAGGAGTAGCTCAAGCTAAGACTTATGCCGAGAAATTACATATTGAATATACCTACGCTACTAATGGTAAAGAAATTTATGAAATTTCAATGAAAAGTGGAGAAGAGAAAGATGTTGATAGATTCCCAACACCAGAAGAATTATGGAATAAAACTTTCTCTGATCAGAATGAATGGAAAGCAAAATTTAATAGTATTCCAAATGAGGGTGATTATGGCAAGCGTTATTACCAAGAAATTGCTATTAATAATGTTTTAAATGCAGTTGCAGAGCAAAAGAATAGAATCCTTTTGACAATGGCCACAGGGACAGGGAAGACGGCCGTAGCTTTTCAGATTGCATGGAAATTATTTCAATCAAGATGGAATCTAAATCGTGATGGAGCACGCAGACCAAGAATATTATTTTTAGCGGATAGAAATATTCTAGCTGATCAGGCATATAACGCATTTTCTGCTTTCCCAAAAGATGCACTTGTTCGTATTAATCCTTTAGATATACATAAGAAAGGTGGGGTTCCAATGAGTGGAAGTATTTTCTTTACCATATTCCAGACCTTTATGAGCGGTTCTAACGATACCCCTTATTTTGGGGATTATCCAAAAGACTTTTTTGATTTTATTATTATTGATGAATGTCATAGAGGTGGAGCCAATGATGAAAGTAATTGGAGGGGAATATTAGAGTATTTTAAAGATGCTGTTCAACTTGGTCTTACAGCTACACCAAGAAGGCAAGACAACGTAGATACTTATAAATACTTTGGTGAACCAGTTTATATTTATTCTCTTAAAGAGGGAGTTAATGATGGATTTCTAACTCCTTTTAAGGTCAAAAGAATTAAAACTACGCTTGATGATTATGTATATACCTCTGATGACCAGATAATAGAAGGGGAAGTTGAAGAAGGAAAGATATATACTGAACCAGATTTTAATAAAATTATTGAAATAAAGGCACGTGAATCTAAAAGGGTTCGTGTGGTGCTTGATGAAATAAATCAAAACGAGAAGACGATAGTATTTTGTGCTACTCAAGATCACGCGGCGGCGGTTCGCGATTTAATAAATCAAATGAAGGAAAGTAATGATCCGAACTATTGTGTTCGTGTTACGGCAAATGACGGAGCGCGTGGCGAACAATACTTACGTGAATTTCAAGATAATGAGAAGACTATTCCAACAATACTTACAACTTCACAAAAACTTTCAACAGGCGTAGATGCTCGTAATGTTCGTAATATTGTATTAATGAGGCCAGTGAACTCAATGATAGAATTCAAGCAGATCATAGGAAGAGGAACAAGACTTTTTGATGGAAAAGAATATTTCACTATTTATGACTTTGTAGATGCTTATCATCACTTTGCTGATCCAGAATGGGATGGGGAGCCAGTAGTAGATGAAGTTTGTTCTAAATGTGGACAAAATCCATGTGTATGTGAGAGTAAACCAAAAGAATGTCCTAAATGTGGAAAGATTCCATGTATATGTGAGAAAGCACCTAAGATTTGTCTCGTTTGTGGTCAATCTCCATGTATATGTGAGAATTCACCAAAAAGGAAATTAAAAATAAAACTAAGAGATGGGAAAGAAAGAGAAATACAACATATGATATCTACTTCTTTCTGGGGAGCAGATGGTAAACCTCTTTCTTCAGAAGAATTTATAACTAAAATATATGGGGTATTACCAGATTTATTTAAGGATGAAGAAGAATTAAGAAAGATATGGTCAAATCCGACAACAAGAAAAGAGTTTTTAAATAGACTTTTTGATATGGGTATAGACTTAGAGCAATTAGATAATATTCAAAAGGTGGTTAATGGGGAAGATTGTGATTTATTTGATGTGCTCTCATATCTGTCATATAACACACCTTTAATAACGAGAGAACAAAGAATAAAAGATACAAAAGATCTAATATTTGAGGGAGTAGATGAGAAGAATAAAGAATTTCTTGATTTTATTCTTTCTAAATATGAAGAAAAAGGAGTTGAAGAATTAGATGAAGAAAAATTACCAATCTTATTAAATTTGAAATACAATTCTCCTATGAACGCTATAAATATATTGGGAGATGTGAACCTAATTCGCTCTACATTCTTTGATTTTCAAAAACATTTATATTCAAAGATATAAAATTAGTAAAAAGATAAATGACAATTAATTGCTCCACTTGGAGTAATTTTTTGTTTTTGATAAAAAATATAAAATTTCTTGCACGAAAAATTGGGACTATGGTAAAATAAATACATAAATCAGACCTCGCTCGGTACAAGGTTAAAGTTGAAGTTTAAGAATAAAGTTGCTGTACAAGAAAATATTAACAAAACCTTGTTTTTGGGGAGCTCAAGAAAAAATAACTCCAATAAAACCATATGTTCTGTCTGACTAATAGGCATAATGGCAAACGGCTTTGAATAAGAGCCATAAGGGATACTTAGACATTGATGCGAAAGCTGGGAAAATGGTTGACGACTTTCCACCCAGCCATCTGATCAGTGCCGAAGTGTCTCAGGTTGAAAATCGAAGTAATTAAATAGGACTAATGATGGTTATGATGTGTCTTATGAAGGGGACTTGTGGTTGTTCAATCACTGTTAATAAAATAAAGCGGGTCGATATAGAAATATTCTACATTTTGACCCTCCTATAGAATTACCTCTGTTTCGTATCTAAGGAATACGGAAGATATCAAGGGGTAAAGTCGTCTTGTACCTAAATATTGAATTAGGTGAGAAGGCAACTACGTAATTAAAAACAATTTCGCATATCTACGTATGCTACACTATATGTATACTCTACAAAATATACGTGTTTTTAAAAAATCCTTATGAAATATAAAGAATAAACTCATCTTTAATAATGGTACAATATATAAATATTATTATTTTGGAGGGTCATTATTTCTAATCTCTAATAAATAATTAGCATTCCGCGTTCCGCACCTCGCACAACGACATCACGTGTTTTGCATTACTCATTACAAAAATACAAAGGTTCTTTAATAAACGAACTTAAATAATCTTTTGTATCATACATATCACCAATCTGATCTACTAGCCCCAAACCAAGAGCTATTCCACCTGGGAATGTTGCCCCAGTAGATATCTTATCAACTTCAGCAGGAGTAAGACCTCTATTGTTTGATATAGCTTCTTTGAAATTCTCAAAGTTATAATTCAAATCTTTCATAATGTATTCTCGTTCTTCATCAGTTAGTTTTCTGGCTACAGCTCCAGTATCTTTAAATTTACCAGATACTAATCTTTCATATTCATAACCCTCTTGTTCGTTTTTCTTTTCTTCGTTTAGATATGATGCAGTTACTCCTATAGCTCCCACGTCGGAGTTTCTAGAAGAGAATATTTGATCTGCACTAGAAATAGCCCAGTATGAAGCACTTGCTCCCATGTCTCTTATATATGCAATTACGGGTTTATCACTATTCTTTATTGCATTACTTATCTCTTCACCAGCGACAAGAGAGCCACCAGTACTATCTACCAATAGCATAATAGCTTTGATATTCTCATCATAATTCGCTTCGTTTATCGCATTAATTGTATCTCCACTGGAAGTCTCGTCTTCTGTACTATCTGGTAGCTTATATGTCACCAAATCACCATATAATTTAATCTCTCTCACATTGCATTGAGGATTATTTTCAGATAGTAGATATATTGCTACTCCTAAAATTATGGTAAAGATTATACCGAGAGAGAATGTTATTATATTCTTTTTATTGAGAAGTTTTTTCATAAGTTATTGTTCTGCTTGTGAATAAGGGAATGGTGTTTTTAAAATAACACTTGAAAACATCGCAAAAGATTTTGTTGTTGCATCTTTTTGTATTAATTCTTTTGTGTTTGTTTCTGGATCTACTAAATAGGCATCCCAAGTGTCTTTTGTTTTTTGTTCTCCTAATATCCAAAATTTTGTATCAGGTACACGTATTTTTACAATGTTATTATTTGCTACCATATTCTATTTTAATAACCAGATATTGGTGATAAATATATCGGATTAAACTGAGTTCCTAAACGAGCAGAATTAGATGGCCATGAAGAATAATATCTAGTATTACTGTTGCCAATATAAATAGGATTGAATTGACTTCCTAGTGGGGCACTTGAATTTGTCCACCCTGAAAAATCACTTGCACTTCTTGTATACATCTGATTGTATTGACTTCCTAATGGTGCATATGGATTAGAGTGAGCTTGATTTAATGTAATAGGTTTTATTGGAGTCCATGAAGTAGTTTTTGAAGGTCTTGAAAGAAGGCTATCAAGAAGAGAGCTTTGATATATTGCAGAACTGTAATGTAGTGGAATAACTAAGATTGAGAGTAAAAACATAACAATTGAAATTTTTCTCATTAAGATATTCTTTTGTTTTTATTAATAAGACCAAATAATGAGCAACAAAAAATCCCACTACCAGGTGGTTGAACCTTTCGGTTCTTCCCATATAGGTTTCCCTATATGACGCACGACACGTTAGCCCTGATAATGGGGTTTCTTGTGTCGTGCGATTTTCATCATGCCAAACGTATTAGTATTTGGTTTAGATTACTTCATATTCAGTTGTCTTGTAATTATACCACCTTACCCAAAAGTCTACAAAAAATGTGGAATTTTTTTGAGGCCTTAATTTTTAAAATCTAAAATTTTACCAAAAAGCATAGATTATTATGTTCCCATATAGTATCTGTTCTAGATATGGATGTTAAACAAGTCAGCCCCCCCATATTTCTTAAAACTAAGAAAGTGCAATAAGGTAGCTAATGAGGAAACTACATTGCACAAATCTCAAGCATCATAGTCGAGTGATGCTTGTTTTATTATTCATAATCATAAATACAATGATACAAACTACATACAGAGGAAGCATATCTAATTTTGAGAGTGTAAAAAATCAAATCGCGAAGCGGTGGCCAGGCAAAGAGAATGAATTTAATCCATCATCTAACTGTGCCACCTATAAGCAATGGCAGAAGAATAACTATTATATAATTCCAAAAGAGAAGGCACTAACAGCCATGATAATAGTTGAAAAGAAAGATAAAGCGACAGGCAAGATAATAGCGAGATATCCTAAGAAGATATCTCTTTTTTGTTGGTTGCAAGTGAGACCAATGAAGTAAATTACTAATAATAACAATTATAATATGAGCACAAAATCAGTGAAAAGAATATCTATATATGATTATCAGAGAGATAATGAAGTTTCTATTACTCCTAAACAGAAAAAGGCATTAATAGAGCTTGTATATCAGAATATCTTTGAAGAAGATGATAGAGAGATGTATATATCTCAAATAAATGACGATTCTATGACCAGTGAAGAAGCTAATCTTATGGCGTTGGATTTTCAAATGGCTAGATGGAGGTAGTTTAAAAAAGGGACGATACTTCGTATGGAGTGTCGTCCCTTTTTTCGTTTATCTTTTATTCCATCATTTTATTTATGTCGCGTCAACTCTTTTTTGTTTACAAATCCGTTTATTTTTTATGACACTTATGGTATAATGTATACACGATAAATGAATCCCAACTAAGAAAGTGTTAATTATTGCTCTAAATTACACTACTTAGTTCCGCGAGAGATTCTCCATTATGATATGAAATGTATATGATATACGTTTTTTTGCTCGTTTGATCGAACAAACGGCCTATTATAATGTAATTCTCTAATAATTAAATATTATGAAAGATACAAAAACTAAAGAACCCCGAAATACGGTGCTTATTCGTATTGATGTGGTTATAAGGGATAAAGTTAAGGTTTTGTCTCAGCAGCTGAAGATAAGGATGTCTAGAATAGTCGATTCTGCTCTCATTAAATACCTAAAATCATTTGAATTAAAAAATAGACATAAGAAAGACAAATCTATTGATTCAAGTTTGAATTAATATGATTTTAAAGATAAAGAGCAGTGTTTGTGAAAAATGTAAGAGACGGGCTATTCCAGGGCAACCACTAAGAAGGTGCAGGGAGTGTAAATTAAAGTTTTGTCTGGATGACATTTGGGGTGGACAATATAACCCTCAAAGAGTTAAGGAAGACGAAGAGCTTGGTTATATTTGTGATACCTGCAAGGAGAAGTTCGGTTATATAGATTTAGATGAATATTACAGAATCAAAAATGATTCTAAATAGCCATTTAAACAAAACATGTACAAGATTATACGAGTTTTAAGAGCAAAAAGGTAATTATACTCATTTATGAATTTAAGACTCGTTAATTTGTGCATAATTATTAAAATAATTATTAAAAAAATATGAAAAAGAAAAATAAAAAAAGTTCTATTAAAAATTCATCTAGGGGGTCTATTATTCCAATTATTTATGTTCGCTGTGCTTCAAAAACGCAAGATGAATGTGATGATAAAATATATGATCAAATAGTAGAGTGTAAAGAATTTGTAAAGTTAAGGGGTTTCAATGTTAAAAAATCAATAATTTTAGAAGAACATTGTTCAGGATTAAAACCTTGTGCTGAAAGGACTCAACTTAAATTAATATTAGATATAATTAAAAGCTTAAAGCAGAAGGCTGTTGTTATTGTTACTGACCCATCTAGAATTTCACGCAACAAGAAGGAATTAAAAAATTATTACAATATTATTAAAAGGAATGGCTCCTCAATTGAATTTACCTTTTATTATGCATTATTTGGTGAAGACGCATTATGGGGATAATAAATAAAAATATTGGATCTCCAGATGGAGAAACTCTTTCTGTTTTTTGTGTGGAAAATATAGGAGTTAGAGCAAGAGTTACTTTTGATTCAGTTGAAAACAAAAAATTAAAAGTGGCTTTTTGGATGGAAGACGATGATGAATTAGAAGAAAAACTAAATGGAATGTTTAGTATTTTGTTTGATTCAATGTTTAAAACTAAGAAAGATGAAAGTTTAGAAGATAGTATTATTAGTAATAATTAAATATAAATTTATGGATAAAGAAATTAAATTTGTTGCGGTTTATGCTCGAGTCTCTAGTTCATTACAAGAAGAACAAAAAACAGTAGAAGCACAGTTGGGTGCGATTTATGATTATGTTCAAAGTCATAACTACGTTATAGTTGAAAAATTTATTGATGAGGGGTGGAGTGGGGAAATACTAGTAAGACCACAATTAGATCAGTTGCGTGCTGGCTCTAGAGATAAAAAATGGGATGCTGTTGTAATTTATGATCCAGACAGATTAGCTAGAAATCTAATGTATCAAGAAATAGTTATTGATGAATTAAAAGGTCTTGATGTTGAAGTTTTATTTGTCACAATGCCACCAGTTACCAATTCCAATGAAAAATTACTTTTTCAAGTAAGGGGAGTATTTGCTGATTATGAAAGAACAAGAATTGCAGAGCGATTTAGAATAGGAAAGGTTAGAAGAGTTAAGGACAATAATGTAATGCTGTCAGAGGCTCCTTATGGCTATACTTATATTGTAAATAAAGGCAAGCGAGGCGATTCTGATTATATTCCAGGCCATTTTGAAATAAATGAATATGAGTCTCAAATAGTCAAAGATATATTTAATTGGGTGGCATACGAAAGAATAACTCTTCGCGGTGTTGTTAAAAAATTACAAGATTTAGGAATTGAACCAAGAAAGAGTAAAAGAGGTGTTTGGAATACAAGTACACTAAGTACTCTTATTAGAAACGAGACATATATTGGTCGTGCGAGATGGGGCTCTTCAACTGCTGTGATTCCTATTAATCCACGTAATAAAAACAAATACAAAAAGATTAAAAAATCTAGCAGGAAGATATTACCAAAAGAAAAATGGCTATACATAGATGTTCCTCCTTTGATAGATAAAGAAACTTTTGATCGTGCTATTTTGCAATTAAAAAATAATTTTGCTGTTATGGGTAGAAATAAGAAAAATAAATATCTTATTGCAGGGAAAGTTTATTGTTCTTGTGGACAAAGAAGAACTGGAGAAGGTCCAATGAAAGGAAAGCATTTATATTACAGATGCACTGATAGAGTTCATTCTTTCCCGTTACCTCCTAATTGTAAAGAAAAAGGAATTAATGCAAAAATTACAGATGAGATTGTATGGGATAGAATTTATGAGATTATGACTTCAAAGGATTTATTGATGAGGCATATTAAGACATATGAAGAATCTAATAAGAATGTGGAAGTTAATAATTCTATAATCAATATTGAAGCTGTAATGAAAGAAATAGAAAAATTAAAGAAGCAGGAAGACAGGTTTGCTGATGCTTATGCGAAGTCAGTTATAGATATAGAAAAATTCAAAGAATATGTTGAGCCGATTAGAAAGAAGATTAGTGATTTTGAAAATCAAATATCTTTGTCTCAATTAAGTAAGAAACAAAATAATAGCATTGTTGTTCCTAATGAAGATGAGGTTGGTGCTTTTGTTGAAAAAGCAAAAGAAGAATTAGATGGTTTGAGTTTTGAAAGAAAACAAGCTATTATAGGTTTAGCCGTAGGAAAAGCTACAACTACTTCGGGTCAGAAGTCATTACAAGTCTACGGGATACTTAATTTAAACGAGATATATGTCAAGTTGTTCACTAGCGATAGGAATTGTAGGGTTACCAAATGTCGGGAAATCGACGCTTTTTAATGCACTTACTAAGAAAGGTGTTCCTGCAGAGAATTATCCATTTTGTACTATTGATCCATCAGTAGGAATTGTTCCTGTACCTGATGATAGACTTTGGAAATTGTCAGAATTTAGTAAATCAGAGAAGACTATTCCAGCAGTTATAGAGTTTGTGGATATTGCAGGACTCGTGGCTGGAGCTTCAAAAGGAGAGGGATTGGGAAATAAATTTCTTACCAATATTCGTGAAGTAGATGCTATAGCTCATGTTGTCCGAACTTTTGAGGATGATTCTGTAATTCATGTTGCAAATAAAGTTGACCCAGTGCAAGATATAGGAGTTATAAACTTAGAACTTATTCTTTCTGATGCTGAAAGTGTTTCTAAAAGAATTGCGAATTTACAGAGAGATGTGAAAAGAAATATTAAAGAAGCGATAGAAGAAGAAAATATTTTAAAAAAAATTGAAAAATTTTTGGAAGAAGGAAAAATGGCAACAGATGTAGATTTATCTGATGAGGAAAAATTTAAAATCAAATCAATGAATTTACTTACTTTAAAACCCATGCTTTATGTTCTTAATGTTTCCGAAGCAAATGAAAATTTGGAAGTCAGACTTCCAGAAAATTCATGTTTTGTAAAAGTTGATCCTGTTTTCGAAAAAGGTTTTGATGATTTAATAAAAAAAAGTTATGAGCTTCTCGGACTTGAAACTTATTTTACCACAGGTCCTGATGAATCTCGTGCTTGGACAGTAAAAAAAGGAAGTACAGCTCCAATAGCTGGAATGGCTATTCATACAGATTTTAAAGATAAATTTATTCGTGCTGAAGTTATAAACTGGCAAGATTTACTTAATGCAGGAAGTTACTCTGAAGCTCGTGCTAAAGGTAAAGTCCGAACAGAAGGTAAAGAATATATCGTTAAAGATGGGGATGTAGTAGAATTTAAAATATAGAATTAACTAAGTATATATGTTATTAGTTAAAACAAAAATTAAAGAGAGTAAAATTCATGGAATTGGTTTGTTTGCAGATCAGTTTATAAATAAAGGAACTGAAATTTGGAAATTTGTACCGAAATTTGGTTTAAAATTTACTAAAGAAGAAATATTAAATTTTCCAGATTTTATACAAATATATTTATCAAAATATGCTTGGAAAAGTAAAAAAAGTGGATTGTATTGTTTTGCTACAGATGATGGAAAATTTATTAATCATTCTGATAACCCAAATGTTTTATCAGAGTATAGAGAAAATGAAGAAGAAATTGTAACTATAGCACTTAATGATATAAAAATAGGAGAAGAAATTTTTGATAATTATAATTCTTTTGAAGATTTTTTTATGGACGAAGATAATGTTTTAAAATATATAGGAGAAAAATTTAATTTAGAAGATGAATTAGATCCCCGTGTTAAAAATATATAATTTATTTATGCAACTTAATTGGGAGAAATCAAAAGAGACTTTAGAAAAAGGGGGAGTGATTGTGCTTCCGACTGATACTTTGTATGGAATTATTGCGAAGGCGACGAAGAAAGATGCGGTTGAAAGAATATATAATATTAAGGGAAGAAATACTTCTAAACCTTTCATTGTACTTATTAATTCTTATAAGCAATTTGCTGATTTTGGAATCATTTTGAATAATTATCAAAAAGAATTTTTGAAAAAAGTTTGGCCAGGGCAAGTTAGTGTAATACTTCCTTGTCTTTTAAAGAAGTTTGAATATTTACATAGAGGAGAGTATTCAATAGCATTTCGAATGATAGGCAAAAGGAATAGAAATTTATATAAACTTATAAACTTTGTTGGCCCTGTTGTTGCTCCGTCAGTTAACCCTGAGGGTGAAGCTTCTGCTATAAATATTAAGCAAGCTAAAAAATATTTTGGGAACAAAATTGACTTTTATATAAATGCAGGCGAGAGAATGAGTGAACCTTCAACTTTGGTAAAAGAAGAAAATAATGGTACTTGGAAAATTTTAAGACAAGGAAAAGTAAAAATAAAAGAGCGACTTTAGTCGCTCTTTTTTTTGTTTAATTTTGTTTTATCTTTTTTAATTTCTCGAATTTGTTTTTGATCTTTTTTCAAATCTATTATTTCTTCTATTAATCTTCCTAGCATATCTTCTATTTTTTCTATTCTTTTATCTTCTTCTTTTTCTATAATATCTTCTTCTTCGTCTTCTTCTTGAATATCTTCTACATCTTCTTGAATATCATCAACATCTTTTTGAATTTCATCCACATCTTCTTGAATATCACCAATATCTTCTTGAATATCTTCCACATCTTCTTGAATATCACCAATATCTTCTTGAATATCTTCCACATCTTCCGCAACAGAATGAAGTTTAATATCGTGTTTATTAACACTCATTTGAATAAATATAGATAAATATATTGCTTCAAGTGAAACTATTGTTGTTAATATTAATAGTATTTCATCTAATGAAATACCAAAAATATACATTGAAAAAGCTCCTGCAAAAATTATCGTATGAAAAATAAGAGAACCTGTTGAACCTATCCATTTGGTAGCTTTCATTGCTATATCCTCAATTGTTTCATAGGATTTTTCTTTAATTTTTCCCTTAATTTTTCTTATCATAATGAGTTTTATTATACACCTTTTTTGTGATATAATTCAAGATTATGAAAGGAAAAAATTATGATCACTTAAAAATAGAAAAGAAATGGCAGAAAGAATGGGATAAAAGTAAAATTTATGAAGCAAAAAATAATTCTAAAAAGAAAAAGTTTTACGGGCTCATAGAGTTTCCTTATCCATCAGGAGCTGGTCTCCATGTTGGACATCCTAGACCATATATAGGTATGGATGTTATTTCTCGTAAGCGTCGCATGGAAGGTTATAATGTTTTATATCCTATTGGTTGGGATGCTTTTGGACTTCCTACAGAAAATTATGCAATTAAGACAGGAATTCATCCAGAAATTGTTACAAAGAAAAATACTGATAATTTTAGAAGGCAAATTAAACTTTTAGGAACATCTTTTGATTGGTCTCGAGAAATAAATACAACTGATCCAAAATATTACAAATGGACACAGTGGATATTTCTTCAAATGTATAAGAAAGGTTTAGCATATAAAAAGAAGACAGAAATAAATTGGTGTACAAAATGCAAAATTGGTCTTGCTAACGAAGAAGTTGTTGGTGGTGTTTGTGAGCGTTGTAGTGGTGAAGTTATTAAAAAAGAAAAAGAACAATGGATGCTTGCTATTACAAAGTATGCTGATAGATTAGATAAGGATTTAGATAAGGTAAATTATTTAGAAAAAATAAAAATTCAACAAAGAAACTGGATAGGGAAAAGTGAAGGAAGTGAAATAGAATTTTTTATAAAAAATTTGAAAGACAAAATAAAAGTTTTCACTACTAGAGCTGATACTTTGTTTGGAGCGACTTATGTTGTGCTTGCACCAGAACATGAACTCGTAGAAAAGTTAAAAGATCAAATTTTAAATTGGAAAGAAGTAGAAGAATATATAAATAGAATTAAAAATAAGACAGATATAGAAAGAACATCAGAAGATAAAGAAAAAACTGGAGTAGAATTGAAAGGTGTAAAAGCTATTAATCCTGCCAACAATGAAGAAATCTCAGTTTGGATTGCTGACTATGTTCTAGCTGGCTATGGTACTGGGGCTGTTATGGCAGTACCTGCTCATGATATGAGAGATTGGGATTTTGCAAAGAAATATAATTTGCCGATTAATTATGTAATAAAGCAAGTAGGTTTTGAAGATTCACATGATAATAATAAATTTACATTGGCTAATGTTTTGGATGGATTTCTTTTTAATTCAGATAAATTCAATGGGTTGAATTCGGAAGAAGCACGTAAAGAAATTACAAAATTTGTCGGAGGAAAAATTGTGACTAAATATAAACTTCGTGATTGGGTTTTCTCTCGTCAAAGATATTGGGGTGAACCGATTCCAATAATTCATTGTGAGAAATGCGGATACGTGCCAGTTCCTGAAAAACAATTACCAGTATTATTGCCAAAAGTAAAATCGTATCAACCAGCTGATAATGGAGAGAGTCCACTTGCTAATATTAAATCTTGGGTAAATACTACTTGTCCAAAGTGTAGCGGAAAAGCAAATAGAGAGACAGATACAATGCCGAACTGGGCAGGTTCTTCTTGGTATTTTCTAAGATATGTAGATCCGAAAAATAAAAAAGAATTTGCTTCGAAGAAAGCTCTTGGCTATTGGATGAAAAATGGAGTGGATTGGTACAATGGTGGAATGGAGCATACGACTCTTCACTTACTTTATTCTCGTTTTTGGCATAAATTCTTATATGATCTTAAACTTGTTCCTACTACAGAGCCTTATATGAAGAGAACTTCTCACGGAATGATTCTAGCCGAAGGAGGAGAAAAGATGAGCAAATCTCGTGGTAATGTCATAAATCCAGATGATATTATTAAATTATATGGAGCTGACACTCTTCGTCTTTATGAAATGTTTATGGGCCCATTTGATCAAGCTGTTTCTTGGTCAACTGAAAGTATTATTGGTTCTCGTAGATTTTTAGAAAAGGTTTGGAGAATAAGTCAAAAGAATTTTTCTAAAAAAAGTGATATTAAAAATACACTCCATAAAACACTTAAAAAAGTTGGTGAAGATATTGAGAGTATGAATTTTAATACAGCAATTTCCTCGATGATGATGCTTATGAACGAAATGGAAAAAGTAGAAAATATTAAAAAAGAAGATTTTGAAATGTTTCTACAAATTCTTGCTCCTTTCGCTCCTTATATAACAGAAGAATTATGGCATTCTTTAAATAATAAAAAAACTATTCATCTTTCAGGTTGGCCTAAATATAACAAAAAATTAATTACAGACGATTCTATTAAAATGGCCATTCAAGTAAATGGAAAAGTTAGAGCAGAAATAGTTTTACAAAAAGATTTAGAAGAAGACGATGTTAAAAAGAATGTTTTATCAATGCAAGAATTATTTCCTTGGATAAATGGTAAAGAAATAAAAAGATTTATTTATGTAAAAGGAAAAATTATTAATATTGTTATTTAGTAGTCTTAATTATAAATTTTTAGTATAATATGTCAGTATTATTTATTAAAATTTTTTAAAAATATGGAATCAAAAAAAAGTCATTTATTAGATAAATTATCATTTGGGTCATTAATTTTCTCTCTTTTCTTATCTTTGTTTTTTTTCATACCTTGTTTTCCAGTTTCTCTTGAAGCAAGTAAAGGTTTTCTAATTTTTATATGTGCTTCATTATCTTTATTCTTTTGGTTGATAGCTCGTTTAGTTGATGGAAAATTTCAATTTCCGCAAGATCGTTTAATTTTATTTGGAGCAATAATTCCTGTTGCTTTTTTGATTTCATCTCTATTTTCTTCCTCATTATATATATCTTTATTTGGTAGTGGTTTTGAGCTAGGTACATTTGGAAGCATGCTTTCTTTGTATATAATTTTTTTCCTTTCATCTATATATTTTCAAAACGAAAAAAGATTATGGTATTTTATTGGTTCAATACTTATTGGTGCTTTTGTATTAGCTATATTTGAAATATTTAATATTTCTTTAGGTGTTATTGGATATAGTAATAGTTCATTATCTAATATATTTAAAGGAATAACTTCTGGAAATCTTTTTGGTGATTTAAATAATTTTGGATTATTCTTTGGTTTAATTTTACTAATTTCCTTATTTACTTTAGAATTCTTAAAACTAAAAAAGATTTATAAAATTTTCTTATATATAATATTAAGTCTATCTGTTATATTCTTAATATTTATAAATATTCCATTAGTCTGGTTGATAATTGGTATTTTTTCTATTATTTTATTTGTTTGTAGTATTTCATTCCAAAATTCAAATAATCATATTGAAGAAGAAGTAGAAGAACAAAAGATTAAAAAATTTCCTTATCTTTCTTTAATCATTGTTTTATTAAGTTTAATATTTTTAGTTGGTAATAATCTTACAAATAAATTAGTCAGTAAAATTATTTATATTGAAAATAGCGATATTCGTCCTTCTCTTGTCTCTACTACAAAGATAGCTTATAAATCTTTTTTGAGTAATCCAGTTTTAGGTACAGGCCCAAATACTTTTTCTATTGATTGGGCTAGGTGGCATCCAAAAGAAGTAACCGAAACAATTTATTGGAATTCAAATTTTAGTAATGGTTTTAGTCTATTTTCAACTTTTGCCGTGACTACTGGTGTTTTAGGCTTTATTTCTATTTTGTGGTTTATGATAGTCTATTTCATAAGAGGTATCCAATCAATAAAAGTTGCTTTAAAAAATCCTCTTTCAAATTATTTTATTATTATCACTTTTATTATTTCTCTTTATTGTTGGCTTTTGTTTGTTATTTATAATCCAAATATTGTTTTAATAACGATAGCTTTTATGTCCAGTGGTATTCTTATCGGTATTTTAGTTAAAAATAAAGCCATTAAAAATAAAACATTCCATTTCTTAAATGATCCACGAAATAGTTTCTTTTCAATTTTAGGAATAATGATCTTTACTATTGGTTCTATTTCTGTTACTTATATTTATCTTCAAAAGTTTGTATCAATCATTTATTTTTCTAATAGTCTAAATAGTACTAATACTACTGAATCATTAAATAATAGTGAATTAATGTTAAACAATGCCATTTCTTTAGATAAGAATGATTCTTATTATAGAAATCTTTCGCAAGTTTATTTGGCAAAAATAAATTTATTAGTAAATGATGAAAATATTTCTCAAGATGTCGCAAAGACAGGTTTACAAAATTTAATTAATCTAGCTCAAAGTAGCGCAAGTATGGCAGTATCTCAAAATCCTAAATACTATTTAAATTATCTAAATTTAGGAAATATTTATGCAACACTACTTCCGCTAAATGTTGAAAATAGTTATGAAAGTGCAAATAATTCATATTCCAAAGCGTTAGAATTGTCTCCTTATAATCCATCAATAATTCTTGCAAAAGCATATTTAGAAATTTCGAATAAAAATAATGATGGAGCTAGAGAATTAATTAAAGAAGCTCTTGCTATTAAAAAAAATTATACGGATGCAATATTCTTATTATCACAGATAGAAGTAAACGAAGGAAATCTAAATGAAGCCATTAAACAAGCGGAATACGCAGCAGAAGTTTCTCCTTATGATTCTACAATTTTCTTTAGGTTAGGTTTGCTTAGATATAACAATATGGATTATACAGGTGCTGTTAGCGCTTTTGAACAAGCTGTTATTTTAAATCAAAATTATTTAAATGCTAGATATTTTTTAGCTTTGTCTTATCAGAAAATTGGTAGAGGTAGTGATGCTTTAACCCAATTTAAAATATTAAGTCAAGTCCTTCCTGAAAATGAAGAATTAAAGAAAGCAGCTGCTGGTAATATTTCTATTCCAGAGGAAAAGCCTTTAGATGAAGAAGAATCAAGTTCAAGTGATAATTTAAACAAAGTAGACACTAAAAGTAATGATTAATTAAAATGGTTAAAAAAATTCTGTCATTCTTAAATAAAGAATTTCATGGAATAAACGAAGCCGCCTTGCTACTTGGCGGTTTCGCTTTTCTTTCTCAGCTGTTAGGTCTTTTAAGAGATAAGGCTTTTGCTCATATCGTTGGAGTTGGACCTATGCTTGATGTGTATTATGCAGCTTTTAGAATACCTGATTTCTTGTATATTTCTATTGCTTCTTTGGCTTCCATTACTGTTCTCATGCCATTTATAGTGAATAAAATAAATAAAGATAAGGAAGATGCTAGAAGATTTTTAAATAATGTTTTTTCAGCTTATATGATTTTCATGTTGGTTATTAGTATAATTATAGCTATTTTTATGCCTTATATTGCTTCTTATATAGCTCCAGGATTTACTGAAACTCAATTAAAATTATTAACTAATACAAGCCGAATAATGTTACTTTCGCCAATCTTTATCGGACTTTCAAATTTAATTGGAACAATAACTCAGATATTTAAAAATTTTGTCATTTTTTCACTTTCTCCTATTTTTTATAATTTAGGAATTTTGTTTGGAATTTTATTTTTATATAAATATTTGGGAGTTTATGGTTTAGCCATTGGAGTTATTTTTGGTGCTTTTATGCATCTTATGGTTCAAATTCCAACTGTATCTCGACACAATTTTTTTCCTAAGTTTGTATCTTCTATAAATTGGAAAGAGATAAAACAAGTTGTTAAATTATCTTTACCTAGAACAATAGCACTATCTTGCAATAACCTTTCATTTATTGCTCTTATTGCAATTGCTTCCACAGTTAAAGCTGGATCAATTTCACTTTTTACATTTGCTTATAATTTACAATCAGTTCCAGTAGGAATTATAGGTATTTCATATTCTGTTGCAGCTTTTCCAGTTTTAGTTAAGTCATTTTCACAAAAAGAAATTGGAACTTTTATAAATCACATTGTTTTAGCGGCAAAACAAATAATATTCTGGTCATTACCAGTGATGGCATTATTGATAGTTTTAAGAGCTCAGATTGTGCGTGTTATTTTGGGTTCTGGAAGATTTACTTGGACTGATACGAGACTGACAGCAGCTGGGGTTACTTTATTTATAATTTCTTTGGTTACTCAAGGATTAGTTCTTCTTTTTGTCAGAGGTTATTATGCAGCAGGTAATACAAAAAAGCCACTCGTTATAAATGTATTCTCTTCTATTATGGTGGTTGTGTTTGCTTATTCACTAGTAAATATTTTTGGTATTTATCCAAATATTTTGCTTAAATTAGAAAGTATCTTAAGAGTAAGTAATGTGACAGGAACAATCATGCTTGCTTTGCCTTTGTCTCATACATTAGGCTCCATAATTAATTTTATTTTAATTTGGATTTTATTTAAAAAAGATTTTATTAAAAATGAAAATTTAGGGCTATTCAAAACTTTCTTAAACAGTGGAATTAGCGCTTTAGTGATGGGTGTCGTTGCATATTTTATGCTTGGTGTTTTGGATAATGTTTTTGCTATAAATACTTTAATCGGAATTTTCGGGCAAGGTTTCGTGGCTGGTATATTAGGTATCTTAGCTGGCATTATAATTTTATACTTACTCAGAAGTGAAGAATTGTTAGAAATAATCAATACTTTAAGAAAAAAACTTAATTCAAATAAAGTAATTGCTCCTGAGCAAGCAGATATATAAAAATTCCCCGTCTTTAAAAACGGGGAATCTAGCTATAACTTTTTTGAGAAAGAAAAAGCTTGCTCTTTCTTTCCATTTACAAATGAGCAGATTCTTATACCATCAATATTTTTATTATATGGAAGTATAATGCTTCCTCCATTATTAAAAAAACCAATGACTTTTTTCTGATTGCCATTTATTTCAAAGGCAATTAAACATATAATCTCTTCTCCTCTATTTGAAGGAAAGTTTGATTTTATCTCAATTTGATTTGAAGAGTTCATCCTCATTTCAAATTGAATTGAGTTTTTATATCTAGAGGATATATTCATATCCTCATTGATAGTTATGGTGTCAATAATTGCTAGAATACTATCAGCCGTTTCCTTCTTTATTCCAGAATATGTTATTGTATCTGGAATTGGAGAGGGGATTAAAACTTTTATATGAACCATTGTTGTATCATGAATAGGTATGGTATCATGCACAACTATTGTGTCACGTATAGTTCTTTTAAATGGTTCCATTTTAGTTTCTATCGTATCTCTTTTTGTAAGAAACACATTGATTGTATCATGTATACTGATAGTATCGTGATACATATTATAGAAAGGTTTGCCTTTCTTAATGATAGTATCTCTTGTGTATATATAAAGAGGTTTATAATTCCTCTTATATACAACATAGCTTTTCCCATTATATAAAATGGTGTCTTTTCCAAACTGTTCGAATTCTGTTCGAACAGCTATCTTTTCCCCGTTATAATAAATGGAATCAAGTTGTGCTCCTGCTTTATTTGCAAAAAGCAACAACAGTATTAGAAAAAAGAGAATATTTTTCATATCTTTAGTATTTTCTTTTCAAAAATTATCTCCCTTACATACTATCATATCTAGCTATATTTGTCAACTATAGTATTGACAAATATAAAAAATAAATCTATAATGAAAAAGAAATATAGAGTTAAATAAAGTAAAAAATAAAACACTTAATTCTTTGAAAAATGAAAACAAATTTTCTCATTTCTTTAGTTATAATATTTATCACTTTTGCGGTTCTACCTATGAGCACCAATGCTCAGCAATTCAAAGCAGGGAATATATCATCTGTGAAGGATGAGAAACCCAAAATTAAACTTTCCTATGATAAGGTCAGTAGCACTCTAACTGTAGTTGCTTCTGACCATGGTGACAACGCTGGTCTAAAAAGTTTTTCCATTCCATACAGGGGAGAAGTTCATAACCTAAATGGTGTTTCTGATACTGTATTAGTAGTATCAAAAGTTTATTTTTCTCCAATAAATTATTCAGTCAAGGATATCGGTGGAAATTCAGTCGAAGGCACTTTTTCTTTTAGAGAGAAAAAATTACCGAAAGACAAAACTCCAAATATTTTTGTTTGGAGTGTATATTTTATACCCGCTACTTTGTTAGGTGAAGGATATATTTATGACTTTTCTGTTAACGATCAAGAGTTTTCAGGATCATCTTTGGTTTCTCCATTTTCAATGGATGTTTTTATTGGAACCAGAGATAAACATCAATATAAATATCGAGGGTTACATATCTCTGGAGTTATCTCCCCATCAGTAATGGATGGACCAGATTGGCTTGTGAAAAGCTATATATCTACCGGATATAAGTTTGGAGATTTTACTAATTCTAATATTTTTAAACATGAAGGTTTTTCTTTGGGTTATAGTTTAAATCCTATGCTTAAACTATGTAAGGATAATCTGACAATTAGTAAATACATGCATGAATATGCACGAGATGATCGAACGAAAGACCTCCTTTTGTTTTCTAAGAAATCTATTGAATGTGGTATTTCTGGGGAAATAAATTTTTCTTGGGGAGAACATTTTGAATTAATTAATTCAATTTATTTTGGACTTAGTTCTGGAAACGAAAAAATAAGTTTTCCAGATGGAAGTTTATTTTCTAGTAGAAGTAATGTTATTAGACATAACTTTTACGACAGAATTTCTTGCGGGACTTTACCCTACATGGGTGTTCTTACCTATTGTTCTGAACTGTTTATTGAGTATGGAAGGACTTCCTTCCAAAAACAAGAAAACTTTTTTGGAATTGGTCTTACTATTTTTGGTTTCCATTTTGGAAATCATAAATACAAACCAGTGTAGTATTTCTTTGATCAAAATGAAAATGATTAATTGAATATTTATCTTTTATATTTACACAAGCTCGTCTTCCAAGACGAGCTTTTCTTTTGTAAGGGTTTTTTATGAATTAACCCTTTTTATTATGCCGTTTTTCTGCTAGTATATTCTTATGTCAGATATTAAAAACATTAGGAATTTCTCGATTATTGCCCATATTGATCACGGTAAGTCTACTTTGGCTGATAGAATGCTTGAAATTACGGGGACAATTGAGAAAAGAAAAATGAAAGAACAAGTTCTAGATTCTATGGAGCTTGAGCGTGAGAGAGGAATCACTATTAAAATGCAGCCAGTTCGAATGGAACATGATTTTCAAGGTGAGAAATATATTTTGAATCTTATAGATACTCCTGGACATATAGATTTCTCTTATGAAGTTTCTCGCGCTCTTAAAGCAGTAGAAGGTTCTATCTTGTTGGTGGATGCGACTCAAGGTGTTCAAGCTCAAACACTCACAACATTACAAATGGCTAGAGATAGTGGTTTAGTTATTATTCCAGTAATTTCTAAAGTCGATTCTCCTTTGGCTAGAGTAGATGAAGTAAAGATGGAAGTAGCTATTCTTCTTAATATTGATCCAGATACTATTTTAGAGGTTTCTGGAAAAACAGGAGAAGGAGTAGAAAATCTTTTAAATGAAGTTGTAAAAAGAATTCCATCTCCAAAAAAGAACGAAGATGTTTTAAATACGGGCAGAGCTCTTATTTTTGATTTTAAATATGACAATCATAGAGGAATAATAGTTTATGTGCGTGTAATGGACGGAGAATTTAAAAAAGGAGAATCACTTCTATTTGCTGTTTCTTCTGAAAAGTTTATTTCTCTTGAAGTTGGTATATTTTCTCCAGAAGAAAAACCAAAAGATAGTTTAAGAATGGGTGAAATAGGGTATATTATAACAGGAATTAAAAAACCAGGTATTGCTTCTGTTGGTGACACAATAACTTATACAAAAAAACCAATGAATGCACTTTCCGGATATATGAATCCTAGACCAGTTGTTTGGGCTTCTGTTTATCCTGAAAGTCAAGATGATTTTCCAAATTTAAAACAAGCACTTGCGAAGCTTAAACTTACAGATTCATCTTTTTCTTTTGAAGAAGAATCTTCTGGAACTCTTGGAAGGGGTTTTCGTTGTGGTTTTCTTGGTATGCTTCATTTAGAAATTATTACTGAAAGATTAAATCGTGAGTTTGATTTAGAATTAATTATAACAATGCCATCAATAACTTATAAAGTTACTCTTCGAAATAATAAAGAAGAGATAATTTATTCTCCCCATCTTTTTCCAGATGATGGTATTGTAAAAGAAGTACATGAACCATGGGTTGATGTTAAAATAATTACACCCTCTATTTATATAAGTTCTCTCATGCCGTTTTTGTATGAGCATGAAGCTGAAGTAAGGGAGACGGAAAATTTTGGAGATAATCGTTCATCTGTATCTTTGTCTATGCCACTTCGGGAACTTATGAGAAATTTCTTTGATGATTTGAAAAGCTTAACTTCTGGTTATGCTTCAATTTCTTATGAAATAGGAGAATATAGAGATGCTGATGTTGTTCGTATGGATCTTATTGTTGCGGATGAGATTATGCCAGCTTTTTGTCATGTTGTTTCTAGGAGAAGAGTTCAAGATGAAGCTAAATCTCAAGTTGAGAAATTGCAAAAAATTATTCCAAGACAACAATTTGCTTTTAAAATACAAGCAAAAGCTCTTGGTAGGATTATTTCTTCTGAAAGCGTTTCTGCTTATCGTAAAGATGTACTTATGCATGGAAGTAAGGTTGTTGGAGGAGGTGATGTAAGTCGAAAAAAGAAACTTTTAGAAAAACAAAAAAGAGGAAAAAAAAGATTGCAGGATAATAAGAAGATGAATATTTCTCATGAAGTTTTTTTGAAAATGATGAGAAGTAATAATGAATAAAAAACCCTTTTGTCTAAAGAGTTTTTTATAGAGAGTTATTTTTATTATTAAAATTAATTTATTGCTTTATTTAAAAGCAGGAAAATAGAGAAGTATCATACCTACTATTACAATAACGCAAATAATTGCGAATATTTTCCTTATTCTTTTGTTATGTTTTGTGTCGAAAATCATGCTATAATAATAGCATAAATTTTATGGAATTCAAGCGAAAAAACAAGAGTAAATTTTGGTATTCTCCTATTGTTTTAATAGTTATTTTCTGCTTTTTAATAGTTTTTTCTTATAAAACAATAAGTTTAGTTAAAAAAGAAAGAGAAACTTATAAAAATAAAAATATTGCAATGAATAGAGTTGACGAGCTTCAAAGTAAAAAAGATTTTTATAAAAAGGAAATAACTAATTTAGATACTGATAAAGGTGTAGAAGAATTAGCAAGAAGTAAATACCAAGTTGTTAAACCTGGAGAAAAAGTAGTTTCTATTGTATTTGATGATGAAATTGTGGAAAATAATGAGCCTGAAAAAGAACATAGTTTTTGGTCTTGGTTTAGAAATATGTTTAATTAAAAAATTTTGTGGAATTGGTTTAGTGGTAAAATGCATCCTTCCCAAGGATGAGACACGGGTTCGATTCCCGTATTCCGCACATAAAAAAATAAAAATAGACTCGTTTTTACGAGTCTATTCCTTCCTCTTTTTCTCCTTTTGTGAATATTAAACCAAAAGCGAAAATAACAAGGACCACTCCGATTGCTATAATAAAACAAGCCATAATAAATGATTTAGATTTACCATATTATATACCTAAACTTGACAACGAGTCAATATGTGTAGATTTTAAATCAATGTTATAATATTAACTAGTTATTATTAATTTTTTAAGACTTATGAATAAAGTAGTAATATATAGTACACCTACATGTCATTTTTGTCATATAGCGAAAGACTTTTTTAATGAAAATGGTGTTAAATATGAAGAATACAATGTTGCGATTGATCTAGATAAAAGAAAGGAAATGCTTGAAAAAAGCGGACAAATGGGGGTGCCTGTAATAGATATAAACGATAATATTGTTGTTGGTTTTAATCAAACAAGAATAGAAGAATTACTAGATATAAAAAGTAGCAAAAAATCCTAAAATATCTTATTATAAAAACACCCACAAGGGTGTTTTTATAATAGCCCTCGTAGTTCAATGGATAGAACAGTTCCGTCCTAAGGAATAGATGCACGTTCGATTCGTACCGAGGGCACTTTGAAATTGAATTAATTTATGATATAAACTTATATATGGATCCTGAGATTAAAAGTCTTTTAGAAGAGAACATTAATTTGTCAAAAAACAATAACGAATTATTAGTTAAACTTCATCGTGTTCAAAAATTGACCTTAGTTTCTAGAATTATATATTGGGTGTTGTTGATTTTGATAGCATTAGGAGCATTTTATTTTATAAAACCATTTTTTAATTCAATTTCTGAATTTTATAATTTTAGTACAATGAACTCTTTGAATAATTTAATTGATTAATATAATTGCCGAGATAGCTCAGTTGGTAGAGCGCTCCCCTGAAGAGGGATAGGTCCCCAGTTCGACCCTGGGTCTCGGCACATAATAAAAAATATCCAAGCAAGACTTGGATATTTTTTATTATATAGATTTAATTTTTAATTTTGTTTCTCTATTTTTATCTAACTTTGGAAGGCGGATAATAAGAAGACCATGTTTTTCTACAGCCTCAGCTTCCTCTGGGTCAACTTCTTCTGGTAGTGAAATAGTTCTTGAAAATGCTCCCCAATAAAGTTCTTGGACATAATAATTTTCATTATTTATTGATTGGTTTTCTTCTCTTTTTCCGCGAACAGTAACAGAATCTCTTGTTATTGTTATAGATAAATTATCTGGTTGAACACCAGCTACCATTGTTTGTATAATAATATCACTTGCTGTTTCGTAAACATCTATTGTTAACTCTGCTTCTTGTTCTTCATTTTCCCAAGAAGGAATAATTTCTTTTTCTTCGTTTTTCATAGATTTTTTTTCTAATGGTAATTTTTTAGTTGAAGATTTTTGTTCTTCATAATCTTCTTCTAATTCTTCTTCATCTTTCATTCTAATACTACCACTTAATCTTTCTAAAAATGATTTTTTCTTTGTCATATATTTTTAAGATACGGGAAAAATTTTAATTTTTCTCATACGTTTTAATTTTTCAAAAATAAGAATATTAATAATCGTAACGACCCAAAGGAAAGCAAATACGGAAAGGATTTTATCGCTACTTGATTCCATTATAAAAAAATTAAAGATACTATGCAATATTATTGCGAATAATAATCCAAGAATAAGATATCTTTTTTTTCTTTTTTCTAAATAGAAAGCAAATCCTAATGCACTACCAATCATACTACTTGCTATTGCATGAAGTAGTGTAGAACCTAAGAATCTAAGATTTCCTGTAATTAGTCCAACAACAGTTCCTTCTGTCGAGATAGGATTAAGTAAATAAAGAAAATTTTCCATTGCGGCAAATCCTAATGCAACAGCAATAAAATACATTGGATAATCTATTGGTTCTTTTATTATTTTACCATTTGATAATATCAAAGTCACTCCAATAAGTTTTAATATTTCTTCAATTGCTGCCCAAACTATTATTTTTTGAGTTTCATTTCCTGTAAAATTAAGGGAGTATTTTTCTAGAGATATAGCAACAAAAACTAAAATGCCACCTATTATAAACGATAGAGCTACAAGAAAAAATGGTTCTGGATTCTCATTATCTTCTTCTTTAAACCAAAACCAAAGCCAAAGGATTGCAGGAATTATTCCTCCTAGAATAGAAAATAATAAAGTTTTTGGTTCTTGTAATAAATTAATCATTAATTGGCCACTTTTCTACTATTAATAATTTTTTATCTGGAATAGGGAACATACTCCATATTTCTTCGGTAACGAATGGCATGAATGGATGAAGAATTTTTAATATTTTTTCTAGTGTGTTTAGAAGAAATTGTTGTCTTGATAATTTTTCTTCGTGTGTGCCATTTAGAATTATTGGTTTACTTTCTTCTATTATTACATCTGCAAAGGAAGACCATGTATAAGCATAAATTTTTTCTCCAGCCATATAAAAACGAAAAGCTTCCATATCTTTAGTTGTATCAATAATTTTTTCATCTATTTCTTTTATGAGTTTTAAATCTTTTTCTTCATATTTATTGAAATTTTTATTAAGAGTCATATCTTCACAAGATGAAAGAACGAATCTTGAGATATTCCAAAGTTTGTTGGCATAATTTTTGTAAGCTCTAATTTTATCTTCAGACATTTTAGTATCATTTCCAGGACCAGTGCCGATAATGAGAGACATACGCACAGCGTCGGCTCCATATTTTTTTGATACATCAATAGGGTCAATAATATTTCCGAGTGATTTACTCATCTTTCTTCCTTGTGCATCTCTGACAAGTCCATGCATATAAACAGTTTTAAAAGGTATTTCTCCAAGTAAATATGTACTCATAAGAATCATACGAGCTACCCAGAAGAATAATATATCATAACCAGTTTCAAGAACTGAAGTTGGATGGTAGGTCTTTAAATCTGATGCATTTAGATCAGGCCAGCCCAGAGTTGAGAATGTCCAAAGACCAGAAGAGAACCAAGTATCTAAAGTATCTTCATCTTGAATCCAATTTTCAATATCTTCTGGTGGATTAATATCGCAATATAAATCAGAATCTTTACCTTTTTGTAATACAGATTGTGTTAAAAGAGAATTTTGATTTAAATTTTTTTGATACCATACTGGTATACGATGTCCATACCAAATCTGGCGAGAGATACACCAATCACGAAGATTTTCTATCCAGTTATAATAAACTTTTTCAAAACGATCAGGAATAATATTTATAGAACCATCTTTAACAACTTCAAGCATAAGTTCTTTGAGAGATTTGTTTTCTCTGTCTTTTATTGGTTTATTTACATCGATAAACCATTGAAGCTTTGGTAATGGTTCAATAATTCCGCCAGTTCTCTCTGCTGTAGAAACATTTTGATTCACTTCTTCTTCTTTTTCTAGTAGATCATTTTCTTTAAGCCATTTTACGACTTCCTCTCTAGCCTCAGTAGTTTTTTTACCTTTTATATTTTCATTACCAACAATCATTTTAGCAAATTCATTGATAACTTGTTTTGTTGGTAAATTATGTCTAATAGCCATATCAGCATCTATCTGGCTATGTGCAGGGGTAACCCCAAGTGCACCTGTTCCGAAATCTTTTTCAACAGCATTATCAGCAATTATTTTTATTTCTAATTTTTCTCCACAGAAATTTTCTATCTCATAAGTTTTACCAACAAATTCTTTATAACGAGGATCTTCTGGCTGAACTGCGACTGCTGTATCTCCAAGCTTGGTTTCAGGACGAGTGGTAGAGATGGAAATAGGGAATTCAGGACTATATTTGAAAGTATACATTTTTGCCTTTCTTTCTTCATAAACTATTTCATCATCAGAAATAACTGTTTGACCTTTTGGGTCCCAGTTTACAATTCTATGCCCACGATAAATGAGTCCATCATCATACATTTTTTTAAATGCAGTTCTGACAGCGAAATTTCTTTTTTCATCAAGTGTAAAAGCTTCACGAGACCAGTCAACAGATGTTCCTATTTTTTTCATTTGAGAGACTATTGTGTCGTGAGAATCTTGGGCAAATTTATTTACTCTCTTTAAAAATTCTTCTCTACCTAAGTCAGTTTTTCTTTTACCTTCCTCTTTTTCAATAATCTTCTCAACTTTGGATTGGGTAGCAATAGCAGCGTGATCTGTTCCTGGAAGCCAAAGAGTTCTTTTACCTTGCATACGAGCAAAACGAACCATAATATCCTCGATAGTTAGCATGGCTGCGTGACCTATGTGTAATGTTCCTGTAACGTTTGGAGGAGGGAGGACAATAGAAAAAGGTTCTGCATCTTTATTTGTCGCACCTTTTTCGATACAAACATCAGGATTAAAGAATCCTGATTCTTCCCATATTTTATATATTCTATCTTCAGTTTCTTCTGGGTTATAAGGTTTTAAGAATTTTGGATTTATATTCGGTTGGTCATTATTCATATATAAAATATACCATTTTAAGCCTTATTTTCCAAAGGAATACTGCTTGACAAAATATTATAAATATGATATCATTGCGTTAGGAATAGTTATTTGAAATTATAATCATAAAAAAATACAGATATGAATAAGTATGAATTAGCAAATGAAATTCTCGGTAAGGATTTCATTTCCCCTGAAGAAATTATGAATTATCGTAAAGGTGTTACTTACACCGAAGAACAGATCGCACAGTTTGGCGAAACAGTTCCCGCACAGGAAATTCTGGAATGGTGCCATGACAACAATTACATGCTTGTCGCAGGTCCCAACCGTCCAATGTCATTACTTGAGATTCGTGATCTCAAAAATGATTACTTCTATTTTAAAGAAAACGGATGGTATGCCGAACAAAGACAGAAGTTCTCCCAGAATGACAAAGTTGAAACAAGGTGGTACATGATCCGTAAGGACATTGCTCCTCTATCGAATTCCAAAAACCGGGATGAACAGCAACCCCTGATTTCCGATGTTGAAACTGTACCGAATTCTGCTGAATTAGTATGGGCAATCACAACATACAAAGCCATCAGAGATGTTTACTTGTTTGGCGAAATTTATGCCCGTACATCCAGCCTCGACTCGGGCGGCTATCGCGTTTACGTCGGCGTCTTTGGTGGTGGGGGCATGTACGTCTACGACTACTGGTTTAGCTCCAGCTTTAGCAATCTTGGGCTTTCGGTCGCCAGGAAGTGACACTTGAAACCTTGAGGACTTGTTCCTCTTGAATACTTGAGCCTTCGCGAATTTTTTTTCGTGAAGGCTCTTTTTATTTTTATAAACTCATATTCCCATTAGCTTTGAGTTTGAGACTTTTGTGAGATTTTACAAACTTTTTATTTTGATATTGATAGTATCCAGCGATGGCTATCATGAGAGCATTGTCTCCCGACAAACTTCGTGTAGGAAAATGAACTTTCAAATCTTTAAATGTAATGGAGTCGGACTTCCTTACATTTTTGATTTCTTTTTTCATTTGCTCTTGTAAACAAGTGTTTGCAGAAACTCCACCACCAACGATGAGAGTTTTTATTTTATATTGTTTTATTGCTTTCATAGTTTTATGAACTAAAGTTTCTACTACTGCATTTTCAAATTCACAAGCGATTTTTTTCCTTAACTTGTCATTTAATTCTCCTAAATCACGAATAAAATAAAGCACGGCCGTTTTAAGTCCAGAGAAAGAAAAATCATAATCTTTTGTATGAATCATGGGACGAGGAAGTACAATTGAACTCTCAAGTTTCTCCAAAGTGATACTTTCACGTTCAGATTTAGCTAGTTTAGAGATTTGTGGACCTCCTGGATAAGGAAGTGAAAGCATGCGAGCTACTTTATCAAAAGCTTCTCCAGCAGCATCATCACGAGTTTGTCCTATTTTTTTATATTTTTGCCAATCTTTTATTAAGACAAGTTCTGTATGTCCACCAGAAACAAGTAATGTAAGAGCAGGGAACATTTCCTTTTCATTTTTTATTGTGAAAGATTTTTTATCAGTTGGATAAGTAGAAAATATATGTCCTTCCATGTGATTTACTGGTATTAAAGTAATTTTGTATTTTTGATTAAGTTCTTTTGCAAAAACTATTCCTGTCCAAAGTGCTGGTTCAAGTCCTGGACCTGTTGTTACAGCTATTGCATCTATTTTTTCTTTAATATCTTTTTCTTTTATTTTTGCTTCTTTTAAAACTTTTTCGAAAACTAAAGGTAAATTTTTAATATGTTCTCTCTTTGCAAGCGCAGGAAAAACGCCACCATATTCTTTATGTATGTCTATTTGTGAAGAGACTTCATTTGCTAGTATTTTAAATTTTATATTTTTAATTTCTTGTTTAATTTCAACTATAGCCATAGCTGTTTCATCACAAGAAGTTTCAATTGCTAAAATTTTCATATTTGCACTATATCACAAGGGTTTTTGTTTGGCTAATTTATTTATGGTAAAATAGATTCATGAAAAAAGAGCAACTTGGGTTTAATATTCAAATAATGGGGATGATAGCTTCAGGTAAGGATACCCAAGTTAATTTATTAAAAGATAAATATAATTTATCTCCTATAGAGACAGGTCTTTATACTAGAAAACTTCTTAAAGAAAAAAGTGAAAATGGAGATATTGCTCGCAAATATTCAAGTAAAGGAAATCCTCTTCCTGTTTTTCTTATGAAAGATTTTTTGAAAGATAAAATTTCTAAAAAACCTAAAAATAAAGATTTAATCTTTGTAGGTGGACCAAGACTTAAACCAGAAGCCCAATTGGTAAATAAATTATTGAAAGAAAATAAGCAAAAATTATTTGTTATTTATATTTCATTACCAGATAAAGAAGTTTACAAAAGATCAATGAATCGTAAAAATAGTTGTGTTGCTGATGTTTATAAAGTTTTTGATACTAAAGAAATGATTGCAAAACGTATAAAATGGCATAAAGATCAAGTTGGCAAAACTGTAAAATATTTTGAATCTTTAGGAATTTTAAAAAAAATAAATGGTAATCAATCTATAGAAAAAGTTAATCAAGATATTGAAAAAGCAATTTTATATTTTAAAAAATTAAATAATGAATAAAAAATGAAAAAAAACTTATTTTTAATATTTTTAATATTTACACTTATTATTTTGCCTTCTAAAATTTTTGCTTCAACTGGTTTTATTCCTGGACAAATTTGGTATTCTGCAGAAGATTTAACTGAAGGTGAAACTGTAAACATTTATACTATTGTTTGGAATGGTGAAGATGATGTTTTGAAAGCTAAGGTTGAATTTTATGACAAAAGTGTAGTTCTTGGAACAAGAGAAGTTTCAGTCTCTGCGAAAAGTACAAAGGAAGTTTCTATTTCATGGAAAGTGACTTCTGGTAGTCATACTATTTCTGCTCGCATTACATCTTCAACAAAAGGTGAGGAAAAAGATGAAATTAGTATAAAAAATAATGAGACTGAAAAAGATAAATTTTCAGTCCCAGTTTCAATTGTTACTTCTGATGGTAAAGAAGCTACGAGTAGTGACATAATTGAAAGTCAAATAGATAAAATAAGTTCTGAAGTTTCAAATGCAATTCCAGATTCTGTGTCTTCTACTGTTTCTGATAAATTGGAAGGTGTGAATGAATTTTTAGATAATTCCTCAACTAAATTATCAGAAGAAAAATATGAATTAAAAAGCGAAATAGAACAATTAGAAAATAATGATAGTTCATTTAATGAAGATACTAGCGCTATTAAAAAACCCCTCTCTTATATTAAATTATTTTTCGTATCTCTATTTTTGTTTATTTTTAGTCATAAATTTATTTTTTATCTCGTCTCATTAATTTTATTATTTTTAATAATAAAATTTATTTATAAGAAAATTAAAAAATAATTAATAAAACTATATTTCACTTTTTACTGTTTTTGAGTTAATATACCTTGTATGAAAAGAATAGTGCTTGATTTTGTTATTATTTTATCGATTTTTATTTTACCTTGGTGGATAAGTTTACCCTTGATTTTTATAGGTCTTTTGGTTTTTGAAAAGTATTATGAATTTTTTCTGTATTTTATTATATTTTATAATATTCATTTAATTTTTGTTTTTAAAGATAATTTAAATCCTATTATTTTTACTATTCTTATTTGTGCACTTTATTTTGGTTTTAATTATTTGAAAAAGTTTATGATTATAAGCAAAGGTAAAGATTTGTCTAAAATATGAGATTTACTATTAGAAAAAAAAGAATTAAAAGAGAGATTGATCCAGATGAAATATTTTTAGATTCAAAAAATCTCCCTAATTTTAATACACAACAGTTTGAGGGAAGAATAGAAAAGCCTATTCCTAAAAAATCAATTATTTTTCTTGGATTATTTTTTTGCTTAATAATTTTAATTTTTATTAGTAAGCTTGGTTTTTTGCAAATAATAAAAGGTAGTGTTTATTTAGAAAAAAGTGAAAATAATACCCTTGTTAAAGAGCCAATTGTTGCTTTTCGTGGTTTAATAAAAGATAAAAATGGAGAAATTTTAGCATGGAATACTTGGGATGAAAAAGATGTAAATAAATTTAGTATTCCAGAAAGAACTTATACTAACTTACCAGGCTTTAGTTTATTATTAGGGTATACAAGTAGTCCTAAAAAAGATAGCTCTGGTTATTATTGGCAAGAAACTTTTATTGGAAAAGATGGTGTGGAAAAATTTTACAACGATATTCTCACAGGTGAAAATGGTGTAAAAATTACAGAAACAGATGTTAATGGTAATATTCAATCTGAAAATATAGTTTCTTCTTCAACTCCTGGAGATGATCTTGTTTTGTCTATAGATTCAAAAATTCAGAATAAATTATATGAGTCAATTGCTAATATGGCTGAAAGTTCTAATTTTATTGGAGGTGCTGGTGTTATTATGGATATAAATAGTGGAGAAATTGTTGCAATAACTAGTTATCCTGAATATAACAGTAATATTTTATCAAAAGGAGAAAATACAGAGATAATAAACAATTATTTTTTGGATAAAAGAAAAGTATTTTTAAATAGAGCAGTATCTGGTTTGTATACTCCTGGATCTATTGTTAAACCTTTTATTGGATATGCAGCTTTGAAAGAAGAAATAATAAGTCCTCTTAAAAATATATTGTCTAGTGGTTCTATTTCTGTTCCAAATCCATATAATCCAAGTTTAAAAACTATTTTTAAAGATCACGGTTCTTTTGGTTATGTTGATATTAAAAAAGCTATTTCCGTTTCTTCTGATGTTTATTTTTATGAAGTTGGAGGTGGCTTTAATGATCAAAAAGGTCTTGGAATTACACAAATAGATAACTATGTAAAAATGTTTGGTATTTCTAAATTAACAGGTGTTGACATTTTAGGAGAAAACGAAGGTATTATTCCGACACCAGAATGGAAAAGTAAAATTTTTAATGGTGATATTTGGAGAGTCGGAGATACTTACAATACTTCTATTGGTCAATATGGTTTTCAAGTTACTCCAATTCAGATGGTAAGAGCTGTTTCAGCTTTAGCAAATATGGGAACTCTTGTAACACCTCATATACTTTTAAATGATACTAAATATGATTCAGTAAAAAGTGAAATAGATATTGATGAAGATAAAATGGAATATATTCACGAAGGTATGAGAATGGCTGTTACAGAGGGAACTTGCACAGCTTTGAATACCTCTTCAGTGGAAGTTGCTGCTAAATCTGGAACTGCCCAAGTTGGGTATGGTAATACAAATACAAATTCATGGATTATTGGATTTTTCCCTTATAAAAATCCTCGTTATGCTTTTGCTATTATTATGGAAAGAGGTCCAAAAACTGCTTCAGGTAATGCAACTAGGGTAATGAGAGAAGTTATTGATTATATGAGTATTTCTTCTCCAGAATATTTAGAATAATTGTCTTTACTTTCTCTTCTGAAAATGCTAATATAATGGCTTATTATGGATGAAATAAAATATATAACTGAAGAGAAAAAACAAGCCCTTATTGAAGAATTGGGCTTTTTAAAAAACGTCAAAAGAAAAGAAATTCAAGATGCACTTGTAGCCGCAAAAGCTCTCGGTGATCTTTCCGAAAATGCTGAATATCATCAAGCTCGTGAAGATCAAGGTAAAACTGAAGATCGTATTAATCAAATTGAATATATGCTTCAGTCAGCTATTGTTGTTAAAAAACATAAGAGTTCAAAAGTTGAAATTGGTACAAATGTTGTTGTTCGTAAAGATGGTATAAAAGAAGATGTTTTATATAGTATTGTTGGAGCAGAAGAAGCTGATATGTTACAAAATAAAATATCTAATAAATCACCTCTTGGACAAGCACTCTTTGGAAAGGCAAAAGGAGATGTTGTTTCTATTAAAACACCTAAAGGACTAGCAAAATATACCATAATTGATATACAATAAAAATTGATATACAATAAGTGTATGGCATCAATTGAAGAATTACGTAACGTAAGAATTTCTAAATTAAACAAATTAAAAGAAGCGGGGATGCAGCCATATCCTGTTTCTGTTTCTCGCGATTTTACTATTAAAGAAATTAAAGATAATTTTTCTTTATTTGAACAGCAAAGAAAAAAAGTTTCTGTTGTTGGACGTGTTTTAGTAATAAGAGCAGCTGGCTCTATACTTTTTGTCGTTATTCAAGATGGAACAGATAAAATTCAGGCTGTTTTTAAAAAAGATGAATTAGAAAAAGATATTTTTGATTTATTTGTCGACACTGTTGATAATGGAGATTTCATTTCTGTATCTGGTGAACTTTTTGTTACATCTAGAGGAGAACAAAGTATTATGGCTAAAAATTGGATGATGGCTTCTAAATCACTTCTTCCTCTTCCAGATAAATGGCATGGGCTTCAAGATGTAGAAGAAACCTATAGAAAAAGATATTTAGATATGATAATGAATAGAAATGTTTACGAAAGATTTATTGTTAGATCTAAAATTATTAAATTTATCCGTAGGTATTTAGATGATATTGGTTTTGTTGAAATAGAAACTCCTATTTTGGAAAATCAAGCTGGTGGAGCAATGGCGAAGACTTTTAATACTTATCATAATGATTATGAAATGAATATGGTTCTTCGTATTTCCTTGGAGCTTAATCATAAAATTGTGATGGCTGGTGGATATGAAAAAATTTATGAAATTGGAAAAAATTTTAGAAATGAAGGTTCAGATCCAGCTCATATGCAAGAATTTACTATGATTGAATGGTATGCTGCCTACGAAACACTTGAACAAAATATGTTATGGACAGAAGATATTATAAAAAATATTGCTATAAATATTATTGGTAAAACTAATTTTGTTGTTTATGACAATAATGGTGAAGAAAAAAAAGTAAATTTCGATGGAGTTTGGTCAAGAGTAACTTTTTCTTCTCTTCTTAAAGAAAATGCTGGTATTGATATAGAAAATATAACAAAAGAGGAAACTATTAAGGAATCTATTAAATGGGGATTAACAAAAGAAGAAGCAGAGAAAATGAGTAGAGGTAATTTGTTAGATTTTATATATAAAAAATCTTCTAGAAATAAAATTACAGATCCGACGTTTGTTATAAACTTTCCTGGAGACTTAAAACCATTAGCGCAACAAAATGACGATGGTACAGCTAAGGTTGCTCAACTTATAGTTGCTGGGGCAGAAATTACGAATCAATATGCTGAACTTGTTGATCCAATAAAACAAAGAGATTTACTTGTTGCTCAAGCTAAAGCTAAAGAAAATGGAGATGAAGAAGCTATGCAAGTAGATGAAAGATTTTTAGAAGCAATGGAACATGGTATGCCTCCAATGACAGGGTTTGGTATGGGTATTGATAGACTTGTATCAATACTTACAGAACAAAAAAATCTTCGCGATACTGTTTTTTTCCCAATAATGAAACCAAGAGATTAATGTTGACTTTTTATGTTTTTTGTGATAATATTTCCACGAATTAATAACAAAAACAAACAAAAATAAAATAGGAATGGTTATAGAAGATTTTAAGGATCTTCTGATGGAAAAATTTGGTTTTTCGTCAGAAGAAGAAATAGTTGGAAAAATTTTTCCAGTATTGAAACCTTTTAAGGTTTCAATATCAGAAAATTTTTTCTCTATAAGAGAAAAAACATTAATACAGATAGTATCTGTAGATATATTAAGTGATACTTTTACTGTTGAAATTTTTAATCCCCAAATAGATATTGGGCCGTTTATTGTTTCAATAGCTAAGTTAATTTCTAGTATTTCTACTAAAAATGTAAAAGTTTTAGATAGAGATGAAGAAGTTGTAGTCTTTCTTAAATCTGTCACATTAGGAAGATTTGTTCCTGTTTATTTGAATTTATTAAAAGGTTCTTTAAAACCGAATGAATCAAACGAAAAAATAAAAATAATAAATTAAAACAAAAATGGAAGAACTGGGTAATTTACTTTTAACAATTTCAAAAGAAATCGATTTTATTTCTTCAATTATCCTTGAAAAAGGGATAGAAAAAGGAATAGATAGTTTAGTTGTTGAAAAAACTTATTCTGCTGGCGAAAGTCCAAATTTTTTGGGCTTTAATTTTCAATTAAAAAATGGAGATAAAAGCGTAAAACTACTATTTACAATAGATTCATATACTAAAATGAATTTCTTGTTAAGGGTTGATTTTTTTGACAAAAGACGCCATTCTTTTAAAGCAACATTTAGTTCAGAAGAATTATTTAATCCTCAAACTTTTGATTATATATTTAATTTTTTATTATCTCCAGTAGATTCATGTAGGGCGTTTCTTGAAGAAGAAGAGAAAAAAGTCGGTAGTTAGCCGGCTTTTTTTATTAAGTTATCCACAGTTTTTGTGGTTTTTTGTTTGTGTAGTGGGATAAAGTGGTATATAATATTAAACAGGTGGGATAAGGTGGGAAATTAAAATGATCTTTATCTCACAATATTTATTATGTTAATTGGAGAATACACTCATACATTAGATGACAAAAATAGAATGTCTCTACCTGTAAAGTTCCGTAAAGAAATGGGGAAGAGTGTTGTTGTTGCGCCTGGTCTTGATAATTGTTTGGCAATTTATACTACAAAAGAGTGGCAAAAAATTTCTGAAAAATTATCAGATGCCTCGATGCTTGCGCTTGATAATAGAAGTTTTTCGAGATTTATATTTGGACAAGCTGTTATGACAGATGTTGATGCTAATGGACGAATATTAATTCCGGAAAATTTAAAAATTCGTTCAAATCTTACAAATAAAGTTATGGTTATTGGAGTTCAAAACAGAGTAGAAATTTGGAATGAGAAAATTTGGAATGAATATAAAAGTAAAGTTGAAAGTCAGGCCGATGCTCTTGCTGATAAATTAGGGCAAATAGGAGTTCTTTAAAATATGAAGCATGTATCTGTACTTTTAGATGAAGCTATTAATGGTTTGAATATAAAATCAGGATCTATTATTGTTGATGGTACTTTGGGTGGTGGTGGCCATACTATTGAAATGATTAAAAGATGGGGTAATGATATCAAAATTATTGGTCTTGATTTAGATAATGATGCGATAGAAAGAGTTATTCCGCTTATATCTGGTTTTTCATCTGATGTGATTTTAAAGAATAAAGGATTCCAAGATATAGATTTGATTCTCGATGAATTAAATATTCCTTGCGTTGATGGAATACTTCTTGATCTTGGTATAAGTTCTTTTCAACTTGAAGATTCAGGAAGAGGTTTTACTTTTCAAAAAAATGAACCATTAAAAATGACCATGAAAAATAATCCTGATAAAGAAGATCTGACTGCTTATGAAATAGTTAATACTTGGGATGAAAATATTTTAGCTGACTTAATTTTTAATTTAGGAGAAGAGAAACATGCAAGAAAAATAGCTAAAGCAATAATTTTATCCAGAAAAGAAAAGGAAATCAAAACAACTTTTGATCTTGTAGAAATTATAGAAAAATCAGTTGGCGTTTATTATAAAAGATTAAAAATTCATCCAGCAACCAGAACTTTTCAAGCCCTTCGTATTGCAACAAACAGTGAGCTTACAAACATAGAAAAAGTGATTGATAAAGGTTTTAAAAAGCTGAAGGAAAATGGAAGATTTTCAATTATAACTTTTCATTCCTTAGAAGATCGTATTGTAAAACATACTTTTGTTTCTTTGGAAAAAGAGGGATTAGCAAAAATTATAAATAAAAAACCAATATTACCTAACAGTACAGAAATAAAATTAAATCCTAGATCAAGAAGTGCGAAATTAAGATTATTAGAAAAATTATCAATAGTAAATAAAAAAAATGAGTAAAGCAAAAGAAATCAAAAATGAAATAATAGAAAATGTAATTGTTCAAAAAAATATATTTAAAATTTTGGTTTTTTTGTTGATTATTTTATTAATTACATATATGTATCTTATTGGGTCAATAACTTTTAATATTTTAGCTAGAAAAACATTTGAAAGTAATGCAAAAAATTTAGGTAATGAGGTTAGTGAACTTGAAATAGTTTATCTTAATAAAGCAAATCAAATAAATAAAAATTATGTTTTATCGTTAGGTTTTGTTGAATCAGAACCAAATATTTTTGTAACTAAAAATGCTTCTCAGGTTGCAGTTCGTTAATGAAAAATTCACCATTTCAATTTAGAGTTAAAGTAGTAGGGGTTTTTATTTCCTTATTGGCTTTAATTATTATAGCTAAGCTTTTTTATGTTCAAATTTTGAAAAATGATTTGTATACAAGTAAAGCTGATAGACAATTTTCTTCTTATTCTGGAGGAATCTTTGACAGAGGAAGTATTTATTTTTTAAAGAAAGATAATTCTCTTGTTGGTGCAGGTTCCATAGAAACTGGTTTTAAGATTGCTATTAATCCAAGCGAAGTAACTGATAAAGATTCTATTTATAATTCACTTTCCCAAATATTAAAAGATTTGGATTATGATTCATTTGTAAATAAGGCAAATAAATCAGATGATCCTTATGAAGAAATTGCAAATCATTTATCTTCAGAAGATGCTGATAAAATAAATGATTTAAACCTTAAAGGTGTTTCTGTTTATAAAGAAAATTGGAGATATTATCCAAATAATAGTTTAGCTTCTCATGTTATTGGTTTTTTAGCATATAAAGGAGATGATCTTCTAGGTCAATATGGAGTGGAAAGATATTATGATGATACTTTATCTAAACCAAAAGATGAAGCCTACGTTAATTTTTTTGCAGAGGTTTTTTCAGATATTAAAGAAAAAGCAACAAAAAGTGAAGAAAGAGGTGATTTAGTTTTAACAATTGAACCTATGGTTCAATTAACCTTAGAGGAAGAATTAAAAAGCACTTTAGAAAAATGGAACGCAGATCAAGCTGGTGGTATTATAATGAATCCAATGAATGGAGAGATTTATGCTATGGCAGGATTACCCGATTTTGATTTAAATAATTTTAAAGACGTCTCTAATGTTGAAGTATATCGTAATCCAATAGTTGAAAATGTATTTGAGTTTGGTTCTGTTATTAAGCCGTTGGTTATGTTATCTGCGATAGATAAAGGAGTTGTTACTCCAGAAACTACTTATGTTGATAATGGTAAGGTTACTATAGATAAGAAAGAAATTTTTAATTTTGATAAAAAAGGAAGAGGACTTGTCACAATGCAAGATGTTCTTAATCAGTCTCTTAATACAGGTATGGTTTTTGTTGAAAGTAAATTAGGTCATGAAAATTTTCGTAATTATATGAAGAGTTATGGAATAGGTGAAAAAACAGGAATTGATTTGCCAAATGAAACATCTGGTCTCATTAAAAATCTTGAAAGTCCTAGGAATATAGAATATGCTAATGCTGCTTTTGGACAGGGAATTGCTTTGACACCAATAGAAGCCATTAGGTCTTTTTCTCTGATTGCAAATGGCGGGAATTTGGTTGTTCCTCATGTTGTAAAACAAATAAAATATAGTAGTGGCCTGTCAAAGACAATTGAATATCCTTATACAAAAACAAATCTTGTTAAAAAAGAATCAACTGATACATTAACAACTATGCTAACAAAAGTATTTGAATCATATGAAAGTGGAAAATATAAATTTGAACATTATAGTGTTGCAACAAAAACAGGAACAGCTCAAATTGCAAATGAAACAAGTGGTGGATATTATGAAGACAAACACATACATTCATTTTTTGGTTATTTTCCAGCTTATGATCCTAAATTTATTGTTTTTATTTATTTAAAAAATCCTAAAGGAATAAAATATGCATCTCAAACCTTAATTCCTCCTTTTACTAATATTACTAAATTTCTTTTAAGTTATTATAATGTTCCACCAGATAGGTAATTAACATGGAAATAAAAAAATATATAAAAAAAATAATAATAGCTATTCTTGTTTGGGAGTCTAAGTTGGTTCTAAAAAAATATAAACCAAAAATAATAGCGATAACTGGTTCTGTTGGCAAAACATCTACAAAAGATGCGATTTTTACTGTTTTATCAAAATTTGAAAATGTCAGAAAAAATAATAATTATTTTAATAGTGATTTAGGTATACCTTTTACTATTATAGGATTATCTAATTCCATGTCTGGTTTTTTAGATTGGATTGAAAATATTTTGATTGGTTTGAAATTATTAATTTTTAAAAATGTTTATCCTAATTATTTAATTTTAGAAATTGGAGTTAATAGACCAGGTGATATAAAAAATATAGCAAAATGGTTACGTCCTGATATTGTTGTCATAACTCGTTTTCCTGAAAAACCTGTTCATGTAGAATTTTTTAAGAGCGCAGATGAATTAATAGAAGAAAAATGTTGTTTAGCTTATTCTTTAAAAAAAGATGGATTGTTAATTTTAAATCACGATGATAAAAGGGTTTATGATTTGCATGAAAAAGTAAAAAGAAAAATGGTTTCTTATGGGGAAAATGAAGATGCCACATATAGATTTTTATATCCTACTTATTTAGAAGAAAATGGTAAAATTTATGGAATTAATTTCAAATTATTATATGATGGAAATACTTTTCCTGTTAATCTTCCGAAGGTTTGTGGTAAACAATATATTTATTCTGCAATTGTTGCAATTTTATGTGCTAATGAACTTGGTTTTGATTTACTCTCATCAATTTCTCATGTTTCAGATTTTATAAATCCTCCAGGTAGATTAAATCTTTTAAAGGGGATAAATAATTCCTCTATTTTAGATGATACATATAACTCTTCTCCAGTTGCCTTAGAATTAGCATTATCTGTTTTGAATGATTTAAAAGCCAAAAGAAAAATTGCTGTAATAGGTGATATGCTTGAGCTGGGTAAATATACAGAAGAGGAACATAGAAAAGTAGGAAATATTTTAGTCAATATTGTTGATGTTTTAATAACAGTTGGTCCGAGATCTAAATATATTGCAGAAGAAGCACTAAAAAATAAATTTAAATCGAAAAATATTTTTTCTTTTGATTCTTATGTTGACACTTCTGAATTTCTAAAAAATTTAGTAAAAGAAGGCGATTTAATTTTGATTAAAGGTTCTCAAAAATTAAGATTAGAAAAAGTTGTTGAATCAATTCTTTTAAATAAGGAATTTAAAAAAGATATTCTTTGTCGTCAAGAAAAAGAATGGATTGATAAATAACAACCTCCCAGAAATTGTTGCTGGGAGGTTGTTTGAAATAATGTGTCAGAGGAAAAATAATAAAGGAAAATGTTTAAAACTATTATATATACTTTTTAAGTAAAAAGTCAAATTGAAATTTACTTGTATTTAGGTAAATATTTTGTTACTTTATATCAGTAAGTTTGTTTGGCCTTATCGTCTAACGGTTAGGACATCGCCTTCTCAAGGCGGTAATCAGGGTCCGATTCCCTGTAAGGTCACATTGACAAATAAATTTATAGATGTTAATTTAAGACTGATAGAAGTTTAAATTTGAACATTATAAAATTATAAAAATGGTACCAGATGATCAAAAACCTTTAATTGTAAATGGAATTACTTTTCCAGCAAATCTAACTCTTCTAAAAAATGAAGATGATCTTGAAAAAAATTGGGAAATTAAAATATGCTATTATCTTGAGATAGAGCATAGTTGTATGGGTTCCTTTCCTGCTATCATTAGTGGGACTAAAAGAATGGTTCTGTGCCGTGATAGAGATTTATTGGTAAAAGTTTGGAGAATACTTAAACCAAGAAGTTCTAGAATAGTTGATAATTTATATTATATCCATAAAACCCAACCTGTATGTTATTTAGCAAAATGTGAATGGGGGGATAACTACTCAGAACCTATTAAATTACTAACCGAGAGCGAATATGAATTATTAATGAATCCATTTGATTGGGGAGGAATGTTAATTGGGGCAGAAATCTCAAAAGATCATTTCCAAAAAATGATTGATGAGTCTCAAGATTTAAAAACTCCAGAATAAAACATTTCACTCTGTCAATAAAAGCTATTATTATATGATAGCTTTTTCTTTTATATTTTAAATATTATCTCATATACTATTGACAAATTAATAATATTCTGATAAAATATGAGAGAACAATTTAATTAATGAATATCATGGAAAAAGGTAATTTTGCAAAAATTACAGCAAGAGCTATTTTTTACATTCTTGCTGTTTTTATAACTATATGTATCCTCTTTATATTCTCTGGTTTTCCTAAATTTTTAGAAAGAGTAATTCTATTTCTTTTTAAAAACAGAGATTTATCTATATTCCTGTTAATATTTATTGCAGTTGTACTTTTATTTAAAAAATTAAAGAAATAAAAATAATATAGTCCTATGCTGTTTGTAGTATGGGACTTTTTATTATGATATAATACTAAAATGAATGATTTAGGAATCCTTTATATAGTGGCAACACCAATAGGAAATATGGAAGATATTACTTTTAGAGCTGTTCGTGTTTTATCTGAAGTTGATTATATTTTATGTGAAGATACTAGAACTACACAAAATTTATTAGATAGATATGAAATAAAAGCAAAAACTATGAGTTATCATGCTCATAGTACTGACGATAAAGAAAACATAATTTTAAATTTATTAAAAAATGGAAAAAATTTAGCTTTAGTTTCTGATGCTGGAACTCCCTGTATTTCTGATCCAGGAGTTTTGCTTGTTTCTCGTATTTATAAAGAATTTGGTGATCTAGCAAAAGTTATTTCTGTTCCAGGACCATCTGCTTTAATATCTGCACTATCTGCTTCCGGTGTATCTTCTGCAGAATTTATTTTTTTAGGATTTCTTCCTCATAAAAAGGGTAGGGAAAAGATTTTTAAAGAAATTTCTAATATGAATAGAGTTATTGTTTTTTATGAATCAGTTCATAGAATTTTAAAAACATTAATCTCTTTAAATAAATATACTCCTTGTTTTAATGTTACACTAGCAAGAGAAATAACAAAACAGTTTGAAGAGTTTATCAAGGGAAAACCTGTAGAAATTATTGAATATTTTGACAAAAATAAGGATAAATTAAAAGGAGAATTTGTTGTTATTATTGAACCAAAATAGTATAATTAACACATGAGAAAAGAAAAAACTTTGTTCATATTAGGTTTGTGGATAATTATTTTACCATTTTTAGGTCTTCCTAGCTTATGGAAGAATATTTTGTTTGCTATTACTGGTTTAATGCTTTTTTATTTATCTTATCTCTTTAAATATGAGGCAAAATCTAGAATAGACAAAATAGAAAATAGAGCTAAAACTTTTGTTGATAGTGCAAATAATAATAAAGATTTAAATATATAATATGTTAATATCACACAGGACAAAAATATTTTTACTTATTTTTATTATTTTTGTTTGTGTTTTCATATTTTATTTTGTACCTAAAAGTAAAATAAAATATGAAAGTAATGTATTATTATCTTCATCAAATATCGATTCTAGTCTAACTGAAGAAGAAATTTTGGTTGAAACTGAACCTGTTGTAGAACATATTGAAACTCCGGAAAGTGTTAAGGCTATCTATCTTTCTGGATGGACGGCCGGTACTTCTAAATATAGAGATGTTCTTGTTAAGATGATAGATAATACAGAATTAAATTCTGTTGTGATAGATATTAAAGATTCAACTGGTAAAATTTCTTTTAGTATAGATGATCCATTAATTCAAGAAATTGGTAGTTCTGAAAACAGGATTAAAGATATTACTAGTTTAACAAAATTACTTCATGAAAAGAATATTTATATAATAGGTAGAATTTCAGTATTTCAAGATCCTTATTTAACTTCTAAAAAACCAGAATGGGCTATTACAAGATTATCTGATGGGGGAATTTGGAAAGATAAAAAAGGTTTATCTTTCTTAGATCCATCAAAAAAAGAAGTTAGAGATTATGTAATTACAATTGCTAAAAAATCTTATGATCTTGGTTTTGATGAAATAAATTTTGATTACATACGTTATCCATCTGATGGAAATATGAAAGATATTAATTATCATTTAACAGAAGGGGAAACCAGAAGTAGTAATCTTGAAGATTTTTTCAAATATTTAAATAGCGAAATAAAAAAAGAAAAAGATATTCCTATTTCTGGAGATTTATTTGGGTTAACAACAGAAGCTAGTGATGATATGGGAATTGGTCAAGTTTGGGAAAAAGCAATTTTATATTTTGATTTTGTTTGTCCTATGGTTTATCCTTCTCATTACCCATCTGGACATATGGGTTATAATAATCCCTCGATGTATCCATATGAAGTTATTAATCAGGCTCTAAAAAGTGGTTCTAGTAGAGCCGTAGCTATTGGTCAAAATTCAAGCAAAATACGCCCATGGCTTCAAGATTTTGATTTAGGGACTATTTACACTAAAGATCTAATTAGAAGTGAAATACAAGCAGTTTACGATAATGGATTAACATCTTGGATGTTGTGGGATCCAAGTAATAAATATACTCCATCTGCTCTTTTAACAGAAGGTATTTAAAAATAAAATATGATAAAGTTAAATAAAATTAAAATAAATAAAACACTGATTTATTCTTTATTAAGTCTCGTTCTTATTTCTGCTGTTTTTTTTGTTGGTGTTTTTGTTGGTAAAAGAAATATATTAGATGTTGATAAAATCACTAATGTTTATAATAAACAAGATACCACACAGACGGATATTGATTTTAATTCTTTTTGGAAAGCGTGGAATATATTAAATGATAAATCAATTTATCGTAATGATATTAATAATCAAGACAAACTTTGGGGTGCTATACAAGGTTTAGCTTCTTCTTATGGCGATCCATATACAGTCTTTTTTGATCCAAAAGAAAACAAATCTTTTAATGAAGAAATAAAAGGATCATTTACTGGTATAGGAGCAGAAGTTGATATTAAAGATGAAATATTAACTATTGTTTCTCCATTAAGGAATACTCCAGCCTGGAATGCTGGAATAAAAGCGGGTGATAAAATAGTTAAGATAGATGACAAAACAACAGAAGGTATGAGTGTTGACGAAGCTGTTTCTCTAATAAGAGGAGATAAAGGAACTTATGTTACTTTAACTATCTTTAGAGAAGGAGAAAATAAGACAAGAGAAATTAAAATAATTAGAGATATAATAAATTATCCAATAATAGAAACAGAAAATAGAGATGATGAAATTTTTGTAATAAAATTTTATAGTTTTTCTGAAAATTCTTTTTCATTATTTAAAAATGCAATTAATGAATTTATTAATTCTGGTAAAAGTAAATTGATTTTAGATTTACGAGGAAACCCCGGTGGTTATTTAGAATCTGCTGTTGATATTGCATCTTTGTTTATTGATAGGGGAAGTATTGTTGTAAAAGAGGACTTTGGTGATGGAGAAAAAGTAGAAGAGTATCGAAGTAAAGGAAATAGAATATTTAATGAAAATTTAAAAATGATTATATTGGTTGATGGTGGTTCTGCATCAGCTTCTGAAATATTATCTGGGGCTTTAAGTGAGTATAATATTGCAACTTTAGTAGGTGAACAAACTTTTGGAAAAGGTTCCGTTCAAGAGCTTATACCTGTAACAGACGATACATCTTTGAAAGTTACTGTTGCTAAATGGTTAACACCTAATGGTGTATCAATTTCTGATAAAGGCTTAACTCCAAATATAATTGTTCCAATAACAGAAGAAGATATTAAAAATGGTAATGATTCACAAATGGATAAAGCAGTAGAAATTTTACTTAAAGAATAATTTATAGCTATTGCAAATTATTATTAATAATAAAAATAGAAAATGAAAGTAATTTTAGTTACAGATATACCTAAAATAGGTCAAAAGGGAGATGTTAAGGACTTTAATGATGGATTTGCTCAAAATGTGCTCCTTTCAAAAGGAAAAGCGATTTTAGCCACTCCTAAAGCGCTATCTGATTTGGCATTAAAAAAAATGACAGAACGGAGAAAAAAACAAAAAGAAAATGAAGAATTTTTATCAATCCTTTCTATTTTAAATAGCGAAAAGATTGTTATAAAAGTAAAAACAAACGAAAAAGGGAATTTGTTTCAGTCTGTAACCAGTAAAGATATTTCAAACGAAATTAATAAACAAAAAGGATTATTGATAGATGAAAGTAATATACAAACAGAACATTTAAAAAGTATTGGTAATCATAAAATAATTCTAAAAAAAGGAAATTTAAAAGGCGAGTGTAAAATAATAATTGAAAGTTTATAAAAAATAAAATTCCCTTTAAATAGGGAATTTTATTTTTTATTTAACACTAACGATTTTCTTTTTAGAAAATGTTCTATCAAAATTTTTCTTTGTTTTTGTTCCAAATTCAACTTTTCCTTCTTTAACTGCATAAATAGTGTGATCTTTACCCATTTTGACATTTTCTCCAGCAAGGATTTTACTTCCTCTCTGTCTTATAATAATAGATCCAGGTTTTGCATTTTCTCCAGCATAAAGTTTTGTACCTAAATATTTTGGTTTTGAATCCGTTAAGTTTTTAGCCGTACCTCCGGCTTTCCTATGTGCCATACTCTTTTATCGATATAAATACTTTTGTTAAAAAATATACAAAAATATTCAAAAATGATTTATAATTAAAACTAGACATGAGTATAACTTATTTTTTAAATAAAATCAAGGATCGAATCAGGGTTGACTATACAACGTTATTATTGTCTGTATTAATTACAGTTATTGGTCTAACATCTTTTGGAATAGGAATCCTTTTTGAAAAAAATAAAAATATTAATTTTAATCAAAAAGATGATTATTTGGTTATAAATGATATTCCTGAAAATAATACTCAACAAACTAATAATAATGGTATGTATGTTGCATCAAAAAATGGTAAAATGTACTATAAAAATGATTGTGCTGCTGTAAAAAGAATTAAAGATGAAAATAAAATATGGTTTAGAACTGAAGATGAAGCAATAGGTTTTGGTTATATTAAATCTAAAACGTGTAAATAAATTTATGAGAAATATTTTTAATGCAATTATTATAGTTTTTGTTGTTGTTTCTTTATATATTATAAAAGATGATGTTTTTGTTGTTTATAATAAAAGTGCATCTTTTATTAAGGATGAATTTAATTTAGTAAAAGATTTTTCTGAAAACTTTTTTTCAAAAGATGAAGTTGCTGTTATTGATCAAGAAGAAGAAATTTATGAAAAAATAAATAGTGATACACTTCCTGAACCATTAATTGTATCTAATACTTTATTATCTGATTCTCAGGATGTTAATTTAGATAGTAGTAAGGTTATTGAAGAGACTAACAAAAGGAGAGAAGAAAATAATTTACCAGAATTAAAAATAAATGAAAAATTAAATCTTTCTGCAGAAAAAAAATTAAAAGACATGTTTAAAAATAATTATTTTGAGCATGTTTCTCCTAATGGAGTAAGTATTTCTGATTTAGGTGATTCTGCTGGTTATGAATATATTATTATAGGAGAGAATTTAGCTATGGGTAATTTTAAAAATGAGGAAGCCTTATTGGATGCTTGGATAAATAGTCCTGGGCATAGAGCAAATATTTTAAATAGTAAATATACAGAAATTGGTGTATCTGTTGAGATGGGAGAATATAACGGAAAGCAAACATGGATCGCTGTTCAACACTTTGGTACTTCTAAAAGTTTTTGTCCTTCTATAAATGTTAAACTTCATGATTTAATAGAAATAAATCAAGAACAAATTACTCAAATAGAAAATGAATTAAATGATAAAAAAAATAATATAGATGCTGGAATTATATATATGGGAAAAAGCAGAAACGAACAAATAACAGAATATAATGATCTTGTCAATACATACAATGAAATGATTTTAAATTTAAAATCAGATATTAATGAATATAATAATGGGGTAAATAGTTTCAATGAATGTATTTCTAATTTCTCTTCTAATATAGAAGAAGATACTCAATAAATAATATTAAGGAACAAAATAGAGGATCGATTTTTATGTTTATTTATTGGGTATTTTTTATAATATTAATGTCGTACAATATATCTTTTACGACATTTTATTTTAAACAAATATATGATTATTATATATAAATATAAAACTCTCTAAAACTAAATCAGTCTTAGAGAGTTCTATTATTTTAATTGTAGTTGTATTAATTAAATAAACTTTTTTAATTCCCCTGCAGATTTTTCTAGTTTTTCTAATTCTTCTTCTTTTAAATCTAATGGCCAAGATTTTATTATACCTTTTGAACCAATTATATTTGGATTACCTAAACAAACATCAAAACATATATCTTTTTTATTGTCAAATTGTGTTGATATTGGTAATATTTTTTTCTGATCAAAAATTATTGCTTCTACAATATCACTTATAACCATTGCAATTCCATAATAAGTAGCTCCTTTTTTCTTAATTATATTGTAGGCTTTATTTTTTATATCATTTTCTATCTGAATCATTTCTTCATTATTAAGTAAGTTATAAGCAAATTTACCTTCAATATTTACCGTACTCCATGCAACAAATTCAGAATCTCCATGTTCTCCCAACATAAAACCCTCAATTTGTGAACTATCAACGTTAAATTTTTGAGCAAGTATACTTCTTAATCTTGCTGTATCTAAACATGTTCCTGTTCCAAAAACTTGATTTTTAGGAAGTCCAGAAATTTCTTGAATTAAATGAGTAATAATATCTACAGGATTACTTACAATTATTATTATACAATCAGGTTTAACTTGCCCAATTTCTTTCCAGATTGAAGCTGCAATTTCTTTATTCTTTTTTACTAAATCAAGTCTTGTTTCTCCTGGTTTTTGTGCAACTCCAGCTGTTAATATAATAATATCTGAATCTTTTACATCACTATAATTTCCAGCTATAATTTTTTCCGTTTCTGAAAAAGAAACTACATCATTCATATCCATAATTTCTCCTTCTTCTTTTTCTTTGTTTACATCCACTAAAACAATTTCTTTTGCTAGATTTTTAATTAATAATGTATAGGCTGTTGTTGAACCAACAGAACCAGCTCCTATAATTGAAATTTTTGTATTCATATTTTTTTATACAATTTTAATAATTTTTCTATGTTTTTCTGCGTTTATTGCTATTTTTTCCATATAAGAAACAGCTTCTATTGGATATTTTCCAGAAGCAGTTTCTTCTGATAACATTATAGCATCTGCTCCATCTATTATTGAATAAGCTACATCGGAAACTTCTGCTCGGCTAGGATTAGGATTTTCTTTCATTGTAAGCATCATTTGTGTAGCAACTATTACCATTTTTTTTGCATTATTTGCGCGTTTAATTATTTGATGTTGTATGAAAGGTATTTCTTCTAATGCAAATTCATTTCCTAAATCACCTCTAGCAATCATTATTGCGTCAGAATATTCCATTATTTCATCTAAATTTTCAAAAGCTTTCTTTCTTTCTATTTTTGATATTATTTTCTGGTTTCCGTTTTGTTTTTTTATTAAATTACGAAGTTCTATTATATCTTCTTTATTTCCAACAAAAGACATTGCTATGTAGTCAACATTATTACCAATCCCGAATTCTAAATCCTTTTTATCTTTTTCGGTAATGATTTTTTCGTTTTCTTTACCACCAAAGTGATGTTGATCTTTTTCTTGAACTCTTGGGCCGGAAAGGTCTTGAATTATTGGTAAATATTTATTTGATAATTCTGATTCTTCCTTAATTATTTTTATAACTTTTGAAAACCATTCATAATCTCCCCATGAAAAATTCAAACGAAACATATCAACTTTATGGTTTATCATCTCTTTTATTGAATTTCTATTTTCACTAGATGGTCCCACAGTTGCTATTATTTTTGTTATTGATTCTTCTTCCATTTTTACATTTTACTATGGATTATTTTATAATTCAAATATTATCATGTTATAATATAAAAGTTTAAATTAGTCGATTTTTAAAATTTTTAAATAATAATTTTTATGAAAAAAATTCTTATAATCAGTTCCATTTTGCTAGTTTTTGGCTTATTTTTTGCATCTAATTTCAAGGCTTTTGCTAGTCTTGATCCAGATATAATTAAACCAACACTAGATCCAACACTACCTACCGCTTAAGTGTTCTATTTTTAATTAAATATATAAATAAAATGCATTTTTAAATGCATTTTATTTATATATTTAATATTTGACATTTTTATAATAATCTTTTAATATTAAGTAAAATCTTTTGAATATGAAAAAAACAAAAACAGCAGAGAAGCTTCAATCTTTTTTTTGGAGCCAAAAAATAAAAAATGTCATTATAAAGTATTTAATAGTTTCTATTGTATTAATTATTTTATTTAATATTAATTATTTTATCTGAGTAGATCGCACAATTAATTGTGCGATCTTTTAAATGAAAAGTTTTATTAATCGTATTTCTTCAAATGTAAAATTATAACCATCTTTTTCTAGTATTTCTTTTATTGGTGATATTTTAAATATTTCCTCCCCTTTTATTTTTTTTATAGCTTTTTCTACTATTTCAATATTTTTTTTAGAAGGTCTTATATGAGAAATTTTTGTTTCAGGATATGTAGACATTATTTGCTCAATATGACATGTAATTGTATTAGCTGTTAAATTTCTTTCTTTACATATTTCTTTTATATTTTTCCCCTGTTCTAATAATTCTTTTGTAATCAAAATTGTAGGTATTTTAGTATTAATATTTTTATTTATTTTATGAGATTTTGTTGCAGAAGATTTATTTTTTATCTTATTTATTTGCAAATCACCGTCCATCTTTTTTATAAATTCTTCTTCTAATTTTTTTTGATCATTAGCTTTTAATTTACTAAAAATTATTTCATTTTCAATACTTTCATCTTTTAATATTTGATCAAATCTTAATATTTTAGGATTTACCAATAAAGCATCTTTATTAAGTCCAAGTAATTTAATGCCAGAAATATTTTTAACTCGAGAAAGTGCCACATATCCCATTCCATAAGTAAAAGTGTTTCTAAGGTCTATTTCTGCGTTATCAAGAGACATTCCTTGGCTTTTATGGATAGTTATTGCCCAAGCTAAACGAAGAGGTATTTGTGTTATTGATGCTTTTGTTTTACCGTCTTCCTCTATTTCCCAAATTTCTGGTGAAATAAGAATATTGTTTCCATTGTAAAAGGAAACGACAGGATTTCCTGTATCGGAATCAAAATGAATAATTTTTCCCCTAGAACCATTTACATATCCTTTATCGAAATTATTTTTAATTGCCATAACTTCAGCACCTATTTTGAGATGTAATTCATCATAAGCTATACAACTTTTTTTAAGAATTCCTACTAGGTTTTCGGATCCAGTTTCAGTCATTTTATAAATTTTTTCTTCGCTATCTATCTTTGATAATTCATCGTTATTTTCTTTATCTACATTAATATTATGAGTATATAGTTTAGTTGGTTTAATATTTTTTAATTCAACATCTATTCGACTTTCTAATATTTCATATTGTAATTCTTCTATACTATTTGATCTAATATTATTTAAAATATCTAAAAGTATTTCATCTTCTTGGCGATGTTGTTCTTTTAAATAACAAATAGCAGGATTTAAAATTTTCCAAGCATTACTCTCATAAACCATAGAACTTAATAATTCTTCTTTTTCTACGGGGGGAAGTTGAAAAAAGTCTCCAGATAAGATTACTTGAATACCTCCAAATGGTTCATTGTTTCTCTTAAATCTTTTGCAAACCTTTTCAATCATATCTAATTGATAATCATGCAGCATAGAAATTTCATCTATAATAAGAACTTTAGTGTTTTCAAACCTTTTCCATAAATATTTTTTATCTTCAAGTTCGTCTAAATCTTTTTCAGTTAATTCCTTTTTTATTCCTATTCCAGACCAACTATGAATGGTCATTCCATTCATATGTGTTGCCGCAATTCCAGTAGATGCTGTAATTGCTACAGTTATGTTATGCTCTTTTAGATAAGAAATATATTTATTAAGTAAAAAAGTTTTACCTGAACCGGCGCTACCAGTCAGGTAAATATTTACTCCAGTCTTCATTATTTTTAAGGCTTGATCTTGAGTCATGATTAATTATCTAATATTTACGAATCACAGCTTTAACTATGGCTATAACATTTAAATACATAGTTGGATATATTGGTTTATACTTTTCATTAGCTGGTTCGAGCCATACCTGGTTATCTTTCTTTCTAAAATATTTCATAGTAAATTCTCCATCTACATTAGCTATGACAATTTCACCATCCTTAGCAGTATTTGTCTTTTCTACCAAGACTTTATCTCCATCTTTGATGTGTGCATCAATCATAGAATCTCCATCTACTGTTAGCATATAAGTATTTTCTTTTTTAGGTATCAAATATTCATCAATGTTTATAGTATCTGCAATTTCTTCTACTTCAGAAGGAAAACCAGCTTTAACAGAACCAAGAAGTGGAATTGAATTAAACATTTCTCCCGCAACAAGACGTCCTAAGTGATCTTTAATAGCAATACCTTCTTCTATAAATTTATTAACAAGTCTAGCTACGGCATTTTTTGATTTAAAATTAAACATTTTCATCATTTCAGAATATGAAGGCATTCTTTTTTCTTTACTATAAAATGAAATAAGTTTTTCTTTATAAGTATTATACATATTTCTATTATATTAGAGATTTGAAAATATTGGAAATTTGTTTAATGAATTTAAAAATTTACCAATAAATCCATTTCTTGAATATTGACGAATTTTATGAAGAAGTTGTTTATGGATCTCAGCTTCTTTTTTGTATTCTTTTCCTTGGATAATTTTTCTATCTATTTCCTTATTAATTTTCTCCATCTCTTTTGATATTAATTTAAAGTATTGTTGTTTGCTCATAATATAAATATATATTAATAATAATTTTATATTTATATTATATGTGAACGAACGTTCACAAGTCAAGTAAAAACTGTGGATAAATTTAAAATATGGATTTTTAATTTAAATTGACTAATATAATTAACTATGGTAATTTTAACTTGAGTATAAATCTTTAAAATATACAGCTATGAAAATATTACTAATTCTTTTGATTGTAATAATCTTATTCAAATTCATTGCTATATTTTCTAGATCTTCTAGAAAAATTAGAATAGAAGGAAAAATTATTTACAAAGATGAAAATAAAAGTATGGAACCACTTTTATTTTCAGAGGCAAATTTTGATTCGTTATTTATGAGCCCGATTTCTTTTGTTGAAATTGAGAATTATTCTCTTTTAGTAAGAGAATATAATCAAAAAGGAACTGAAAAAACAATTTTTGTTGATAAAGAAAAGTTTAAATCTTTCAAAGAAGGTGATGAATTTTGTTTCTATTGCCAAAAAAGATTTGGCAATTATTATTTAATTTAAAAATGCTACGTATAATTACGTAGCATTTTTAATATAGTGCGTGTGCTTGGAATCGGACCAAGGACCTCTGTCTTATCAGGACAGCGTTCTACCACTGAACTACACACGCAAAATAAAAACATATGTCACGCCATTATATCAAAAAATAACGCATTTAGCAAACAAAAAAAATCTCATTTACGAGATTTTTTTTGTTTGTAAATATTATCTTTCTCTGCGAGGTTCCATTGGACGAGCTTCATTAACAGTAAGAACTCTTCCATCAAATTCTTTACCGTTAAACATTGAGATAGCTTTTTCTGCATCTTCATCGTTTTCGAATTCTACGAATCCAAAACCTTTTGAACGATTAGTCATTTTATCCATGATAATTGTTGCAGAAGAAACTTTCCCTGCAGTACCGAAATGAGCTTCAAGCTCGCTGTTGTTTGTCTTATAAGGAAGACCACCAACATATAATTTTTTTGCCATATATGACAATGTGCTTCTTGTGATTATACTTTCATATATATCACTTGAAGAAAACTAACTTATAAATGAATTCGCATAGGCCAGATTTCATTTACATACCTCAATGTCTTTAAACACATGGAGAATGAAAGATACCAAAACATAAGCAAACTACTGTGGGTAAATATAACATATTATTAAAAAAAGAGCAAACTTTATTCTTCTTCAGAATTCCCTACTTCTCCAGATTGTAGAGCATCTATTATCTTTTTTATGTTTCCTTCCATAATAAGTGGCAAATTTGACCAAGATTGTTTAATACGATGATCAGTAATTCTATCTTGTGGAAAATTATAAGTACGAATTTTTTCACTTCGGTCAGCAGTTCCAATTTGGCTTTTTCTTTCACCAGAATATTTTTTTGCCTCTTCTTCGTCTTTTAATATTTGAAGTTTTGATAAGAGAATTTCCATAGCCTTTTCTCTATTTGCTAATTGTTTTCTTTCTGTAGTACAACGAACATCAATACCTGTTGGTTTGTGTATAAGACGAACAGCTGTTTCAACTTTGTTAACGTTTTGTCCTCCCGCTCCGCCAGAACGAGAATATTCCATTTCTATATCACTTGGATTTATAACGACTGTTGTTTTTTTTCTAATTGGAAGTATTGCTACAGATGCTGTTGATGTATGAATTCTTCCATTTTTTTCAGTAGCAGGTACTCTTTGAACTCTATGAACTCCTGTTTCGTATTGAAGTAATTTGTAAACATCTTTTCCTTTTACTTCAAAAGAAGCTTCTTTGTAACCACCAACATCATTCATTGATTCATCTAATGGTTTCCAACTCCAACCTTGTATTTCTGAGAATTTTTCATACATATGAGCAATTTCCCATGCAAAAAGAGATGCTTCGTCTCCTCCAGCACCAGCTCTTACTTCTAAAACTATTTCATTTGGAAATTCTTCTTCATCTTTTTCTGATTTTAATATTTCTTCTACTTGTCTTTCTAATGCTTCTTTTTGAAATTTAATATTTTGCAATTCTTCTTCTGCAAGTTCTTTTAAACTACTATCTTCTCTTACCATATCATTGATTTTTTGTTCTTCACCTAAAAGTCTTTCATATTCTACAGCAAAATAATTAGTTTTATTATTCTTTTTTAATTCTTCTAAGTCAAAATTCATAAGATTATTATATAACAAAAAAATAAAAAGCTCCCACTTAAAGAGCTTTTTATTTTTTAAAATTTATTTCTTTGTTTTTGCTTTTGCAATAGCAACACGTTTTTTAAAACGATCAACGCGTCCTGCAGTGTCTAAAACTTTTTCGTTTCCAGTAAAGAATGGATGACATTGACTACAAATTTCAACTTCTATTTTATCCATAGTAGAACCAACAGGAAAAGTCGCTCCACAAGCACAGGTAACTTCTGATTTATTATTATATTTTGGATGTATATCTTTTTTCATACCATGTAATACTATCACACTTTTTTTAATCTTGCAATGGATCAATCATGTTTGTTTGGATATTAGTAGCTTTAGTCATAACACTGTCTCCATAGAAACTATTTGCTGGTGTTTTGCTATCACAAGCTCTACCAGAGTAATATTTACAAGCAGCATTTCTCTCTGCTGTGTATGTTTGAGCTCCAGCACCTAGGTCTGTAAGATAAATAGCAGAAGCCATAAAAGCATCTCTTGCATACCATGGATCTGGGGTTTTTATGGATAATGCAGTAGCAACTCTTCCTTTTATAATTTGCCATGTTGATGGTATAAATTGAGATGGACCCATCGCACCACCATATCCAGACCCTCCTATTGGGCAAGAAACAAGTGTTTTATAAGGATCACGACCTAATGCGGTTGTTATACTCAAAAATGGTTGTACATCTCTAGTTGGTTTCATCACATTAGCAACAACTTTTCCACTTTTAGCTCCAACTCCAGCACCTGTTGTTGAATCTGTTAAATAACAAGACCCTTGATTAGCTCCTAGATTACTTTCTTGGGTTAAGATTGCAAGCAAGAATGCTGGACGAATTCCAGTTTGTTTAGAAGCTAAATTTGCATATTCAAGAGCTTTACTGAATGGAATAGCTGCACTATCACGAAGATTAAATAAGGCTGTGAGAATTTCTGATTTTCTTTTTGCTTTTTCTGCTAAAATCTTTTGATATTCAGCTTCCTTGTTTTTACTTATAGATAATAATTTTTGTTGTTCGGCTTCACTTGTTTCTACTTTTTGTTTAGCACTTTCTAATTCTACCTTAGCGTCAGTTTCTGCATTTTTCTTTTCTTCTAAACTTTTTCTTTCTGTTTCAGTACTTTTTTTAACACCTCTTATTTCGTCAACAGAGTCTTGAATTCCTTGTTTAATTGATGAAAAGGAATCTAAATCTCCATAAATATCTGATATAGAATTTTTTGACAAAACCAAAGATAATATTGATATATTATCAATTTCCCTTTCTTTCCTTATTAATTGAGCTAAAGATTGTTTTTCATTTTCTATTTTAGTTGATAAAACTTGAATTTTTTTACTTTTTTCAGTTATTTCTCCACCCAGTTTTTGTATTGTTAAATTTTTAGATTTTATATCTAATTTTGATTTTTCTATTTGTGATTTTAAAACGGCGATATCTCTCGATATTGAAGTTGATTGTCCTTTTTGACTATCTAATTCTTTTTGTTTGGCTGCTATTTCTTTTTCAAGATTAGCTAATTCTTCTTCTAATCTAGCTTTGTCTGCTTGAGCATTATCTAAAGCTTGACTTGCTTCAATTTTTAAAATAACTCCAAAATTGATTATTAAAAAGAAACCAAAAAATAAAAATAAAATCTTTTTACGATTCATTGTCATAAACACTATTATACCATATAAAAAACTCTCCTTTAGTATAGACGGAGAGTTTTTTATATTTTGTATTTTTAAGATTCTGTTTCTTCTTTCTTTCCTTTCTTTTCAACTTCAATTGAAGACAAATCAACAGCTGGCGTTTCCTCTTGTTCTTCTTTAGTTTCAGAAACAAGAGCCACAACTTCATCTTTATCAGTTAACATTTCAATTCCTTTTGGAAGAATAATATCTTTAACATGAATCTGATCTTCTAGTGTATTAAGAGAAGAAAGATTTACTTGTAATGTATGAGGAATGTCTTTTGGAAGAGCTTTAATTTCTACTTCATGAAGAGCTTTTACTAATACACCAAGTCCATTCTTTTCCGCTTGTGATATTTCAATAAATTCAAGTGGAACTGTAACTTCAATAGGCTTATCCATATCAACAGCTAAAAAGTCTACATGGATAGGAAAACCTTTTATTGGATCAAATTGGATGTCGTGGATTAGTGCATCTATTTTTGTATTTTTATCTTGCTCGGAAATTTCAAGTACTATAGTACCTGTCTCTCCCACTTCTTTTAATAATTTAGTGAAGGCGACACTCGGTACGGAAAGCATAGTATTTTCCACGCGAGCGCCATAAACAACAGCTGGCACCATACCGTTAGATCGTATGTTTGCAAGCAAATCTGTTTTACTTCGCTTTATTGCGCTTAATTTATTCATAGTGAGATAATAACACTATTTTGTTACTTTTGCAATATTATTGACATAATTTTTATTATATGATATTCTTTGTTAGAATAACCTAGTATATAAAAATCAATTTAAATATTTTTGTTATGTTAAAACTAATTATTTATTGGATGATAATATCAATTTTAGGTTTCCTTTTGTTCTTAGCTATCAGAAGTAACAAAAAGTTGAAAAAAAATCTTTCTATTGCTAATGAAACAATTTTGAAACAAAAAGGAATGATGATGGGTCTTCAAGCTGAAAAGAAAAATTTGAAAACATCCGTTTCTTTTTCTAAGGGTCATTAGGCCCTTTTTATTTTATTTTGTTAAATAATTTTAATCTATTTTCTACTATTTTTTCTATTTTTTCTACGGCTGGTGCTAGTATTTTATATGGAGCTATTTCGTTTGGATTTTCTTTTAAGAATTTTTCTAATGCATCTTTATAAGCTACTCTTATTTCTGTGTTTATGTGGATAATCGAAATTCCAGCATCTATTGCTTTTATAAAATCATCATCAGATAATCCAGAACCACCATGTAAAACTAATGGAATATTACATACCTCTCTAATATTTTTAATTCTTTCTATATCTAATTTGGGATTACCACTTTTTATTATTCCATGAATATTTCCTACAGATGGAGCTAATAAATCTATTCCTGTCTGTTCTACAAAATATTTTGCATCTTCTACTTTTGTTATTGTCTCTTCACTTACGCCTTCAGGTATTTTTTCTAAAAGCTTTGAGGATGTACCAATAAAACCTATTTCAGCTTCAATAAGAATATCTTTATTTTCTTTTTCTTTTAATTCTTTTGAATATTTTACACATTTTTTAGTAAGAGAAATATTCTCTTCAAGTGGTAACTTTACTGCATCGATAATAGCTGAATCATATCCAGCATCTAAAACTTTTTTTATAGATTCAAAAGAATAATGATGATCGGCGTTTAAAAAGATTGGATAATTATCCCGTTCTCTAAATTCTTTTATAAGTGTGACAATTTCATCCTTTCCAATAAATTCTTCCTCTCCTTCTGAAACCCCAATTATTACAGGTACATTTATTTTTTTTGCAGCGTTGTATATACCATGCAAAGCTTCTAAATTTGAAACATTAAAATGACCAATAGCTACTTTGTTATTTTCTGCTTCTTTTATATATTCTCTTAAACTTTTCATAAGGATATTATATCACATTTATGTTATAATTATTTATATGAACACGAAGAAGAAAATAAACTTTTTAGCAATTGGAGATTTAGCAACAGATGCTTTTATTAAAATTAAAGATGCTGAAACAATTTGTAATATTCATGGTGAAAATTGTAAACTTTGTCTTTCTTATGGCGGAAAAATTCCGTATGAATCTGTTGAAATTTGTAGTGCTACTGGAAATGCTTCAAATGTTGCAATGGTTATTAAAAAAATGGGTATAAATTCTTCTCTTTTGTCCTATATTGGAAATGATGAAATTGGAAAAAATTGCATTAAATATTTAAGGAAAAATAAAATAAATATTTCTAATATTAAAAAGGAAAAAGGACAATTTTCTAATTTTCATTATATTCTTTGGTATGGAGATGATAGGACTATTCTTACTAAACATTCTCCATTTCTTTATTCTTTTTCCCAAAAAATAAAAAAACCAGATTATATTTATCTTACTTCACTTGCAGAAAATTCCCTTTCTTATACTAATGAAATAATAAATTATCTTGAAAAAAATAAAGACATTTTTCTTATTTTTCAACCAGGAACATTTCAGATTAATTTTGGAATTGAAAAATTAAAAAATCTTTATAAAAGAACTGATATATTTTTATGTAATCATGAAGAAGCTGTAAAAATTCTTAATAGAAGAGATAAAAATATTCCATCTCTTCTTAAGGAAATTTATAATCTAGGTCCTAAAATTGTTGTAATTACGGATGGATTAAATGGTGCCTATGCTTATAATGGTAATAATGTTTGGTATATAAAATCTTTACCTCATGAACCCTATGAAAGTACTGGCGCTGGTGATGCTTTTTCTGGAGCATTTGTTTCTGCTCTTATTTTTAATAGAGATATAGAAACTGCTCTTCTTTTTGGTTCTGTTAATGCTATGTCTGTAGTATCTAAAGTTGGTCCACATAAAGGATTAATGACAAAAGAAGAAATAGAAGACTTTATTAAAAATAAAGTTGAAGAAGATTATAAGGCGAAGAAAATATAAAATTAATTATTTTCTTAAAATTTTTTCTACTTTTTCTATTATAGATTCTTTGTCTATTTTATAATACTTTTCTAATTCTTCTGGTGTACCTGTTTGACCAAATTTATCTTCTATTCCAATCATTTCTATAATTGTTGGATAATTTTTTGATAAACATTCTGATACTGAACTTCCAACTCCACCATTTATTTGATGATCTTCACATGTGACAATTCTTTTTGTTTCTTTGGCTAAATCAATAATAGCTTTTTCATCGAGTGGCTTTATTGTAGAAAGATTCATAATTTTTACTTTTATCCCATTTTTTTCTAATTCTTTTACAGTCAACAAAGCTCTATATAAAATTGGGCCAGAAGCAATAATTCCTACTTGAGCGATACCTTGTTCTGGTGCATAAACTATCTGAGCTTTTCCTATTTCAAATGGAGTTTCTTCTGTTGTTATTTTTGGTGTTTCATTTCTTGATATTCTTATATAAGTAGGAGTTTCTATTTTAGTACAGGCTATTGTCGCTTTTTTTGTCTCTATTGCATCGCATGGAACTATTACAGTCATATTGGGTAGAATTCTTGTTAATGCTATATCTTCTAATGATTGATGACTTCCACCATCAGGTCCAGTGGAAATTCCAGCGTGAGAACCTATAATTTTTACAGGTCTATTGTTGTAACAAATATTTGTACGTATTTGTTCCCAACTTCTTCCTGGACAAAAAATAGAATAAGAAGCAATAAAAGGAATCTTACCTTCAGCAGTCATACCACTTGCTATACTTACTAGATTTTGTTCAGCTATTCCAACATCAAAAAATCTTTCAGGAAAACGATTGGCGAATTCCGACATTTTAACAGAATCTTTAAGATCTGCTGTAAGTGCTATCACATTTTCATTTTTACTTCCAACTAGAACTAAACCATCTCCAAATCCATCTCTCTCTGATTTTTTTTCTACATCTATATTAAAAATTTTTGTATTAAGTTTTAAATTTGGGTTAAGCATATTAAATTTCTTTTAATGCTAATTCTAATTCATCTTTGTTTGGTGCTTTTCCATGCCAATGATAATCTCCTTCCCATTCCTTTACTCCTTTAGCTATTATTGTATGTGCTATTATAACGCTTGCCTTTCCTTCTATATTTTTGGCTTCTTCTATTGCATTATGTATTTGTTCAAAATTATGTCCATCAATATTTATTACATTTAAATTAAATGATTCTAGTTTAAAGTACAAACTATCTAATGGCATAATCTCTTCTGTTTTACCACTTAGTTGAACTTTATTTCTATCTACTATAATAATTAAATTATCAAGTTTATATTTGTTTGCAGTCATTAATGCTTCCCAATTTTGACCTTCATCAAGTTCTCCATCTCCTACTAAACAATAAACTTTTTTATTATAGTTATTTTTATCTATCTTAAGTGCAAGAGCAATACCAACAGCTTGAGAAAGACCTTCACCAAGTGGGCCGGAAGAAGTTTCTAAGATATCAAGAAATTTTCTGTGAGGATGACCTTGAAAAGGAGAATTAAATTTTCGTAGGTTATTTTCAAAATTTTCTTTTGAAAAATAACCTCTTTCTCCTAAAGTAGCATAATAAACTGGACAAATATGTCCGTTTGATAATACAAGTCTATCTCTTTCTTCCCATTTAGGATTTTGTGGATCGTTTTTTAAACCTTTAAAGAAAAGATAAGTAAAGATATCTGTCATGCCTAGCGAACCACCAGTATGTCCACTTCCTGCATTACAAAGTGCAATTAAGATACTCTTACGAATATTTTTTGCTTTTTCTTCCAACTCTTTTATTTCTTTTAAAGATAACTTGTCCATAAATTTATTTATATTTCTAAAATAAATTATATCATAATCTTTCAAATTCTTTGATTGTTTCTTCTACATCGTAACTTTCGTTTAATGCTGATCCTACAACAAGTCTCTCTGCTCCTTCTTCTATTAAAAGTGGAGCTGTGTTTTTATTAACACTACCATCAACACTTACTATTATTTCTGGGTATTTATTTTTAAAATTTTTAATTTGATCCAAAACTCTTTTATTAAAAGGTTCTCCTTGAAAACCAATATGTTCTATGCCCATAAATTGAACAAAATCTATAAGATTAATAAAAGGAGTTATTTCATTTATGTTTGTTTCTGTATTTATTGCTAAACCTATCTCTAAATTATCTCTCCAGTAAGGGTCCATACCTTCAAGAAATTCTTTAAATTGTTCTTTATTCTCTGCTTCCAAGTGAAAAATTAATCTCTTTGCTCCAAGCTTTGTAAAAAAATCAAATTGTGTGTGAGCATTTTCTATCATTAAATCAAATTCGAAGTCCACATAATCCCAAGCTGGTAAACCTTCTTCTTCGTTTAAGATATTTTGAACGCTTATTTCATCTTTTGGTTGCATAGGCCAAGAAATTGAAGATACAAATTTACCATCACATATATCTATCTGAATAACTTTTACATAATTTGAAAAACGAGAAACTTTTTCTCTTAAATCATCATAACTATTTGCAAGTACTGCTGGTATAATTTCAATCATTTTAATTATTATTTTCTTCTTCTTTAATTTCTTCTAATCTTCTTATGTGTCTTTCTTCATTTGAGAATGGTGTCTCTAAAAATATTTTTACAGCTTCTTTGGCTTCTTCTTCACTTATGAATCTTGCACCAAGAGAAAGAATGTTAGCATTGTTATGTTCTCTACTTAGTTTTACTATTTCTAAATTTCCACCATAGTATTCTACGGCTCTTATTCCATCTATCTTGTTAGCAGAAATTTGTTCACCTTCTCCACTGCCACCTAAAACAATTCCAAAAGAATTTTCATTTTTAGCAACTTCTTCTGCAACAGGCATGATAAAATCTGGATAATCATCATCTTTATCTAGAGTAAAAGCCCCTTGGTCTTCTATTTCATAGTCTAAGGTTTTTATATATTCTTTTAATTTTTCTTTAAGTTCAAATCCTGCATGATCCGAACCGATAAATATCTTCATTGGTATATTATAACAAATTATATTAAATATATAAAAAATAATAAAAGGGTTAAGCTTTTACTTAACCCTTTATTGTTCTATAAGATCTACCGCAGTCTCGATGACTACCCAGAGTTTCGGTTGTGTTTTTCTGATTACACTTTAAATTTCAGAACCTTAGCTCTTGATCTGGAAAATTTTCCCTCTAAGTTCTCGTTTTAAGAGAACTGACTCCCAAAGAAACATTGAGCTTTTACAACAACCCAACTATATCTTGAGGCCTTACTGACAAGTCAGCAACTTCGATCTTTTTAAAACGAACAACTTAAATTGATTGTATTATTTTAAAATAATATGTCAATTTATTTAATACTCTGACCTGTTTTAATAATATGGTCTATGAGTGTGTATGTATATCCCATTTCGTTGTCATACCAACCGAGAACTTTTACAAGATTATTATCAACTACACGAGTCATTTCAAGGTCGGCAATACAAGCATGGCTTTCGCCAAGAATATCTGATGATACTAAAGGCTCTTCTGTAATTGTGAAAATTTTATCCCATCTTGGGTTAGATGATGCTTTCTTTAATATTTCATTTACTTCTTCTTTTGTTGTATTTTTCTTTGATATAAATGTTATATCTACGATAGAACCACAGACAACAGGTACACGGATAGATATACCATCAAAGAGACCTTTGAGTACTGGAAATGCTTCTGTGACAGCAATGGCGGCACCTGTAGAAGATGGAACGATGTTTTGAGCAGCAGCTCTACCTTCGCGTAAATCTTTCTTACTTGGACCATCGACTATTGATTGAGAAGCAGTATAACCATGAACAGTATTTAATATAGCTTTTTCTACTCCTAAGGATTCATTTAAAATAGCGATTAAAGGTGATGCAGCATTTGTTGTACATGAACCATTTGAAGTAACATTACATACACCGAACTTGTCTTCATTTACACCAAGAAGTATCGTTTCGCCTTTTTCTTCACTCTCACCTTTTGCAGGAGCAGAAATAACAACCTTTCTAGCGCCACAATCTAGGTGAAATTTTGCTTTATCATAAGAAGTGAAAAGTCCTGTTGATTCTACAACAACATCAATATCTAAATCTTTCCAAGGAAGTTTTGTTGTATCTTTTTCAGATAAAAATTTAATTTCTTTTCCGTCTATAATCAAATTATTATTTATAATTTCAACTTTTTTATCCCAATTTTTGTAAACTGTATCATGACGAAGTAAATAAGCTAAGCTCTCTATTGAGCCTAAATCATTTACAGCGACTATTTCTAATTCTGGACGAGTCCAAGCAATTTTCAAAACCGCGCGACCAATTCTCCCAAAACCATTTATTGCAACACGAATTTTTTTTGTATTTTCCATATAACTATTATATCAATTTAATTATTAAAACCCATATATTGACAAATAAAATTTATTATGATACAATCTAAATGAATAAAAAATAATTGAAATTTAAATTATTAACATATGAACATACAGCAACTCAATGAGTACTGCCAAAAAGAATTTAAGCAGTCTCTAAGAAAATATTCATGGTCAGAAGAAGGTCATTATTATGTCCAATTATTTTTACCTAATGGGGTAAAAATTGATGTGAATGAAAAAGTTGATTCTACTAAGCCAGATGGGTATTACAAAACCCATACTCTACAGCTTGCTGTAGATGAAGCTGAAAAACAACTCTTAGGTTCTGCCCCAAGTGTGTCTAAAAGAAATATTCCTTCGGAATTTTTCTTCCCTGATACCAACAAAGGAAGAGCCTCATACAGGAAGTGTATGGCTACCGCTTTGACAGAAGGACGTTTTAGTTTTGAAGAAGTCAACAATGTTCTTTATGTGCCCTTTAGTAGTATAAAGGAAGCACAAAATTTGTCTGGACAATTACAATTTTCTGAAGAAATGACTGATGAGAAAATACTTTTTTGTGGTAAAAAACAAGAAAATCGATTCAGAAATTTTATAACAGATCTTGGTTGGACAAAAGAAATGGGACGCTTGGCGTCAACAAAAAAATAAAAAATCGTAAAAATGACTTGAGTTAAAAATTAACCCAAGTCATTTTTTATTGAATAATTAAATAAAATTATATTATTTTATCAATTCCTTTAATAACTTTTGAACTAGAGCGGGGTTGGCGGAGCCACTTGTGGCTTTCATGACTTGTCCGACTAGAGACATAAGAGCATTTTCTTTACCACTTTTGTATGTTTCTATGACAGATTGGTTATTATCTATTATTTTTTGAACGATTTCTTTAAGAGCTTCCTCGTCGTTCTTTTGAAGTAAATCTTTTGCTTCTGCTATTTTCATCGGAGAATTATCCTCAATAACTATCATCGCTAGAATATCTTTAGCGACACGAGAAGAAATTTTATTATCACTTACCATTTCTATAAGCTCAGCAAAATTTTCTTCTTTAGGAAGTCTAACCTCGATATTATTTTTCTTTAATCCTAAGTAATCAGAAGTTATATAGTTTGATGCTATTTGAATTTTATTTTTATCTTTTAAAATTTCAGATATTTTTTCAAACCAGTCACCGAGTTCTTTATCTACAATATAGCTTTCTATATCTTCATCTTTAATGCCATAATTATTTTTATATCTTTCCCTTCTTTCTTTTGGAAGTTCTGGAAGTTTGCTTCTCATTTTTTCTATATCAAAAACTTCTTTTAAGAAAAGTTTTGGAAGATCTGGGTCTGGGAAATAACGATAGTCGTTAGCATTTTCTTTTGATCTCTGAGAAAATGTTATTCCTTTATTCTCGTCCCAACCTCGAGTTTCCTGAACAATTTCACTTTCTCTTCCTTCATCATAAAGTGCAGACATTCTTTTTATTTCAAATTCAGCAGCACGCTCCATTGCACGAAATGAATTTATATTTTTCACTTCTACTTTTGTACCAAATTTATCTTTATCTGGAGAGATAGAAATATTTAATTCTACACGCATTTCTCCTTTTTCCATATTAGCATCAGAAACTCCAAGATAACGAAGAAGTAGTTGAAGTTCACGGCCAAATTCCCCAGCTTCTTTTGCAGAATGTATAACAGGCTCAGTCACAAGCTCCATAAGAGGTACACCTGCACGATTAAAATCAACAAGGCTATAATCTTTATCACTTTCTTCTGGATGTTTAGAAGTTGCTGTATCTTCTTCCAAATGTACACGAGTAATTTTAATACCTTTCAATTCTCCACCGGAAACTATTGGATATTTATATTGAGAAATTTGATAAGCTTTCGGAATATCTGGATAAAAATAGTTCTTACGATCAAATTCTGTAAAATTTGCAATATCTGACCCTAAAGCCAATCCAACTTTTATAACACTTTCTACTGCTTTTTTATTAATAACAGGAAGAGTTCCTGGATGAGCCATACATACAGGACAAATGTTTAAATTTGGGGTTTTTTCATCTGGATTATTCTTACATCCACAGAACATTTTTGAATTTGTCTTTAATTCAGCGTGAATTTCAAGCCCAATAGTTATATAATACTCTTTAGACATGATATGAGTATAACAAAATTTGTAAAATTTTAAAAATTATATTATTATGTTTTAGTTAGAATGTTTGCCCGAGTGGCGGAATTGGTATACGCGCACGACTTAAAATCGTGTCTCGTAAGGGATGTGGGTTCGACCCCCACCTCGGGCACAAATTAAAAAATACTGATTTAATCAGTATTTTTTAATTAATCACTTTTTAAACTATCTAATTTTTCATTAACTATTTCTTGAAATGATTCAACGCTTGAATCTACTAATTTATCTGATAAGTTTTCTATCCATTCTTTAAAATTATCAGCAATGTACTCATCCCAAATATTTTCAAAAAAATCTTCTATATAAGATAGATTATCTTGAAATTGCTCAGACTCTATTTTTGATTTAATATCAACCTTAAAAAGAATAATAATTATTATTATAAAAATAATTAACCATCCTTTTCTTATGTGTAATCTTTTTCTTGAACTCTGTTCTTCTTCCATGATATATAAATTATACTATTTATAAGCCAAAAGTCTATTGCTTTATTTTATCTTTTGAAATAGCTGGTAAGTATAGCATTGGATCAAGATATGATGTTGATGCGGCAATAGGCATCACAAAAACTTTTCCACTACAGCTTATACTTGGTACATTATCTATTTTTACTCCATCAGATGCATAAACAGTAACATGTAAATGTGGTCCTGTTGTATGGCCTGTATTTCCAGATAATGCTACAACAGTTCCAGCTTTTACTTTATCTCCTTTTTTTGCATAGATATAAGATAAATGACCATATGTACTGGAAAGTCCGTTGTCATATTTTATTAACACCCATTTACCAAATGATGCTCCTTTACAATATACATCTGTATCACCTGTTCCAACAACAACTCCACTAGCCATGGCTTTAACTTCAGTTCCTATTGATGCACGAAAATCGACACCAGAATGTGAACCAGATTTATATAATCTTTTTGATGATGAAGTAACACCAAATAATTGAGTTATATAAACATAATCTAAAGGCCAAGACAAAACCGCACTTCCTTCTTCTGGTAAAAGACTAGGATTTAAAATAAATTGAAGTTTACTTTCGTAGTCACTTAAAGCTTTTTCAAACTCGTCTCTCCTTTTTTGATTTTCAGTAAGAATTTTTTGATATTCGCTTTCTTTATTTTTTGTCTCTGTCAATATTTTGTTTTTTTCACTTTGAGTAACAGAAACAGCTTTTTCTTTTTCAAGCAATGCCTGTTTTAAAGAAGTAAGTTTGTCTTGTTCATCAAGTTTTTCTGCTTTTGTTTTAGTTAATTCTTCTTTTTGTCCTGTAAGTTCATATATCTGTTCTTTTAATTTATCACTTAAAGCTATTTTATTGTTGTACTCTCTACTTACATCATTGACATTATTTTGAGAAAGTAATATTTCTATAAACTTTTTTTCATCATTTTGATATAAATCATAAATTGTTCTTGATATTGATTCTTTTGAATTTTTTATGACATCTTCTTTCGTTTCTATTTCTCCACTTAATTCATTAATAAAAAGTCCAGTTACACTTATTTTTTTTTCAATCTGAGTTCTTTCTTTTAAAAGTTTGCTTTTAGTTAAAGTAAGTTCTTGAATTATTTTTGAAAGACTGTTTGCTTCCTCACTTGTTTTTGCTATTTTATTTTTATACTCAGCAATTTCTTTATCTAATTCTTCTATTTGTTCATTAATGTCACTGATTTGATTTTTAATTTCGGTAGCTGTTTCTGATAAAACTATAGATGGATTAAAATTAAAAATAATTGAAATCAAAATTGTTAAAGCAATTAATTTCTTGAACATAACTTTATTATACATTATTCTCCCAATTTTAATATTGCTCTATTTAATCTTTTGATAGTTTCTTCTTTTTCTAAAATTTCAGATAAAACAAAAGGATCTGGAGATTTTTGAAGTCCAGAAAGAGAAAATCTAAGTGGCCAAAAAATATCTCCACGACCAACTTTTTCGGCATAATCCCAAAGTAAATTTTTAATTGTATCTTTATTCCAATCTTTAATATCTATTTCAGATAGAATTTCTTTTGTTTTTTCTAAATAAGAAATTAAAATAGAATATTTTTTTTCACTTTCTATTTTAGATGATTTAAAAAATAAATCATCTTTTTTATATTCAGGTATTTCAAAAAAGAAATTAAATTCTCCAGAATTAAATATTTCTGTAATATCTTTTCCTTTTGAAATACGATCTATTATTATAGGAGTAATTTTTTTAATTAATTTATCTGAATATCCGGATAAATTAATTATATTTTCTGGAATAAATTTTTTAATATAAGATTCTTGATCATCGATATTCATTTTTTTTAGATGTTCTCTATTTGTCCATTCTAATTTTTCTTCGTTAAATTTTCCTCCACTTATATGAAGACCTTTTATATCAAAACTTTCTATTAGTTCTTCTTTTGTCATTATTTCCTTTTCTCCACCAGGATTCCATCCAATGAAAGCTAAGAAGTTTAACATTGCTTCTGGTAAATATCCTTCTTTTTTGTAATCAAGCACATCTTTTGCACCATCTCTTTTCCCTAATTTCTTTTTTCCGTCTGGTCCCATTATTGGAGGAAGAGTAACAAATTCAGGATGTTTTATTTCAAGAGCTTCATAAAGAGAAAGAAATTTAGGAGTAGAAGAAATAAATTCTTGGCCACGCATTATATGAGTAACTCCCATTTCTAGATCATCTATAATATGAGCGAAATTATATGTTGGATATCCATCACTTTTTATTAATACAAAATCATCTAAGGCTTCTGGTCCAGCAGATAATTCACCATAAGCTAAATCTTGCCACTCATATCTTTTAATATTTGTTGTTTTAAAACGAAGAGGCATGCTTCCATCCCAAATTGGAGGATTTTCTGGTCTGTAATCACGATAAAGAAAAGGTTTTTTTTCTTCTTCAGATTTTTTACGAAATTCTTCTAATTCTTCTTCTTTGTATGGATCAACATAAGCTAGGTTTTTATCTATAAGTATTTGTGCGTATTTTTTGTAAGTTTCTAATCTCTCAGATTGTTTATATGGGTTGTTTGGACCTCCAATATCTGGTCCTTCGTCCCAATCAATACCAAGCCATTTTAATGATTCTATAATATGATCTATTGATCCCTCAACCTCTCTTTCTTTATCAGTATCTTCTATTCTTAAAATAAAAGTTCCTTTGTATTTTTTAGCAAAAAGATATGCATATAAAGCAGTACGAACACCACCGACATGCATAAATCCAGTTGGTGAAGGAGCGAAACGTGTAATTATTTTTTTATTATTTTCTTGCATATATTATTTTTTTTCATGAGTTATTGCGATATTTATTGCCATCTGAGCAATTTTTTCAGCAGCATCGTTTTTTGTAAAATTAGAAGCATTTTCTTTCATTTGATCTAATCTCTCTTCATTTTCTAAAAGTTTATCTATTTCAGAAACAAGCAAATGTTTAGTAAGATTTGATTCCTCTATAACCTCACAAGCACCAGCTCTTGCGTAACTCCATGCATTTTTTCTTTGATGATCACCATTTGAATTAGTTATAGGAATTATAATTGACGGAATTTTCCATGAGGCTATTTCAAAAATTGCAGACCCTGCTCTTGATATTATTAAATTAGATATTCCTGCTGCCATGCGAGTTTGTAAATTATTTAAATAAGGTATAGGATAATATCTTTTATAAAATAATGGATCCATTTCTAGATAAAGTTTTGATCTGAGTCTAACTTCTTCTATGTTTTTATCACCAGTTTGGTGAATTATTTGATATTTTTTTAAAAGTTCTGGAAGTATTTCTATTATAATATTATTAATTTTTTCAGCTCCTTGAGATCCACCAATTACTAAAATAGTAGGCATGCTTGGACTAAAATCATAATTTTCATAAGCACCGTTAATGTCTCCATGTAAAATCGCTTCTCTTATTGGCTGTCCAGTATATGCTACTTTTTCCTTTGGTAAAAATTCAGATGATTCTGGCCATGAAACAGCTATATATTTTGCAAATTTTGATGTCCAGAGATTCATTTTTCCAGGATATGAATCTGATTCATGAACAATAACAGGAATACGAAGAATTCTTGCTGCAAAAACGGCAGGAAATGCAGCATATCCTCCTTTTGAGATTACTACATCAGGATAAATGAAAAACATATTAATAAAACCGACAAACAATCCTATTATTGTTTTAAAAATATCTGTAAAATTTTTGAAAGAAAAATATAGTCTTAATTTTCCAGATGGAACTTGTATAAAATCAACATTACTTTCGTAAAGCATTCTTCGGTCATATGGCTTATCTGCCATATAATAAAGTTTAAGATCTATTATCTTATTTTTGTCTCCTAATTCTACTAATTTTTCTGCAATGGCAATAAGAGGATAAAAATGTCCCCCAGTTCCTCCACCAGTAAGCATTATTTTCATATTATGAATTATAACCGATTTTCCTAAAAAAATAAACGTAGTTATTTTAATATAAATTAATTTCCTTTATTCTTCTTTGCTTCTGCTATTTTTTTTCTGATATTGTGAAATATTTAAAATTATTCCCATAAGTCCCATATCAAGAAGTAATGCTGTTCCTCCGTGAGATATAAAAACGAGAGGTACTCCAGTTAAAGGGAAAAGTCCTATTATGGAAGCTATATTCATGAATGATTGAAATATAATAATAGAAATTATTCCTATTACAAATATTTTACTAAATGGATCTGGTGAATGATAAGCAATACGATAACCTCTTAATGTAAAAAGTAAATATAAAATTATAAGTAAAACACAGCCAATAAAACCAAATTCTTCACCAATAACGGCAAAAATTGAATCACCTTGTGGCTCTGGTAAATAATTAAATTTTTGAATACTTTGTCCAAGACCCCTACCTGTTATACCACCTGAACCTATTGCAATTAATGATTGTTGTAATTGATAAGATGATCCTTGACTGTCACGAGATGGATCAATAAAAGTATAAACTCTTTCAAGTAAATATGGTTTAAAGAAAATAAGAACAACAAAACCAGCAATTGCACAAATTACAAGACCAATAATATATTTTATTGGAACACCAGAAACAAAAAGCATTATGATTGCTGTCATTGTCATAAGAATAATACTTTTTGTGTCTGGTTGATTTACAAGGATTCCCGCAACAATTCCAATAAGTATTATAAATGGTAATATACTGTATTTGAAATTTTTAACTTTACTTTTTGCCCAGGATAACCATGCTGAAAAATAAATAATAAATCCTATTTTTAGAAATTCAACTGGTTGAAATGAATAACCAAAAATATCTACCCAACGTTTTGCTCCGCCATGAGAAACACCAAGTTTGGGCACAAAAACTAATAACGTGAGAATTATACAAAAAATAAAAATATATAAAGCATATTTTCTCCAAAATTTATAAGGAATTTTATATCCTAAATAAAATGCTATTAAACCACCACCTAATCCAAAAATAAATTGATTAAAAATAACATTATAAAACTTGTCTTCATTTTTTGTAAGAATTCCTAAAGAAGCTGAAGTGAATATTATTATCCCTATAACAATTAATGAAATAACTAAAGTTAAAAAAAATTTATCTATATTTCCTTTTTTCATTTAATTTTAAATTAACTAATAAGATAAATTATTACGCCTAAAACAGAAGTCATAACGCTTACAATCCAATATCGCATTGTTATTTTTGACCTAGACCATCCAATTGCTTCAAAATGATGATGTAAAGGTGCTAGTTTAAAGAATTTTTTATGAAAAACTCTACGCCATATTATTTGTAAAATAACAGATAAAGATGTTGCAAATAAAGGAAAAGCAATAATTGGAAGAAGAATAACAGTATCAGTTAAAAAGGCAATAACAGAAAGAGTAACTGTTAATCCAATCATTCCTGTTTCTCCCATATAAAAACGAGCTGGAGGTATATTAAACCATAAGAAAACCAATATTGCTCCTGTTACAACTCCACAAAAAGCAGCTAAATCTATTTGATTATTAAAAAGAGATATAAGCGTATAAGATGCAAAAATAATAGCTAATATTCCTCCAGATAATCCATCCACTCCATCTATAACAGATGATGACCATAAAGAAATCATTACAAGAATAAAGAAAGGGATAAACAAAAATCCAAGTGATATAAAACCAACCCAAGGAATATATATTTCAGAAATTCCTAACTTTAAAAAGAACCAAAATGCGATAACTAAACCAAGTAATATTATTATTCCAATTTTTATAACTCTTAAGATAATAGGATCTGTTAACCATTTTCCTCGCCCAAAAATTTGCAAGAAGTCATCAGCTAGGCCAATTAATGAGGCTGTTATTAATGTAAACAAAGGAAGAATTGTTTGATTTCTACTTATAAAATAAAGTTTGTCTGTTATTTGATTATGAAAAATAACATTTAATAGCCATATTATAAATAAAGTAAAAATTACAGATACCCAAATTATCATTCCCCCAGTTCTAGGTGTTTTGAGTTCTTCTTTTTCATTACTCACTTTTTCAAAATTTTCTTTATGTTCGTCTGGAATATTATCTTTTCTGGAAACTCTACGCCACATTTTATATTTATAAAAATAATGAGTTAGAATTGGAGTCAGAAAGATTCCAATAACAAAACTTATAAGTGTTGGCAATAATATTTTTAATATATTAGTCATTATTTTCTTTTTGTTGATTTATAATTTCTTTTAATTCAAAAACTATTTTTTCATAATTTGGTAAATCTTCAATTCTTGATATTCCCATATACGATAATGTATCAATTGTTGGGCAATATAATATTCTTCTAGAATCTTCACTATCTGTTTTTTTCTCTATTAAACCACGAATTAATAAATTTCTTAAAATAAAACTAGAATTTACGCCTCTTATATAATCTATTTCACTTCTTGTTACACCATTTTTATAAAGAATTATGGATAGAGTTTCAAGAGATGCTTTTGATAAATCTTTTGTAATTTCATCTTTACGAATTTGATTTATAATATCATTTAACTCATTATTTATTCCTAAAATAACTTTATCGTCTTTTTCTATAAGAACTAATCCTCTATTTTTTAAATTTTCTTTTAAACGAATTATTGCATTTTTAACATCCTCTTCATTTGTATTGAAGATCTCAGATAATTTTTTAATAGTTATATCTTCGGCTTTATAAAACAATAAGCCTTCTATTTTTGCATCTAATTCCATATATTTAAATATTATTTAATAAATTTTCTTGTTGTTTGTTTATGTTAATATCTCCAAAAGATGTATTTTGTATGACATCTATTAAACCTTCTCTTACTAATTCTAACATAGCTAAAAATGAAACGATAACATGGATTTTAGCCTCTTCTTTATTGCTTGAATTGTAGCTTTTAGAAAATTCTCTAAAAGAAAGATTTATTGCACTTTGTATTCTATCTGTAAGATTATCAATAACTTCTTCTATTTTAATTACTTTTTTTATTTCTATTTCTGGTAATTTTTCTGTTTTTTTAGGACTTCTTTCTATAATTTCAGAAACGAGATTATAAAAAGTGTTTACGTTTACATTTTTATCTGGTGAAAATATTGGATCATTCCAATTTCTTTCTTCTCCAAAGAAAATAATTTTTACTCCGAAATTATTTTTAATTTCGATACTAGCGTTTTTAATAATTTCATAAAGTTTTAATCTTTTTTCTAAATCAACAATTTTTTCTGTTTCTTCTTCTGTAAGAGAAATATTTGGTAATAACGATTTTGACTTGATAAGAATTAGTGTCGCTGAAATTAAAATAAAATAAGATATATCAGCAATATATTTTTCGTTTTTATCATTTTCTCCTAATTTTTTGACATAAGATATGTAATCGTTTGTGACTTCAGCTAAAGAAATTTCATTTACAAAAAGCTTTCTTTGTTCAATTAGGGAAAGTAAAAGATCTAGTGGTCCTTCAAAATTCCCTGTTTTAACTTTATAATTTGAAATTTGAGTATCATTTTCTCCCATTATTTTGATATTTTACTTTATTTTTTGGTTTTTTACCAGATTTTTATTCTTTTGACATTTTATTAAAAATAATTTATTATCTCAGAAAATGTTTCATTAAAATTTATCTATTATGAATAAGTTTAAAAATTTTCTTATCAAAATTTTCTTTATGTCTAATTACTACTTTGGTGATAAAATCAAAGAAGAAGAAAAAGAAATTTTGGACTTGATCGAGAAGTTAAAAATTAGAATTATTTTTGAAAATGGACAATCCTTTCTCATTTGGGAATATGAGGAAGTTAAAATGAAATGTCTGATTTTGCCAGATTCTTTTATTTTTAGTTCCGCCTCGCCAGGCATAATAACTGGATATTCAAAAGAAAGTCCAATTTTTGAAGAGGCAATTTCTACTGTAAAATCTCTTTTGCTTGCGATTGACCCGTTGGCGAATGAATTTTTTGAGTAATATTGAAATGACCAGAGTTTTCTCTGGTCTTTTTATATCAATTTTTGAGTAATATTTTAATATTTGACATTTATTATTAAAAGTGTTAATCTCTAATTGAAATTTTTGAGTAATTAATATAAAAATATTATCTATGAATTGCGAAGAAAAAATAAGAGCAGCTTTAAATTCTTCAGAATTTAAAGGATATGACCTTTTTCTATTAAAAGAAAAAGGTAGGTCATATCTATCTTGGAATTACTGTAACATGCATTTAATGTTCCCTATTTCTGCTGAAAAAATTTGGTTATTTTTGGGGCATTTCGAAGAAGAAAGTGGAAAACAAGTGCCGATGGATGAAAATTTTTATAATAATCATCCCGGATTAAAAGAGCCTTTAGGTTCTTGCATTTATGATTTTAAAAAACTTTTTTACAAAGTGGATCCAAGTATCCAATGCGAATAAAAAACTAGAGCTCAAGGCTCTAGTTTTTCTTATTATTCTAATTTTATATGTAATTCTTTAAGTTGTTTGTCTGAAACTTTTGAAGGAGATTCCATCATCAAATCTTTTCCCTCGCCTGTCTTTGGAAATGCAATAACTTCACGAATATTTGGTTCATTTTCAAGTAACATTACAAGTCTATCAAAACCCCAAGCTATACCGCCATGAGGAGGAGTTCCTGTTTTGAAAGCTTTAAGCATGTGACCAAAATTGTGTTCTATGTCATCATCTTTATGTCCTATAATATTCAAAACTTTTTTAAGTGTTTCTGCTTGATGAGCTCTGATACTTCCACCACCTATTTCATAACCATTAAGAGTTATATCATATTGAGTTGTTATAATTTCTCCAATATTTTCACCACTTAAAAGCCATTCTTTATGTTCTTTTATTGGTTCTGAAAATGGATTATGTGTAAATGTCCATTCACCTTCTGTATCTGGATTATCAGAGATATCAGTTCTTTCAAAGAAAGGAAAATCGATAACCCAACAAAAAGCTAATAAATTTGGATCATTTTTGTCTTTTCTTATATCTGGTCTATCGTTACCATATTTTTCCATAGCTTCTTTATAAGAAATTCTAGGAAATGGTATTTCTTGTATTTTTTTCTCTGGATAAAGTTTAGTAACTAAATCAATAAGAAGTTTTTCGTTTACATCCATTACATCTTCTCTTTCTACAAAAGACATTTCCATATCTATTTGAGTAAATTCTGGTTGTCTGTCTCCTCTTGTATCTTCATCTCTCATACAACGAGCTATTTGAAAGTATCTTTCCATTCCGGAAGCCATTAAAAGTTGTTTATATTGTTGAGGAGATTGAGGAAGTGCATAAAAATTACCAGGATATAAACGAGAAGGTACAACATAATCACGAGCTCCTTCAGGTGTTGATTTTGTGAGTATTGGAGTTTCAATTTCTATAAAATTTTCTTTATCTAAAAAGTCTCGAACAAACTTTGCAATTTTATGACGATTACGAATATTTTTTTGCATTCTAGGACGACGTAAATCCAAATAACGATATTGCAATCTATTATCTTCACCTATTTCTTTACCATCTGTTGTTACATCAAAATTTGGTGTTTCTGAAACGTTTAAAATCTCTATAAATGTTATTTCTAATTCAATATCTCCATTAAGAACTTCTTCTTTTATATTTTTATCTGGACGTTTATTAACAATTCCATTTATTTTTAAAACCCATTCAGTGCGAACTTCTTTTACTTGTTCCATTGCTTCTGTATAATTTGGCAAAACTACACACTGAATAACACCTGTCATATCTCGCATATCCATAAAAACAAGTTTTCCTTGATCTCGACGAACATTTACCCATCCTGAAATTGAAACTTCTTTACCTACAAAATCTTTTAAATCTTTAATATATGTACGATTCATAAACAAAATAATAAATTATTAATAATAATGTTACTCAATATTTTTTCCAACCTTATCAGCAAGAAATCCGAATAAAAATGTTAATAAAAATAAAAACCAATAAAATGGAGCAAAAGCAAAGTATAAAATCTTATCAGTTTTCCATAAAGGTAAATACCATTTTTGGGTTTTTAAAAAAACGTTTGTTAGCGGAACGCTTATCGAATGTAAAACTATAACCAAAAAATTAATAACATATTTCATACTATATTTTAGTTCCAACTTTTTCTCTTATAATTTTTATTTTTTCCTCGATATTTTTCCTTGCTTTTATTTTTCCATTTTCTAGTATTTGTTTAACTTTTTCTTTATCATTTTCCAATAATTTTCTTTTTTTTCTCATTGGTGTTATAAAAGAAATTATTTTTAAATAAAGCATATCTTTAGCTTCTTTATAAGAAAGACCTCCATTTAAATATTTTTTTCTTAAATCTTCTATTTCTTCATTTGTTCCAAAAAGTTTATAAAGATTAAAAATATTACATTCGTCTGGATTCTTTTTTTCTTCTGGTGTTTTAGAATCAGTGACAATACTCATAACTTTCTTTTTTATTTCTTCATCTGTCCCAAAAAGCGGAATGGTATTACCATAACTTTTACTCATCTTTCTTCCATCTGTCCCTGGAATGATATCTAATCCTTTCATTATATAAGCATCAGGAAGTTTAAAAGTTTCTCCATAAATATTATTAAATTTTTGAGCTATATCTCTAGTATATTCTATGTGTTGTTTTTGATCTGCTCCAACAGGAACAATATCAGCATCTTGTATAAGAATATCTGATGCCATAAGAATAGGATAATCAAACAATCCAACATTTATTTCTTTAGCCTTTTGACCAGCATCTTTATATGCTGTTGCTCTTTCTAAAAATGGCATTGTTATTATGCAATTAAAATACCAAGTTAATTCAGTAACTTCTGGAATGTCTGATTGTTTGAATAAAGTAACTTTTTCTGGATCAAGACCACAAGCTAAATAATCCATTGCTACATTTAAAATATTTTCTTTTAAAATCTCTGGATTTTGAACAGTTGTTATTGCGTGTAAATCAGCAATAAAAATAGATGTATCGTAATTATCTTGCAATTCAACAAATTGTTTAATTGCTCCAAAATAATTACCCAAATGTATGGTTCCTGATGGTTGTATTCCAGATAATATTCTTCTCTTCATAATGACTATATCTTAGCAAAAATAATAAAGTTTTGCACATTTTATCCCCAATTTTATCCCAAAAAGCAGTTTTGTCTATTTTCCCTTCTAGTATAAAATATGTTTATGGCAACATTAGACAAAAAGAATAATTTAAGAGTTCCACCACATAATATTGATGCAGAAAAAGCTGTTTTAGGTTCTATAATGCTTCGTCCTGGAGCTATTCATGAAATTAATGATACGATAACATTTGATACTTTTTATGTTGGTAAAAATAGAGATATTTTTAAAATAATGTTAGAACTTTCAAGTAAAGGAGAACCTATTGATATTGTTTCCTTGTCTCATAAATTAAAAGAAAAAGGAATGCTAGATTCTATTGGTGGTAGTAGTTATTTATCTGAACTTACTAATTCTGTTCCAGCCTCAACAAATATTAAACATTATGCAGACATTGTTTTTAAAAAAAATATTTTAAGAAAAATTATAGATTCTGGTGATTATATTTCTGAACTTGGTTTTAAAGATGATATTGATGATGTTTTTGAAGTTTTGGATCAAGCAGAAAAAAGTATAATGAATATTAATACAAGCACAGCTTCTCATAAGTTTTCATTGCTACGTGAAAGTTTACCAGAAGCATGGGAAAGATTAGAAAGATTACATGAACATAAAGGAGAAATAAGAGGTGTTCCTACTGGTTTTCGTGATTTAGATAATTATCTTTCTGGTCTTCAAAAATCTGATCTTGTTATTATTGCTGCTCGTCCTTCTATGGGTAAAACTACTTTTGCTTTAGATATTGCTAGACAAGCAGCTCTTAAAAATGGAACTCCTACTGTTGTTTTCTCTCTCGAAATGAGCACTCAACAATTAGTTGATAGAATGTTAGCAGCTGAATCTCGTGTTAATGCTTGGAATCTTCGCACAGGAAATCTTTCAACAGAAGTTGAATTTTCTAAAATTCGTGATTCTTTGGATAGATTAGCAAAGGCGCCAATTTTTATTGATGATATGGCTGGTAGTTCTATCGTAAGAATGAGATCAATTTGTCGTCGTATAAAAGCAGAACATGGTTTAGGGTTAATCATTGTCGATTATCTTCAACTTATGTCAACTACAAAAAATTATGATAATGTTGTAAATCAAGTTACTGAAATATCTCGATCTTTAAAAGGTTTAGCAAAAGAATTTGATGTTCCTGTTATTGCACTTTCTCAGCTTTCTCGTGCTGTTGAATCACGCGGTGGTCGTCCTAGATTATCAGATCTACGTGATTCTGGATCTATTGAACAAGATGCTGATGTTGTTATGTTTATTCATAGAGAAGATAAAGGTAAAGATGAAAATGAAAAAACTGGTATTGCTGAAATACTTATTGAAAAACACAGAAATGGACCAGTTGGTAAAGTCGAATTATATTTTGATGAAAAAACTACAACATTTATGTCAATTGATAAAACTAATTTAAATGATTTTTCTAGTTCTAATTCAAATGGAACGAATTTAGACGAATTTTAATTTATGGATAATATAGAAAAATTGGCACAAAAATTTAAAGAATTTCCTGGAATTGGTGAAAGGCAAGCCAAAAGATTTGTTTATTTTCTTCTTCATAAAAACTCTGCTTATATTAAAGATTTAGGAGAAGAGATTTTATCGATTAAAAATGAAATAAAACAATGCCCTTCTTGTTTTTTATTCTTTCAAAATAAAAATAATAATTTATGTGATACTTGTAGTAATCATAAAACTGACCATACTTCCCTACTTATTGTCGAAAAAGATGCTGATTTTGAATCTGTAAAAAGAAGTAAAACTTATAGCGGAATGTATTTTATTTTAGGTGGACTTGTACCAATAGTTACAAAGGAAACCCCAAACTATGTTCGCATTAAGGAACTTATTAAAACAGTAGAAGAAAGAATTGAAAAAGATGGATTAAAAGAAATAATTATTGCTTTATCCTTAAATCCTCAAGGCGAGCATACAGATATGTATTTAAGAGAAATGCTTTCTCGTATTCAAAAATCTTCTAATATAAATATAGTTTCTCTTGGTCGTGGACTTTCCACTGGTACTGAACTAGAATACTCCGACTCCGAAACAATAAAAAACGCTCTGCTAAACAGGGTGTAAAAAGCAAAATCGTTAAAAACGATTTTTATTATTATCTATGATTTTTTGAAAGATAAATTATTTTTATATTATTTTCTTTATAATCATATATCGTTTTTGATTCATTTATAGAATATTCCATAGTGTCATAATTAGTACCGATTTTCATATTAGAATTTACAAAATCGTCCCAATAAATCTTATTTCCATCAATAATAAGTTCAGGTGGATTACAATAAGGAATATGGGTAATTTCTTTTTCCTTAGTTCTTATTATTTTCTGATAATATATTTCTGTCCCAGAGCTGTCTATTACATAATCTTTTCCAAAAATTAAAAAATCAAAAAAATTACCAAAAATTTCTATTTTCTCATCTCTTTTTTTAATAAGTGAATCAATTTCTTTTGGATATCTATCATCTGAATCGTAAAAAGATAAATAATTTTTAAAATCACCATCCATTATTAATCTTTCAGCTGTTAATATTTTAACCGATAATTTACGTTTATTATCAATATTTTTAAAATAATTATCAGAAAAATTTTCAGCCAAAAATCTTACCTCTAGAAAATTTTTCATTTCTTTTAAAAACGAAATTTTATCGAAATCATAAATTTCTTCTTTTTCTAAAAAATTAGATAGATATTTATTAATGATTTTTATTGATATCTCATCCTTACAGATAAATGATTGTGAAAAGTTTAAATCATCTGATTTTATTTTTATAACTTTCTCCCCATTTTTACCGATGATTTTTTGAATAAAAACATCATAAGATTTAATAAAGTTACAGTTATAAATAAATTTATGATAAATAACAGTAATATTTGTTGAATCATTTCTTACAAATTTTACAAAAGTTTCTACTTTTTTGGTTGGTTGGGATTGTTTAGGGCTAAATGTTTTTACAGAATATATTATAGAAAATATTCCTGCAGCAATAAGACCTATGGTTAAGAACCAATTTAATAATTTTTTCATTTTCTTTCTATTTTAAATTAGACTTTGGATTAATTACCAGACTTACCTTAAACAGATAAAGCTAGTAATTAATCCAAAGTTAATTTCATTTTTAAGGAACAAATATGATAATTACATTATCATAAATAATTTATTTGTCAAACAAAAAACTCTCAGAAATAGAGAGTTTTTTGTTTTTATTTAATTGCTGAGATTTTTACTTCTATGAAAGGTTGACGATGTCCGTTTTTCTTCAAATATCTAGATTTTTGTTTGTATTTCATGACAGTAACAGTTTTATTCTTGCCAGCTTTTTGAAATATAGATTCAACTTTTGCTCCAGATATATAAGGTGTTCCTATTGTAGTATCTACTCCATTATCTACCAATAGAATTTTATCGAAAACTACTTTGTCTCCTAGAGAAAATTCTCCTTCCATTTTTTCAATACGAATAATATCTCCAACGGAAACTTTGTATTGTTTTCCACCTGTTTCTATAACAGCGAATTCTTTACTCTCTTCTTTTTTTGTTATTTTTGTATTTGACATAAAACTTATTACTTGGTGGAAATATAATAATAAGCAAAATTTTCCACAGACCATATAATACACGAAAACTTGGAAAAAAGCAATAGAGACAGTATAATATTATATATGATATCAAAATATACTTATAAAAATTTAACGTGGATTGATTTAGAATCTCCTACAGAAGAAGAGATCAAACATATTATGGAAAGTCATAATATTCCACTTCTTGTTGGACAAGAAATGAAAATAAAAAGTCTTCACTCTAAGGTAGATCTTTATCCAAATTTTATTTATTTAATTTTGCATTTTCCTCAAATTTCTCATGGAAAAGACAGAGATTTGGAAAAGGAAATTGATTTTATTATAAGTAACGATTTTATAATAACAACTCACTATGAATTTATTGATTCTCTTCATGAATTTTCTAAAACTTTTGAAGTTGATGCTATTTTAGAAAAAGGAGCTGATATTGATCATGCGGGTTTTCTTTTCTTTCATTTAATAAAAACTTTGTATGTTCATTCAAGATATCAGTTGAATGACATTAATCAATTACTTAAAGATACTGAAAGAAAGATCTTTGAAGGTAAAGAAGGTTTTATGGTTGCTAGAATTTCAAATATTAATAGAACTTTGTTAGATTTTAAACAAGCTCTTCGTTTTCATAAGGAGGTTTTAGATTCTTTTGATTTAGCATCAAAACAATTTTTTGGCCAAAAATTCTCCTACTATATTTCTTCTATTGTTAGTGAATATAACAAAACTCAAACTGTTTTAGATAGCCATAAAGAAATTTTAGACGATTTAAGAGAGACGAATGATTCTCTCTTGGCTAATAAAACAACAGAGACAATGAAAAAATTAACAATCATTACATTCTTGGTTTTTCCAATAACTGTTATCTCTGATATTTTTGTTATTAATAAGCAATTTCTTGATAATGGTGATCCAGTTCCTTATTATTGGGTTTTGGGATTAATGTTAGTTTCAAGTATTTTTGCATTTATTTATATTAAATTAAAAAGATGGTTATAAAGCTATACAATACCCTATCAAGAACCATAGAATCTTTTAATCCTATTAAAGAAAATGAAGTAGGTATGTATACTTGCGGTCCAACAGTTTATAATTATGCCCATTTGGGTAATATGAGAACATATCTTTTTGAAGATATTTTAAAAAGAGTATTAATTTATAATAATTATAAAGTTAATCATGTAATGAATATCACTGATGTCGGACATTTGACAGGAGATCGAGATATGGGTGAAGATAAACTCGAAAAAGAATCAAAAAAGGAAAGTAAGAATGTTTATGAAATTGCTGATTTTTATATACAAAAATTTAAAGATGATTTAAATAATTTAAATATTATTTACCCAAATATTTTTTGTAGAGCGACTGATAATATTGACGAACAGATAAAAATGATAAAAGTTTTAGAAGGAAAAGGTTTTACTTATAAAACTTATGATGGAATTTATTTTGATACTTCAAAAGTAAAGAATTATAACAAGCTTTCCCATCAAAATATTGAATCTTTAAGAGAAGGCGCAAGAGTTGAAATTAATAATGAAAAAAAGAATTCTACAGATTTTGCTCTTTGGAAATTTTCACCTAAAGAAATTAAAAGACAAATGGAATGGAATAGTCCTTGGGGAATTGGATTTCCTGGATGGCATATAGAGTGTTCAGCTATGAGTATTAAATATTTAGGAGAACATTTTGACATTCATTGTGGAGGTATTGATTTTGTTAATTTACATCACACGAATGAACTTGCTCAAAGTGAGGCATATACAGGAAAATCTCCATGGGTTAATTATTGGCTTCACGGTGAATTTCTTAATTTAAAAGATGGCGAAAAAATGGCAAAGAGCACTGGTAATTTTCTAACAGTGGAAAGTGAATTTATTAGCAAGAATATTAATCCATTAATTTATCGTTTTGCTACATTTTCTGTTCATTATAGAAAACAAATGGAGTGGAATTCTGATATTTTAAGCTCTGCTATAAATGGTTATAATAATTTATTTAATAAGATAAAAAATCTTGGAGATACTATAGGAACAGTAAATTTTGATTTAAAAAATAATTTTTTAAATGCCATAAATGATGATTTGAATATACCAAAAGCTTTGTCTGTTGTTTCTGATGTTTTTAAAGCTGATATTTTAAATGAAGATAAACTTGCAACAATAATTGATTTTGATAAAGTTTTAGGGCTTGGATTTGATATAATTAAACAGATAAAAATTCCAAATAAAGTTACAAAATTAGCACAAGAAAGACAAAAAGCAAGAGAACAAAAAGATTGGCAAAAAAGTGATGAACTTCGCAAAGAGATAGAAGATTTAGGATATGGAATAAAAGATACAGAAAATGGTTTCGATATAAATTTAATGTAATTTTTATATTTTAAAAACCTTCATCTTTTAATTCTTCGATTAATTCTTTTTGTTTTTTATTTAATTTTTTTGGCATTTCTATTTTTATTAAAAGAATAATATCTCCTCTGCTTCCTTGATAAGGAATTCCTTTTCCGCGTATACGAAGCATTTCCCCATTGTTTATACCTTCCGGAATTTTAACTTCTATAATATTTCCTTCTAAAATCTTTAGTTTATATGTTGTTCCAAGAATTGCATCAGTAAGTTTAATGGAAATATCTTTGACTAAATTTATTCCTTCTCTTCTGTAACTTGTATTATTTTTTATTTTAACTTTTATATAAAGGTCTCCAGATTTTCCCCCGCGAATTGTTTCGCCATTTTCGCTTAACTTTATCATTTGATCGTTATCAATACCAGCAGGAATATTTACTTTAATTTCTTCATTTTGTTTATGTATTCCTGTTCCTTTACATGTATGACATTTTTCACTTGGAATTTTTCCTGACCCAAAACACTCATCACAAGTTTTTACTGTTTGGAAACTTCCAAGTATTGAACGTTTAATTTCTGCAACTTTTCCATTTCCTCCACAAACTTTACATATGTTTAATTTTGTTCCCTTTTTTGCTCCACTTCCATCACAATCTTTGCATACAGAATTTTTATTAATAGAAATTGTTTTCTTCACACCAAATATTGATTCCTCAAAAGATAAATCAATAGAAACTTCTATATCTCTACCTTTTTTTGTTTTTCCTCCTCTTCTCATTCCTCCACCGAAGAAATCTCCGAAAATATCACCTAAATCACCCATATCAAATTCCATTCCACCTTGAGAGAAATCAAAACCACCAAAACCACCGAATCCACCTTGTCCCTGCCTTCCACCACCAAAACCACCCATATCGGTACTACCGAATTGGTCGTAGTTTGATCTCTTCTTATCATCTGAAAGGACTTGGTAAGCCTCATTTACTTCCTTGAACTTTTTATCATCACCACCATTCTTATCTGGGTGATGTTTCATCGCTAATTTATGAAATGCTTTTTTAATTTCATCTTTTGAAGCATCTTTTTTAACTCCCAAAATATTGTAATAATCTTTAGGCATTTTATTAATTTCTAATTACTTTTGTTAAATTCAGGTTGAATGAAAATAGTTCTTAAGAAAGAACTATTTTCAAAAAACCTCTCAATTTATTCTTTTCCTTCTTCTTTTACTTCTGCATCTTTGATTTCTGGTTCTTGTTCTTCAGGAGTAGAATTGTTACCTTGTGGTTCTGCTTGTCCTGCTTTATTCATAGCTTCACCAATTTTAGATATTTCAGTTGAAAGTTCTTCTGTTGCTTTTTTAATAACCTCGATATCATTTCCTTCTTTTACAGTTTTAAGAGAAGTAATTTTATTTTCTACTTCTGTTTTAAGATTTGCATCTATTTTATCACCATAATCTTTCAAAGATTTTTCAGCAGTAAATATCATCATATCTGCAGTATTTTTTATATCAGCAATTTCTTTCTTCTTGCTATCTTCATCTCTATGTGCTTCGGCATCTTCTTGCATTTTTTTAATATCAGCATCTGTAAGACCAGATGAAGCCTCTATACGAATAGATTGAACCTTACCAGAAGCTTTATCTTGTGCTTTAACATTAAGAATACCATTCGCATCGACATCAAAAGTTACTTCTACTTGAGGAATACCTCTTGGTGCTGGTGGAATACCGTCTAATATAAATTTACCAAGAGATTTGTTATCACTTGCCATTGGTCTTTCTCCTTGAACAATATGAATTTCAACACTTGTCTGATTATCGGCTGCGGTTGAGAATACTTGTGATTTAGATGAAGGAATTGTAGTATTTCTTTCTATAAGTTTTGTAGCTACACCACCTAATGTTTCAATTCCAAGTGAAAGTGGAATAACGTCAAGAAGTAAAACATCTCTAACATCTCCTTGTAAAACTCCACCTTGAATTGCAGCACCGAGTGCAACAACTTCATCTGGATTAATTGAACGATTTGGTTCTTTGTTAAATAATTTTTTAACTTCTTCAACAATTTTTGGCATTCTTGTTTGGCCTCCAACCATTATAATTTCGTCTATATCATTTATTTTAAATGGAGAAGCTTCCATTGCACGTTTTGTAATTTCTATTGAACGAGCAATATATTCTTCAGAAAGAGATTCAAGAGTTGCACGAGACATTTTAACAAGTAAATGTTGTGGACCAGCATCCGTTGATGTTATAAAAGGAATATTTATTTCTGTTTCAAGTGTTGTAGAAAGCTCTATTTTTGCTTTTTCTGCTGCTTCATCTAATCTTTGAAGAGCTAGAGGATCTTTCGTAACATCTATACCTGACTGTTTTTTAAATTCATCGGCGAGCCAATGAATAATTTTTTGATCAATATCACGACCTCCCATATGTGAGTCACCATCTGTGGATTTAACTTCTATTACATCATCTGAAACTTCCAAAACAGAAACATCAAATGTTCCACCACCAAAGTCAAAAACAACAATTTGTTCATTCTTTTTGTTATTAAATCCATAAGCAAGTGCTGCAGCTGTTGGTTCATTAATAATTCTTTTTACATCAAGACCAGCAATTGCTCCAGCATCTTTTGTTGCTTTTCTTTGAGCATCATTAAAATAAGCCGGAACTGTAATAATTGCTTCAGTTATTTTTTCTCCAAGTTTTGCTTCAACATCAGCTTTAATTTTAGAAAGTATCATTGCTGAAATTTCTTCTGGACGGTACCATTTATCTCCAATATTAACTTCTACTCCGCCATCTTTACCTTTTTGAATTTTAAATGGAGAAGTTTTTGCAGTTTTTTGTATTTCTGGATCATCATACATATGTCCCATAAATCTTTTAATACCATAAATAGTATTTTGTGGATTTGTCACAGATTGACGTTTTGCAAGAAGACCAACCAATCTATCGTTATTTTTTGAAATAGCCACAATAGATGGAGTTGTTCTTCCACCTTCAATGTTTTCAATTATTTTTGGTTGTCCGCCCTCAATAATTGCTATTGCACTATTTGTTGTACCTAAATCTATACCTATTATTTTACTCATATATTTTTATAAATTTAACTAATAATGTTTTGATAATAAATTTATTAAATTTTTGTATTCAAAAATTTAAGTTATTGCTATTATATACCCGCATTTAATTTTTGACAAGTATTTTGCGATCACAAAATACTTGTTTAATATATTAAAAAGTAGTATAATAATGTGTATGAGTAAAAAACCTAATATTTCCAAGACTATTTTAAAAAAATTAGCTGGTAAACAAGCTGTACCTTTTGAGTTTTTACATAAGGACACAAAGGACGTAAAAGATAAATATGCTATTTCTCGTTCTGTTAAAAATATGACTACTGATGGACTTATTGAATGTCTTTACTCTGACAATAATGAATATTTTCGACTTACAAAACAAGGAAAACAAAAATTAAATCAAATTTATTTAGATTGTGATGAAAGTCTAGTTCCTACTGAGTGGGATGGATATTTTAGAATTATCCTTTTAGATCTTCCAGAAGAAAGGAAAAACGAACGAGAAGCTTTACGTTATTTATTAAAAAAAGCTGGATTTGTTTGTATTAAGAATTCTGCTTGGATATCTATGTATCCATTTGAACATCTTTTTACAAATATAAAAAATGATTTAGAACTTTCAACTGAACTAGTAATCATTGTTACTAATAAAATAGATGAAATATCAAAAAAAGAATTTTTAGTAGCTTGTAATAAGAGATCTTAATTTAAGATTAACTTTTTATTCTTCGTCAACTTCAACTTCTTCTTCAATAATCTCTTCCTCACTTTCTTCTTCAGAATCTTCTTCTTCAACTTCTTCTTCAATAATCTCTTCCTCACTTTCTTCTTCAGAATCTTCTTCTTCAACTTCTTCTTCAGAAGTGCATGAACTATTAATTAATTGTTGTAATTCACTTTCTGTAACACAAGTTTCTCCAATACATAATTTTTCTGTTTCAATATTTTCTGTGTGTAAAACACTAGCATATAAATCGGTTATATTATTTTCAATATTTCCAAGGAATTCTATTATAAGTGATCCAAGAGTTGTTGTTTTACTTGTATCTAAAGATGAAAGATCTTCAACTTTTAAATCCATTTCTTTAAAAGCATTTACCATTGTAGCAATAATTGGTCTATCAGAAAGAGTAAGGTATCCTCTACTATCTACTCCAACAGCTTCAGGTATATATTCTTGAACATTTTGAGCAGAAAAACCGGTAATTATATCTCCTGTATTCATTCCACTTAAGTCATTAAAAGTAAATTGGATTGGGTTTAATGAAATAATTTTTTCAAGAGCTTCACCACTGTTGTCATAATAACCTATTATATTTTTTAATCTCTCATCTGAATTTACATATAGATTACCGTAAGAATCTGAATAAACTGTTCCAGTACTAAAGTTACTATTAGTAATTCCCTCTACTGTTATAGTACCGAGAACATCTAATGTTCCGTCTATTATTGAATCGGAGCCATACAATCCTCCAGAGCTTGTATACATAACTAAAGTGCTTGAAGTACCAGTACTATTTGCACTGGTTACCGAATTATATGCGCTATTCCAGTTTGTAGAATTGTTTGTTATTGTTGTAAAAGCACTTGTCCCATTACCAATAACTATACCAGTAAGAGTAGAAGCTCCTGTTCCGCCATAAGCAACAGCTAAGTCTGTAGACGGTTCTAGAGTATCTGCATAAACATAATTAACATATATATCTCCATCATCATTTCTATATACTAAAGTATTTGAAGTATTAGATGTTGAATATTGTAGTGATGTTCCCCAAGCACTACCAGTTGAAACGGCAATACCTGAACCAGGGTAAGTCATAGAAGCACTTATAGTTATATCACCACTTCCTAAAACAGAAGTTCCATTTATTGTTTTTATTGTAGAACCAGAAGTTAATATTTCTTGAATTCCTGCCTCGGAAAGAGTCCAACCAATCCAACATCCACTAGGATTGTCATATGTTAAAATATCTCCATCGTCAGTATCATCACAAACATTTGATAATGTTTCTAATGTTGAAGAAGAAATACTAGTTAAATATGTACTTGTATCTAATGACCATGTATTTGAAGCTGTTTTTTTTAAGAATCCAGAGGTTCCTGTAAGAGCCGCAATTGCTGTAAGATCTGCATCTGCTGATTGTTTATTATTGAAAGTATTCCAGTCTGTGTAAGTAAGATAACCACTTGTTGAAGTTGTTGCTTGAGCAATAGAACCAGTTAAGGCATTACTTGATAAAGTCAATGTTAATGGTGATGTTCCTGAGGCACTTAATAATCTGTATGTATAGGCTGTATTCCAGTTTGTTGAATTGTTGGTTATGGATGTTCCCCAAGCACTACCAGTTGAAACAGCAATACCAGCACTAGGATAAACCATAGGACTTATTGTCCATGTTCTACTAGCGCTTAAATCTTGAGAAACTCCATTTATAGTTAATGTTGTTCCACTAAGTGCGAAATCAGCTGCATCATACCCATCAATTGCATCAGAGTCTGAAGCGTAAGTTGCTGTTCCAGATAAACTACCAGAAAAAGTTGTTGCAGTTAGCGTTCCAGTCGACGGATTATAAGTATAATCTGTATCTGTTCTAGGGCTTAAATTACCTGTTGCTGAACTTACAAATAAAGGATATTCTGTAGAATTAGTACTATTATCTGCTGTTATTGTTACAGCTCCAGAATATGTTGAATATGGTGCTGTAATACTACTACTATTTGTTAGTGTTATAGTTGTTCCACTTGTTCCGAGAGCTTGTTCATCTGTATCGTCTAAATAATATGATCCATTTTGTCCATCTAATAAATCAGCATTTAAATTTGTAACTACATATGTTGAATCTACTGTAAAAGGTGAATTTGTTCCAGAAGTACCCCCATTAAATGCAGGTCTTCCTGTTATTGTTTCACTTTCTGATAAATTAAAATAATTAGACGCTTCTGAAGTCCACACCGGATCTGTTTCTGTATATGAAGTAATATATCCATTTGAATTTGTTGCTCCGTCATATGGAGTATATCCAAGTGCTGTAATAACATTTGAAGAAGAAATACTAGTTAGATATCCTACTG
>Ga0153915_10000025_pt1 | contig 150957 bp, 118 predicted proteins | sample Opewatmetagenome_2_FD_107003 | JGI IMG/M metagenome (GOLD analysis project Ga0153915, IMG submission 107003) | Freshwater wetland microbial communities from Ohio, USA - Open water 3 Core 3 Depth 3 metaG | ecosystem: Environmental > Aquatic > Freshwater > Wetlands | place: USA: Ohio, Lake... | reverse complement strand
GATCTTCACTCTCTTGCCGTTCATTCTGACTTCACCGCCCGTCACCTTGTCGGCGGCGAAGATGGCACGAGCGCTTTCGCTGCGCCCGGAGCCGAGCAGCCCGGCGAACCCGTTCACCTCGCCTTTTTCAATGGTGAAGTTGAAGGGCCTTACCCCGGCGTCGCTCGAAAGCGCCGTCGCCTCGAGAACCGGCACGCTGCCGTCGGCTGCAGGCGGCCCATGTTTTCTCATCTCCGCGACATCGCCCAGCGCCTTTCCCATCATCTTCGAGACGAGCTCGATCTGGGGAAGCGAAGAGGCTTCATAGGCGCCGATCAACTCTCCATTGCGAAGCACGGTGATCCTGTCGCTGATTTCGTATACCTGATCGAGAAAGTGGGTGATGAAGAGGATCCCCACGCCCCTCGACTTCAGTTCGCGCATGAGAACGAAGAGCTTCCTCACCTCGTCTTCGTCGAGGGAGGACGTCGGCTCGTCCAGGATGAGGATCCTGCAGTCCATGTCGATCGCGCGGGCGATCGCGATCATCTGCTGGACCGCCAGCGAACAGCTGGAAAGCTGCTGGGTCGGCCTCGCCGGGATGTCGAGGGAGGCGAGCAGCCGCGTCGCCTTCGCGTTCATCCGCTTCCATTGGACGAACGCGTATCGGCCGCGGCCGATGAACATGTTCTCCGCGACCGTCAGATTGGGGCAAAGCGTGATTTCCTGATAGACCGTGCCGATTCCGCTGTTTTGCGCCTCCTGCGGCGACCGGAAGTGGACTGGCCTTCCGTCGATCGCGACCCGACCGGCGTCCTTTTCGTAAACCCCGGTCATGACCTTGATCAGCGTGGACTTGCCCGCTCCGTTTTCGCCCATCAGGGCGTGGATCTCGCCCTTTCGGAGAGCGAAGTCCACGTTATGCAGGGCCCTGACCCCTGGAAAGGCTTTGCAGATCCCCTGCATTTCAAGCACGTTCTCAGGCAACAACCTAAGTCCTCCTCGGGGTACCGCAGATCCGGACCGCGGTGCGGCGTGCCGGACCGGATCCGGGCACCGCACCGCGTACGCAAGAAGCGGCTACTTTGTCACCTTGCCCTTGCCGGGATCGGCATTGATCCCCTTGCTCGCGATGATGTCGTCGCTGATCGTGGCGGTATCGACGGTGATTTCCTTCTGATAGATGATTCCGCTCGGGAGCGCCGTACCGGATGCAGCAGCTTTGATCCAGCTGGAAATTTCGGCCGCCTGGCGCGGACTGCACTGGACGTCGCAGTCCCAGTAGCCGGCCTGGACGTTGCGGAGCGCGAAACGGTTGAAGTCGAACCCGAGGACCTTGACCTTGCCGTTCTGGCCGTGGGTGATGCCGGCCGCCTCGAGCGCCTGGACGGCGCCTTGCGCCATGCCGTCGTTTTCCGCGTAGATGACGTTGAAATCCTTGCCCGCGGCAATCGCGGCTTCCACCACTTTGCGGGCTTCCTCGAGGCTCCAGCTGTCCCCGCCGGTTCCATCGGCCACGATGGCGACCTTGCCGGCGTCACGGGCCTTGAGCACCGCGGCGCTGCGGCCCAGCTCTGCCGCGGAACCCAACTGACCACGGATGAGGATCAGGTTGACCTTGGGCAGATTCTGGCCCAGCACCCAATTGATGGCCGTGGTGCCCTCGGTGTTCATGTCCGAGACGAGCGCCGCCTGGAAGTTCGAGACGTCCGTTTGGATCTGGCGGTCGAAGAGGAAAACCTTGACGCCCGCGGACTTGGCGGACTTCAGGACATTGTCCCAACCGGACGCGTTGGCGGCCGAGATCAGGAGATAGTTCACGCCATCCCGGATGTACCCCTGCGCCGCGGCGATCTGCTCGCTGTTGTCTCCGGTATTGGTCTGCTTGGCGTCGTAGCCGTTGGCCTTGGAGAAGACGTTGTTCATGTCTTCCACATTGGCCTGCCGGTAGCCGGATTCTTCCGGCGGCAGATTCACGATGCCGACCTTGATCAGCGCGCCCGCCTTTGCCCCCTCCTGCGCTCCACCGGCGAAGAGTACGGCCGGAGCCAGCAGGAGCAGGATGCATCCCATGCCGGCGATCCTTGTTCTTGTCTTCATATCTCCTCCTCTTGGTATCGGATGGGAGACCACCGTCTCCTTTGACAGTTGGAAGGGAAAAACCGCCGCGCGTCTTTATACATCCTTCCGCTCTTATGACGATCTTTTGGGAAAAGGACATGCCCCAATCCCCATCCCTATGTTTTTTTGCGGGGATCCTACGTTTCCTTTCGATGGGGTCCACGTTTACGGTTCCGGGCATTTGGTGTAGTGTAGGGAAATGCGCCGCGTGATCCGGGCCTGTCTGTCCATGCTTTGGATCCTTGCCTTGTGCGGCTGCGGCACCGGCCGCAGCGCCGCGCCCAACGCGAGCCCGATCGTCCTCGGCTATTCGCAGCTCGGGGACGAGAGCACATGGCGTACGCAGAACAGCCGTTCGATCAAAGACGCCGCCGAACAGGCCGGGATCAAGATCATGTTCGATGATGCCATGCAGGACCCCGGGAACCAGATCAAGGCCATCCGCTCCTTCATCGCGTACAAGGTGGACGTCATCGCGTTTTCGCCCCTGGTGGAGACGGGTTGGGATACCGTGCTGGGGGAAGCCAAGAACGCCGGCATTCCGGTGATCATCGTCGACCGGATGATCGATACGGCGGATCCCAGCCTGTACGCGTGCGCGCTCTGCTCGGATTTCGATCTGGAAGGACGCCGCGCCGGGGAGTTCCTCGTCAAAAAATTCGCGGATCCCAGCCGCCGGGTCACTATCGTGGAGTTGGGCGGCACCGCGGACTCCACTCCCGCCATCGGACGGTACGAAGGATTCAGGGATGTCATCTCCCGCCATCCGCAGTTCGAGGTGATCTTCAGCGAGGACGGCGATTTCATGCTCAGCAAGGGCAGGGAGATCATGCATCAGGTGCTCACGCTTTTCTCGCCGAAGGACATCGACGTGCTGTACTCCCACAATGACGACATGACATTCGGCGCCATCGAGGTGATGCAGGAAGCCGGAATCGTGCCCGGCAGGGATATCGTGATCCTCTCGGTGGACGCGACGCAGCGGATCGTCAACTACCTCAAGTATGGCGCGGTCAACTGCGTCATCGAGTGCAATCCCAACAGCGGTCCGCAAGTGATGGAGATCGCCAGGAAGATCGTCGCCGGGGAAAAGGTACAGAAGCATATCACCATCAATGAGGCCGTGTTCGACGAAACCTCCGACTTTGGGAAGATCGCGGACAGGGGGTATTGATGCCGACGGCGTGACCGGGGGTGCATACGTTCAGAGGGAAGGACAGGGGAAGAGTGCGCACCAAGAGCATACGCAGGACGCTGCAGGTGACGACCCTCGTCATCATCCTGGCTACCCTCGTGCCGTTCCTGATCAATACGCTGTACTACAATCTGACGCTGAACCAGTACGAGCGGATCATAGAGAATGTCTACAACGCCAACAGCCTTTCCAGCCGGCTGCAGGACGAGGTCTATATCACGATATGGAACGTCGTTGCGGGAAAGACGAGGTTCAGCGACGATACCCAGTACGAGCTTCTTGCCAGGATCAGGGGCCGCCTCAACGAACTGGAGAAGAACGCCAACAGCGAGGACGACAGGTATCTGATCAGGGTCGCGCGCAACACGCTGGAAACCATGGAGAGCTACGTGGACAAGATCGGCGCCAATATCGACAAAAGCCGTCCCGTCCAGGACAATGAAAAAATCCTGGGAGAGATCAGCTCGGTGAGCTCGCTGCTCTACGACGTCATCCAGAAATTCGTGGCGGCGGAGACGGAGATCGCCCATCTCCAGAACGCCAGGATCCAGCGATCGATGGACCTGATGGTCGTGCTGCAAGTGGCGCTTTTCACGGCGACGCTCGCGTTTTTTTTCCGGAACTACAGGCAGTTGAACCGCAGCATCAACGACCCCCTCTATCGCCTGAAAACCATGGCCTCCCGGATCGCCCAGGGGGACCTGGCGATCCGTGCGGAGAAGCCCGAGATCAGCGAGCTCGACGAGCTGACTGTCAGCCTCAATACCATGGCGGGGAAGCTGGGCGAGCTGATCGAGCAGAACATACAGAAACAGCAGAATCTGCAGAAGGCGGAGATGAAAGCGCTGCAGGCGCAGATCACTCCCCACTTCATGTACAACACCCTCGACACCATCCTCTCCCTGGCCGAGGACGGCCAGAACGGGAACGTGGTCACCACGACATTGGCGCTCTCCAATTTCTTCCGCCTCTCGCTCGCCAAGGGCCGGGACTGGGTCTCGGTGGCGGAGGAGAAATCCCATGTGGAGAACTACCTCGCCATTCAGAAGATGCGCTACGGCGCGATACTGGAGTACGAGATCGACATCGCGGAGGATATCCTCCCGGAATCGATGCTCAAGATCCTGCTGCAGCCGCTCGTGGAAAACGCGATCTACCACGGGATCAAGAAGACCCGCCGGGCCGGGCTGATCAGGCTGAAGGGAATGTCGCAGGGCCCGTGCCTCGTCTTCACGGTGGAGGACAACGGCCGGGGCATGCACAGCGGGGAGCTGGAGAGGCTGACGCAGACGCTGTCCCATTACGATGTGTCCAATCCAGAGAAGGGATTCGGGCTGTATAACGTGTTCAAACGGATCCAGCTCTACTATGAGATCGACAACGGATTGGTCGTGGAAAGCGAGTACAACAAGGGAAGCAGGGTCACCCTGCGGCTGCCAAGGATCACGCCCCCCGTCCCGGTGCAGAACCCCTTGCCGCCGTCGGAAGGAGCATGACGCATGCATACGGTCTTCCTGGTCGAGGACGAGGCCCTGATCCGGCAGAACATACGGAAGAAGATCGAGAAGGGCACCGAGCCCTATACATGCATCGGGGAAGCGGGCGACGGGGAGCTCGCGCTTTCCATCATGCAGGACCTGAAACCCGATATCCTGATCACCGACATCAAGATGCCGTTCATGGACGGACTGACGCTTGCGCGCCACTCCAGGACCATCATCCCTTGGCTGCGGATCATCATCGTGAGCGGGTACGACGATTTCGAGCTGGCCCGTCAGGCGATCTGTGTCGGCGTAGACCAATACCTCCTGAAGCCTGTGACCGCTATAGACCTCTTCGCGGCACTGCACAAAGCCAGCGAACAGATCATGGAACACAAGCGGCACAGCGTCTCTTTCCTGGGAGAGGCGACCGACGAAGAAACGCTGAAAAATACCCTTGTCGGCACCCTCCTGGAGCAGCTCTGCGGCGGAGAGATCACCGCCGACAATGCGCTCCGTCGGGCGGATGAATTGGGGATCGAAATCCTGAGCAAGCGGTACGTGGTGCTGATCTCCCTTTTCGAGGGAAAGTGCGGGCACCCCAACCGCCAGGAGATCGCCTCCAAGGTCAAGTACATGCTGGTGGAAGACCCCGACGTGCTGCTTTTTTTCAGCGGCGTGGACCATGCGGTACTGATCATCAAGGGAACCGCCGACATCGATGTCACCGAAAAGGCCTACCATACGGCCCAGACGCTCAAGCATGACCTTGAAGACGACGGCAATACCGTGCTGACGGTCAGCATCAGCGGCGTGACCCCCCGCATCAGCGGCATCCATGACGCCTTCCACGAGGCGGGCATGCTGCTGAAGACATTCGGACAGGCCAACCGTGGCCGGATCTTCTGCACGGGGGACATCGGCCGGATGCAGAGCCCCGTCGCCGCCTCGGCCGGCAGCTTCTTCAATGTCAATATCGAAAACAAGCTCAAGTTCGCGATCGCGGAGGACGTGCCCGCCATTGTCGAGGAGTTCACGAAAAACCTGAATATCGACGAGATGCAGGGCGTGCTGTACCGCTACTACATCCTCATGGATCTCACCAATACCGCCATGCGGATCATCCGCAATTTCAACCCCGACATCGACCCCGCCGAGATTACCGGGCATTTCGTGGACCTCAGGCAGGTATTCCAGACCGCCATGTCCGCCGAGGAGTTCACGGGGCTCGCCACCGAGATCTGCCTGAAGACCATTGAGCTGCGGGACGGCGGCAACAGCAGCCATCACAGGAAGCTTGTACGCCGCGCCTGCGAGTACATCAAGGAGAATTACGACAGCCCCGATATCTCCCTGAATACCGTCGCCGCCCATGTGGCCCTGAGCCCCACCCATTTCAGCACGATCTTTTCCCAGGAAATGTCGGCTACATTCATCGACCATCTCACCAATGTCCGGATCGAGAAGGTGAAGGAGATGCTTGCGTCCACCGATGAAAAGATCATCAACATCGCCTTCCAGGTGGGGTACAATGAACCGAATTACCTCAGCTATTTGTTCAAGAAGCGGGTGGGACTCACCCCCAAGGAATTCCGGCTGAAGAAAAGGCCAAGAGGAGGCAGGGTCAGGGCTTCCTGAAGATCCCGCCGGGTGAAAAACGCGCTGCTTCGCCGAGGGGCCGCTGTTTTCGCTTTGAAACGGCCACGCGTGACGGCCCTGGCGTTCCGCTTCCTTCGCTCCGATGGTCGCGATCTTGGCGGTGCGGACCACGGAGGCAACGGGCAACCCGGAAGGATCGGGATCCGACATGTCCACATCCCCGTCCCAACCTCGGTTTTCCGCGCTTGTGATCATCAACACCCTCTCATCGAGGGGACTGGGACCGTGCGGCGGGATGGGTTCCGCCTGCTCTTGACTCGCGTATCCGGGTGGGGTACGACAGATTCACGGCAAGGATTCCTTCGACACCCTTTCAGGAGAAAGCACGGAGAGGCAACCATGGACCGTGACAGGCGAGACGGACCCGGAAGAGGGCTCCCGAAGCACCACGTGAACGTCTTCATCGACCAGTATACGGACATGAATCTGCGCTCGAAGCTCGTCCTGAACGGAATCTATCAGAGCGCCTATCAGAAGAAGACGCCCGTGAGGATCTTCTTCTCGGTGGGAGACCTTGTGGAAACCCTGGGTAGGGAAAGGGATCGGTTCGTCATCGTCCTGTCGGAATCCAGGATGCATTCCGAGCGGCTGCTGCACCTGTTCGCCCGGCACCAGGTCCATCCGATCTTCATCCACATGGAGTTCCCGAATTCCGCCTTCAGCGTCAGCAGCATCATGCCCAACCACTACTCCGCCGTCTACCAGCTGACCAGCTGTCTTCTCGCTGAATTCCCGCAACCGAGCGTGTTCGTCGGTCTGAACGACGACTCGATGGTGGACAGGATGCGCCTGGACGGCTTCACGAAGGCGGCCGACGAGCACAAGGTGGAGCACCGGATCGTCCCCAACAAGGGCAACCTGAACGAATGCCTGGCCAGGGTGATGAAGAACCTGGGCAGCTACAGGAACTTCCTATGCGCCAATGACATGATTGCGCTACTCCTTCTCCACCAGATGAAGGCCGCGGGGATCGATCCGAAGGGCTACAACATCACCGGCTCGGGAAACACGCGGATCGGAGCCTTTTTCAAGCCTTCCCTCACGACGATATTCCATAATCACCGAGATCATGATACTGTGCCGTCATGTTGATCGGATCCAGGTAGGCGACCCTCCCGCAGAGACGGGTGACGGGCCGAGGAGGACGTCATGCGCCTTTCGCCGCAAACCTGCTCTCTCCTCCGCAACCTGATCGCGGATCTCTACACGCACCCTTTCGAAGAGCCGCTGGTGGCGGAGGTCGTTCGACGCGTCGCCGCAATCACCGAAAGCCAATACGCGAGCTTTTGCGTGTTCGATGAGAACTCGATGCCGAAAATGACATCCAATAATCCTCCGGAGTTCCTTCAGGCCTATCTTCCCGTGCGTGACCGCGATTTCCTGCAGGAATCGATCGTCGACACGGGATCGCCGTATGTTCTGAGGCGTGCCCCCGACTGGAACGCTCCCTCGCACCAGGACTTCATCCATGCCGTCCAGGAGGCGCGTCCTATAGCGGACGTCGTCTATGTACCGGTAAAGGTCGCCGGCAGATTCCATGGACACTTCGCTCAGGCACGCGCGGAGGAAGATGGCCGTTTCTACACGACCTCCGATATAGAGCTCTTTTCCTTCATCGCATCCTTCATCAACGACGCCTTCCAGCGATCCTTCCTTCCGCCTCCTGCGGCGGATGAGCTGGCGTACTTCGATCACGCCGGACATCTCGTGTATGCGGGCGCACGGATCAAGGATGTATTCGATAGCCTCTTCGGAGGCAATACCGACAGGCCTTCCGGCTCGCATGCCTATCGTCTCCAGGCCTTCCGCGACGGCTTTCAAGGCTTCCTCCGGAATCCGTTCCGGATCGGCATGGAAAAGCTCACCTTGAGTTCCGGAGGCGTTCGGCACCGATTCTCCCTTGGCCTTTTTTCGAGGATGGGAATCGCGATCAGGCAGAACGGCGTTCCCTACGTCACGGTCCGGCTGCTGTCGTCCATGCCGGATCGGGCGGCGCTCAAGCCGGGGACCCCGCCCCCAGGCTCCGGTCTACGCTTCCGTTTTTCCGCGCGGGAACGACAAATCATCGATGGAATCTACCAGGCCAAGAGCAACAAGCAGATCGCTTTTGAAATGGGGGTCGAAGAGTCGACAGTGAAGCGATATTCGCACAACATATACGAAAAAACGGGCTTCGCCTCCCGCGTCGAACTCGTCCTCGGTCTGGGCGGGCAGTACTGAGAGCAACCAAAGTTGTATTGCGCCGCCGGATGGGTGCGGGTAGCATGCTCATGATCTCTTCATGATTCTCAATGGAATTCCAGGAGGAAAAAATGAAAAAGGTGAGGATTTTCCTGGGTTGCGTGCTCCTGCTATCGATAGCGCATACCGCCTTCGCGGCCGACACGAGCAAGAATGCCATTGTCGTCTCATGGAAGAACTCCGCCGGATACTGGTTCGCCGCCGGCCCGACCCAGGCGACCAGCGTCGGATGCCGTTCGGAAGAGGAGGCCGTCACGCTCGCCAGCGGCTCTTCCAGGGATCTCACCATCGGAAGTCCCGACAACTTCTCGTCGGATTATAAATTCCGCGTCTACGTTCTTCCCAGGAAGTACAAGAGCTACGACATGGACGTTCACAAGTACATGGCGAACAAGTTCAACTTCTACATCAGCGACTAGGGGTCCGTGCATCCTTTAGTACAGCCTCGCGGCGCCATGGACGTCCATCGAAATACCGTCGGAGATGCGGAACGAGGCGCGCCGCCCGGACGGCGGGCGGCGCGCCCCTGAGAGAAGGAAGCGGTATGAAACAGCCGAAACGGACGGGAAGAATCTACTTGTACCTGCTAACGGGAATCCTGCTGCTGTCACTCGCGACATGCGACATCCTGGGCCTCCCACCCGTCGACGAGGCGGAAGCCAAGACGATGACCCAATCGATCATGACGGACGTCGCCACCGCGGTCAGCACCGCCATGTCCCAGGCCATGATGTCCGCCATCCATCCGGCCCAGGCAGGCGCCCGTTCCACGACGTATACTATGAATTACTCGGGAAGCGGCATCAAGGTGACCGGCACGATCACCTACGACACCTCGACCTACAGCTTCACCTACAAGGCGACGATCACGTTCACTTCCTACGTGGGCTCTTCCGTGACGATCAACAGCGGAACCGCGTACTACGACTTTTCCGGGACGTCTTCCAGCTTCACCGGCAAGTACTCGGGGAACTTCAACATCGTCTACAGCGGCAAGAGCCATACGTATTCCTGGGAGATCACCGCTTCGGCGGCGTCGGCCACCGGCTCCTATAAGATCGACGGCTATACGTATACGTTCACCGGAACAGGCTCCTCGACAACCGGCGGAAGCGGGGGTTCCAGCAGCACCCAGGTCGCGACGCCGACATTCAGTCCCGCCGCCGGGACATACACCAGCACGCAGAGCGTCGCGATCTCCTGCTCCACGTCCGGGGCCACCATCCGCTATACGACGGACGGCAGTACGCCGACGAGTTCCTCCGGGACGATCTACTCGTCGTCCATCAGCGTGTCCTCCACGAAGACGATCAAGGCCATTGCCTACAAGAGCGGGTATGCCAATTCCTCCGTTGCCAGCGCCACGTATACCATCAGCAGCGGAAGCTCCGAAACCGGTATCTGCTTCTGGACAAGCAAGGGCGATGGGGGAACGCTCACCGTTTACGTCAACAACTCCGTGGTGGGCACACTGGCGTACTACTTCACGAGCACTCCCGTATATGGCCAGAGCGGTACATTGACCGTTACCAAGGCTGCGGGGACCTATTCCATCAAGGCAAAAGACGAAGTCGGCGACACATGGGGGCCCGAGAGCGTGACCCTGGCGAGTGGCGATCGGCTTCTCTACGAGTTCTCCGAGTGAAAGTACCTGCGCCGGAGGGGCCCCAAATGCCGTGGATGAGGACACGGACGATTCCTTCACGGTCACCACATATTGGGGTGGCCTGACGTCCATCCTTACGTTCATCATCCACATCAAGGCGGTAGACGACAACCCTATCGTCAACTGCGTCTGACAGGCCACCTCCACGGGCCTGAGCCCTGAAACGGACGCCGGTCCATTTCCATGTAGCACACTTTACTTTTCTAATCCCGCACTATAGGATTCCGCCGTCGGGGGGTGAGGTGTCCTACCAGTTCCTGCCCTACGCGCTCCTTCTGTCCACATCCACAGTGGCCTCGCTGTTCACCGTGGCCTTCGCCTGGCCCAGGCGGAAAGTGCCCGGCGCCGTGCCCTTCATCGTGCTCATGTTCGCCTCCACGCCATGGTCCACCTCGAATGCGCCGGAGATGATGGGCCTGGACCTTTCCACAAAGCTCTTCTGGGCCGATGTCCAGTACGTCTGTTACAACACGATCGCCGTGGGATGGTTCGTCATGGCCCTCTACTACGCGGGCCAGGGTTCGTGGCGGAACCGGCGGCGGCTCGCGCTCCTCCTGATCATACCCGTGGCCACCGTGCTCCGCCCGGAACGCGTGGCGGAGTTCAATCCGGCCGCCGTGGACCTGTTCGGAGCCGAATTCGCCTCCGCCTTCGACGAGCTTCCAGTGCACGGGACGGCGGGCAGCTTCGAAACCCGCTTCTGGCCCATCCGGGACGGGCTGCGCCGGACCAAGGGCCATGCCGCGGAGGCGGGCATGACGCAGGTCATCGGGGAAGCCCCGCAGCCCGGCCTCCTCCTGGTGGACGACCACTCCCTGTTCCTGGACGGCCTGCGGAACGTGCTCGACGGCAAGGGGTTCCGCATCCTGGACAAGGCGCGCAACGGGTGGGAGGCCATCGAGAAGACCGGGATCTTCCGGCCGGACCTGGTGCTCATGGACGTGCAGATGCCGGAGTGCGACGGCCTGATGGCCACGCGGCTGCCCGTTGCGGAGAGGCCTACGCCCGCAACCGGGGCCCGCACGGAAGCCCGGCGCGGTAGCCGCGCGAGCCTGCCGTGAAGTGGCGAACGGGGGGGAGGATGGGGTTTCCCGCAAGTCTGCGCCTGTTCCGATCCAGGAGCGTCTTCGTCAGGATCCTCGCCTTCTTCGTCCTGATCATCCTCCTCACCGTCATCCTTCTGGGCTACATCTCCTACGAATACACTTCCTCCCTCCTGATCCGGGAGGTCATGGATTCCAACCTGCTCCTGGTCCGTCAGGTCCGCAATGACGTCGACAAGGAGATCCAGAGCCTGGACAGGACCACGTTCCAGCTTTCGCTCCAGGCTAAGGTGAAAGCCGCCCTGTACTCCTCCGGAGCCGACCGCGGGAGCGACCAGGTCCTCTACGGCGACATCATCAAGGACCTGAACGGCATCCTGTTCTCCAATCCGGCCATCTGCGACCTCTGGATCCAACTCTTCCCGTCCGACGTGGTCCTGAGCAATGCCGCGCGGTACTCGAAGGACTTTTTCTTCTCCCAGGCGCACCCGTACGCGCCGCAGGTGGACTGGAACGCGGTGACCGGGGCGCACCCGAGGCTGGTGTCCCTCGGCCGGCACCGCGTGACGGGCCTCTCCGCGGACCAGGAGTTGCTCTCCTTCGCGCGGTCCATTTCCGTGGAGGACGAGACGCCGCAGGGCATCGCGTGCATCGACGTCGACGGCTCCGCCTTCGACGGCATCCTGAACGAGGCCGGCAGGAAGGGCCTCACCCGCACCCTCGTCCTCGACGCGGCCGGGGACCTCGTGCTGCAGAGCCGGCCGCAGCCGGGGAAGGATCCCGACGTCATGGAGGGCAGCGACGTGCCGAAGGCCGTCTTCGACTCCCCGGAAGGCTACCTGCGCGCCCGCCTCGGACACGGGGAAGCGCTGGTGGTGTTCACCACCTCCGAAGTCAACGGCTGGCGCTACGTCTCCGTGGTCCCGACGGGCATCATCATGGAGAAGTCGGGCAAAATCCGGCAGATGACCTTCGCCGCCGCCCTGCTCTGCCTGGCCCTGGGCGTCCTGATCTCCTACCTGCTCGCGCGGCGGCTGTACCATCCCATCCAGGACATCATGTCCTACATCGACGCGTTCCACCTCCGGCGCAGGGAGGGCTCCGGGGCCGCGGAGGAGAACGAACTGGCCTTCATCAACCGGATCCTCGGCACAGTGTACCACGAGAACGAGGCGCTGAAGGACGTGTTCCAGAAGAACGTGCCCGTCCTTCGGGAAAAACTCCTGTACGACGCGCTGGACGGGAAGCTCCCGGAAGCGGAGTTCCGGGAGGCCTCGGCGCGGCTTTCCATGGAGCTGCCCTTCCCCCGGTTCATCGTCGTGGCCTTCGAGAAGGAGGACGACGCCTCCTGGGGCGGCGCCGCGGGAGGCGGGGCAAGCATCGAACAGAGACTCGACGAGAAGGCGCGGGAGGCCTTCCAGGGCACGCTGCGGACCTTCAGCCTGCGCAAGGGTCCCGCGCACATCGTGACGGTGGTCAACGGCACGGACCCCGCGGCCGCCGCGGAGAGGCTGCACGAGTTCCTGAAGGAGACGCAGGGGTTCTTCCTGCGGGAATGCGGCCTCCAGCCGACCGTCGGCGTGGGCAACGTCTACGACGACCCCACCGGCATCAGCCGCTCCCTGAAGGAGGCGCTCTCCGCCGCGCGGTTCAAGACAGTGAAGGGGATCGGGAAGATCACCTACATCGACGAGGTGAAGGAGATCCCGGAGCACGTGCTGGAATACTCCGTCGCCACGGAGCAGAAGATCATCAATGCGGTCAAGGCGGGGGACGAGGCGGGCAGCCTCCGGATCATCGAAGGGGTGATCCGGGCCAACCTTCCCCCGGAAGGGACCTCCCCGGAGATCGTGGACAACCTCTTCAATGCCCTGGCGGCCACCGCGGTGAGGACGATCTACGAGATCCACTCCTCGGTCCGGGATGTCCTTGGATCCCCCGGGGACATCCACAGGGAGCTTTTGGACAGGCACGAGATGGACGGGAAGAGGGAATACGTCACCTCGGTCTTCGCTTCCATCGGCCGCTATATCCGCGGCAGGAACCAGGGACAGAACCAGAAGATCCGCTCGAGGATCTCCTCCTTCGTACAGGACAACTTCGCGAAGGACCTCTCCCTCACCCGCGTGGGGGAGGCGACAGGATACTCCCCGGCCTACCTCAGCAGCATCTTCAAGGAGCTCTTCCACGAAAACTTCGTGGACTACGTGAACCGGGTCCGCCTCGAGCAGGCCAAGCGGTTCCTGGGCAGGACGGAACTGACGGTCGGACAGGTCTCCGCGATGGCGGGCTTCGCCAGCTCCAACACGTTCATCAAGGCTTTCAAGAAATACGAGGGCGTCACGCCGGGGCAGTTCCGGGAAATCGGCGGAAACTGAAGCCGGAACGCCTGATTCGAAAGAAAAAGCGATCCGTCCGAAGATCCATCGATCCTCTGCCCATCAAAGCGCGACGTTTTGAAAATAAGAACGATTGACAGCCGGCATTGTCGGGCCGCAGACTGCGGACGTAATGGCCAAGCTTCACGCGTCGAACAATCAGGTCTTCTCCTGGAGGAAAGCCTGGACCTCGGTCCGGTCCGAATACCACCTCTACCTGATGTTCCTCCCCGTCGTGGCCTACTACGCGATCTTCCGCTACGTGCCGATGGTCGGTTCCTTCGCCATCGGCCTGACGGATTACGACATCTTCAAAGGCTTCCTCGCCAGCTCCTTCATCGGGCTCTCCAACTTCAAGGACTTTCTCAATGACATCTACTTCTGGCGCCTGATCCGCAACACGCTGGCCATCAACCTGCTCAACCTCCTGTTCGCCTTCCCCGCCCCCATCGTCCTGGCGCTGCTTCTCAACGAGATCCCCCTCCGGCGGGTGAAAAACGTGGTGCAGACCATCAGCTACCTGCCGCACTTCGTCTCCACGGTCATCATCGCCAGCATGCTCATCACGTTCCTGTCCCCCTCCACGGGCCTCGTGAACAACCTGATCGCGGGCCTGGGCGGACAGCGCGTGGCCTTCCTGCTCCGTCCGGGCTACTTCTGGGGCATCATGACGCTGGAAGCCGTCTGGCAGGGAATCGGCTGGGGCGCGATCATCTACCTGGCGGCGCTTACGGGCGTCAACCCCGAGCTTTACGAGGCGGCGGTCATGGACGGATCAGGGAGATGGGGCCTCGTATGGCACATCACGCTTCCGGCCATCCTGCCCACCATCGTGGTCATGCTGCTCCTGCGCATCGGGCACCTGCTGGAGGTGGGCTACGAGCTGGTCATCCTCATCTACAACCCCTCCATCTACTCGACGTCGGACGTGATCAGCAGCTACGTGTACCGCCGCGGCATCCTGGAAGCCGACTACAGCTATTCGACGGCCGTCGGGCTGTTCCAGTCCGTGATCGGCCTCCTGCTCGTGGTGGGGGCCAACCGTCTGGCCAAGCGCCTGACGCAAGTGGGGATCTGGTGATCATGGGCGGGAGGCGGAGCGTCGGCCGGACCGTTTTCAATGTCTGCAACGCGGTTTTCATGGTCCTGCTGTGCGTCATGACCCTGTATCCCTTCCTGTTCATCCTGGCCGCCTCCTTCAGCTCCCCGCTGTTCATCTCCCAGGGCAAGGTGGGGATGGTGCCCCTCGGCTTCACGACGACCGCCTACCACATGGTCTTCGAATACCCCATGATCTGGCGGGCGTACTTCAACACGGTCTTCTACACGCTGTTCGGCACGGCCATCAACATCCTCCTCACGGTCCTCGCCGCCTACCCCCTTTCGCGCAAGAGTTTCCTGGGCCGCAGGTTCTTCAGCCTGATGGTGTTCGTCCCGATCGTCTTCACCTCGGGCCTCATCCCCTCCTTCCTGGTGGTCAACGGCCTCGGGCTGCGCAACACGGTCTGGGCCATGGTGCTTCCCGGCGCGATCACCTCGTTCAACGTGATCCTCATGCGCACCTTCTTCGAGGAGATCCCCGTCGCGCTGGAGGAGTCGGCCCGCATCGACGGGGCCTCCCACTCGGCGGTGCTCTTCCGCATCGTCCTGCCCCTGTCGATTCCCTCCATCGCCACGGTCGGCCTGTTCTACGCCGTCGGGCACTGGAACAGCTTCTTTCCCGCGCTCCTGTACCTGCGGGATCCCGAGATGCACCCGATCCAGATCGTGCTGCGCAACATCGTCATCATGAACCAGACCGAGATGGTCATGCAGTCCGTGGAAAGCGACCGGGCGCAGGTCGGGGAGACCATCAAGTACGCGACCATCATGGTCGCGACGCTTCCCATCCTGGCCGTCTACCCCTTCATCCAGAAGTACTTCGTGAAGGGCGCGATGCTGGGATCCGTGAAAGGCTGAAATCCGCATGGCGGTTTCAGGATATCCAAAAGGAGAAGGAGGAAGAGAGATGTCGAGACGAATCATCCATGGAGCGGCGGGGGCCGTCGGGGGCGGGATCCTGGCGGTGGCGTTCCTGCTCGCACTGGCGGTGCCCGCGCTGGCCGCAGGCACCGCGGAGAAGTCCGGCGGCGGCGCCACGGCGCCGGCCAAGCCGGTCGAGATCAGCGTATTCATGCCGGGGCGGCCCGAAGGCCCCATCAGCAACGACATGCCGATCATCAAGGCGATCAGCGCCAAGGCCGGCATCCTGTTCAAGTGGGAGCAGGCGCCGTCGGACGACAAGCAGTACACGGAGAAGTTCAACATCCTCGTGGCCAGCCGGGACATCCCGGACCTCATGGTCAACAACGACAAGGAGCTGCTGAACCGGGGAGGCGCGAGCGGCGTATTCGAGACGCTGAACGGCCACCTCGACTCCTCCATGCCGAACGTGAAGAAGCGGTGGGCCGAGAAGCCGGTCGTGGAGAAGATGATCCGCAATGACGACGGCAAGATCTACTACCTGGCCCGCATGACCGCGGTGAAGACGATGAACATCCTCATCGGCCGCCAGGACTGGCTGGACAAGCTGGGCCTCTCCGTGCCGACCACCACAGACGAGATGTATGCCGTGCTGAAGGCCTTCAAGGACAAGGACCCCAACGGCAACGGGAAGGCGGACGAGATCCCGTTCACCTGCCGGGGGAAGCTCAACTCCCTCACGCCCTTCTTCGAGGCCTACGGCGTGTTCATCAAGGAGCCGTTCTACGTGGACGGAAACGGCAAGGTGAAGTACGCCTACACCGATCCGGGATTCAAGGCCGGCCTGGAATACGCGAACCGGCTCTACATGGACAAGCTCATCGACAACGAGTACGCCACCAATGACCTCAACATCTGGAGCTCCCGGCTCACCAACGGCCTCTCTGGCATGACGTTCGACGTGTTCGTCCGCGCGGAGTTCCTGAACAACCTCATCCGCAAGGGCGACCCCAAGGCGCAGTTCCTGGGCTACGCGCCCCTGAAGGGCCCGGACGGGAAGCCCGCCACCAGGGACCAACAGAACCCCATCGGCGTCGGCACCGCGGTCAGCGCGAAGTCGAAGTACAAAGCGGAGATCGCCCGGTTCTTCAACTGGATGTACAGCGACGAGGGCATCCTGATGACCAACTTCGGCGTCGAGGGGAACCAGTACACCTTCGTGAACGGCCAGCCCGCGTACATGGACAGGCTGATGAAGGACCCCACCAAGACCCCGCAATTCGTGCTTTACAGCGAAGGCTGGAGGGACAACTGGCCGTACTACACCGACCTGCGCTACGAGAACGCCATGGGCACGGAACTGCAGAACAAGATCCGCGACTCGATCGTACCGTACATCATCCCGAACTTCCCCAGCGCGCTGTCCTACACGGACGAGGAACGCAAGGTCATCACGGGGAAGCTGTCCCAGCTGAAGACCTACTACGAGGAGATGGCCAACAAGTTCGTCATGGGAGTGGAGCCTCTCTCCAAGTACGACGAGTACGTGAAGAAATCCGAGCAGATCGGCCTGCAGGACGTCCTGAAGGCCCAGCAGTCCGCCTACGACAGGTTCGCCAAGAGGTGAACGGCGCCGCCGGAGCGGCGCTGCCGGCATCGCGGCCGCCTTGGGGCGGCCGCTTTCCTGAGAGGCAAGGATGGACATCAGAAACCCGATTCTCCGCGGCTTCAACCCGGATCCTTCGATCCTCCGCGTCGGCGACGACTACTACATCGCGGTCTCCACCTTCGAGTGGTTCCCCGGCGTGCTCGTCCACCACTCGCGGGACCTCGTGCACTGGAGGCTCGCGGCGCGGCCCCTGGACGGCGCGAAGCTCCTCGACATGAGGGGCAATCCGACGTCGGGCGGCGTCTGGGCGCCCTGCCTCTCCTGGCGGGAAGGGCTGTTCCACCTGGTGTACTCGGACGCGAAGTCCACAGGGCGGTTCAAGGACGTGCACAACTACGTGACCACGGCTCCTTCCATCGGGGGCCCCTGGTCCGAGCCGGCCTACCTGAACTCCACGGGCTTCGACCCATCCTTCTTCCACGACGCGGACGGCAGGACCTGGATGCTCAACATGAAGTGGGATTTCCGGCCCAAGCGCAACTGTTTCGCCGGCATCCTCCTGCAGGAATACGACCACGGGGCGCGTAGCCTCAAGGGCCCGGAGCACGTGATCTTCCGGGGCACGGAGCTGGGAGTCACGGAAGGGCCGCACCTGTACCGGAAAAACGGCCTGTACTACCTCATGGTCGCCGAAGGGGGCACCAGCCTCGGCCACGCGGTCACCGTGGCCCGCTCCGCGTCGATCGCCGGGCCCTACCAGGTCGATCCCCGGAACCCCGTCCTGACCTCCGCCGACGCGCCGACCGCGGAGCTGCAGAAGGCGGGCCACGGCAGCCTCGTCGAGACGCGGGACGGTGTGCCGTACATGGTCCATCTCTGCGGGCGCCCCATCGCGCGCCGGGGACGGTGCATGCTGGGCCGGGAGACGGCGATCCAGAGGATGGCATGGACGGAGGACGGCTGGCTGCGCCTGGCGGACGGAGGCCGCACGCCGCGCGTCCTCGTCGAGGCTCCCGATCTCCCGCAGCACCCCTGGCCGCAGGCCCCGGCCCGGGACGACTTCGACGCCCGAGCCCTGGCCCCGGAATTCCAGTTTCCGCGCGCGCCTCTTACTGACGCGGACTTCAGCCTCGCGGAGCGGCCCGGGTTCCTGCGCCTGCGGGGTGGGGAGTCGCCCGCCTCGCGCCACCATCAGGTCCTCGTGGCCCGAAGGCTCCAGGCCTTCCGCCTCACAGTCTCCACGTGCCTCGAGTTCCGGCCGACGGCCTACCAGCAGATGGCCGGGCTGATCCTCCTCTACGACACGGAGAACTTCTTCTACCTGCGCGTGTCCCGCGACGAAGGCATAGGCCGGTGCGTCGGCGTCTTCGCCTGGGACCGGGGCGCCGCCGACCAGCCTGGCGCCGACGTGACTGTGGAGGGCTGGGAGCGCATCCACCTGCGCGCCGAGGTCGATGATGACCGCCTGCGCTTCTCCTTCGGCCCGGACGGCAGGGCGTGGACCCCCATCGGCCCCGTGCTCGACGCCTCGAAGCTCTCCGACGAGTACTGCGCGAAGCCCTTCGAGGGCGCCTTCACGGGCGCCTTCGCCGGCATCGCCTGCCAGGACTCCACGGGCCGGAGGATCGCGGCGGATTTCGACTGGTTCGAGTACGTCGAGCGGGAGTGAGGGGGAAGGCGGGCCTCCGATCCGACGGTTGCGGCGCCGCGAGTCCAAGTCCGCCGTGGACGCCGGGAACCGCAAGGCGCGCATCCTGGTCGCGCCGGATCGGATCGTGGAGCCCGCGGAGCTGATGCCCCGCCACCGGAGGGACGCGTAGAGGGTCCCCTACGCCATGCTCAGGCAGAGGATGGCGGCCACGGCCAGGCAGAGGCCCGCGGCCTTGCGGGCATGGAAGCGCTCCTTCATCAGGGGCCAGGAGAGGAGCGTGGTCACCAGGAAGCTCATCTGGGAGATGGGGATGATCACGCTCGCCTCCCCAAGCTCCAGGGCCTTTGCGAAGAACTGCACGACGCCGCAGACCAGAAACCCGCTCACGATCCCGTAGGCGGCATTGCGCCTCGAAAGGGGGGACGGAGGCTCCAGGAACAGGGCGGCGACGAGGCCCACGGCGATCCAGACCGCGCCCTGCACGGACAGGAACCACTCCTGCTGGGGGCCCGCCGCGGCGTACTCCGGCTTCGTGTAGGCGGCCGCGGCCATCTTGTAGGCGAGGCCCATCAGGGCGCGCAGGACGCTTGCGAGCACCGCGATCCACAGGGCCGGCTCGGCCCCGGCCCGCTTCCTGCCTCCCCCGCCGCCGTTCATGAACAGCAGCACGGCCACGATCCCGATGGCGAGGCCCAGGGCCTTGCGCAGCGTCACGGCCTCCCCCAGGAACAGGAACGCGAGGAGCGCCGCGGGGATCATGTTGAGCCTGTAGACCGTGGAGCCGACGCTCGCGTCCAGCCTCTTCATGCTCCAGATGAGCAGGTAGTTGGCCACGGCGGAGAACAGGCCCGCGACGAGCCCCCACAGCAGGGCCGCGGCCGTGGGCCGGGAACCGCGGAGGAACCCGCCGATGGCCGCGAACAGGGCCATCCACACCACGCCGACGACGGCCATGTACCGGCCCCGGGCGCCGCCGCCCGCGGCCTGCTTCTTGAACAGGAAGTCATTGCAGCCCGCGAACAACAGGCTGGCCAACGCGAAGACGATGCTCACGGCTCCCCGCCCTTCATGCCGGAATCCGGCTGGCAGTAGATCACGAGGAGCCGGGCGGTGGCGTCCGACGTGTTGACCAGGTTGTGCCTCACGTTCCCGTCGTGATACACGCTGTCCCCGGCGCGCAGAGCATGGATCTTTCCGCCGTACACGAAATCCAGGCTGCCCTCGAGCAGGAACATGAACTCGTCCCCTTCATGGGCATCGATCTGCTCCCTCTGGCGGCCCGGCGGGATCTCGACGAGGAAGGGATCCACCTTCCTGTCGGCTCGCTCCGCGACCAGGGAAAAGTAGGTCCAGGGCGACTCGTCGCGCCGCAGCATCCGCCGCTCCCCCTCCCGCACGATGGTGATCTGCGGATGGGCGTCCAGGCCGTGGAACAGCTCCGCGAGCGTCGTGCCCAGGGCCGCGGCGACGGCGGAGACGGCCGGAAGCGAGGGGGTCACGCGGAAGTTCTCGATCTTGCTCATCATGCTTTCCGTGAGGCCCGTCGCGGCGGCAAGGTCCGCCAGGGTCATCCGGCGGGCCTTGCGGAGGTTGCGGATCCGGATGGCAAGCTCCACCGTGTTCATCAGGCCTCACGGGTCCATGCGGTATCCGGCCCGATGGTGGCGGGGAAGACGGGCTGGGTCAGCGCGAAGCACCCCGAGGTGTCGGCGAGGCGCACGCGGACGTACTTCTCGTCCCCGCGGATGTCATAGGAGGCCTCCAGGCCGATCGTCCGGCCAAGGCTCCGGCCCCCCTCCCCCACGAACTCGATGTGGACCTTCTCCTGCGCCCAGGGCGCCACCTTCAGGCTGATGCAGCCTTCCGTCACGACATACTCCGCGAGCCGGATCCCGGTGGAGGCGTAGAAGTGGCCCGACTCGAAGGCGTCCCGTATGCATTTCCGTTCCAGCCGGGCGGCCTTGATGACGTTCCAACCGGTGCCGCCGACGGGAATGTGGCGCGGTACCTGGGACCTTCCGGGCGCGTCGCCGTACCAGTGGGCATCGTCGCTCGCGACGCCGAAGATCCGCGTTCCGGCCGAGAGGACGCCGTCCCAGATCGCCTCCGCGAAGGAGGCCCCGCCGACGGGGTAGCCATTGCAGGCGGGGAGCGCATTGAAGACCTCGAAATGGGTGACGCCCGTAAGCTGCAGGACCGTCTCCCCGTCATAGGCCCAGAACCAGCAGGGATGGCAGAGCACCGGGACGCCGCCCGCCGCACGGATACGGTCCACGCCGTCTTGCAGTATGGCCCTGGGGTCAAGACCCAACTGGGCATCCTGCGGTCCGACGGCCGCGGAGACGTCCACGCCGTCCACGTGGCAGTTGGCGGCGCCTGTGTACTCGCTGCAGGGAATCCCGATGAAGTCGCGTGCGAGGACGGATTGGTATTCCTCCGCCCGGGTCAGGCGGTTGTGGTCCGCGATGGCGACGAAGTTCATCCCGATGGCCTTGTAATACCGCGCGACCTCCACGGGCGTGGCCTTGCCATCCGAATTGTTGGTATGGCAGTGAAAGATTCCCTGAAACCAAGGCATTGAAAAACCTCCTCAGATATTGCCGAATAATACAGGAACTTGATTTCAATTCAAGTCGCCAAGCGGGGGGCTCCAAGGCGGCTCCCGCGTCAGATGGTTCCCACGCTTGCCTGCGCCTCGGGGCCGCTGTATATTGCTTCTGGCAATTGGGGAGTAGCTCCCCCGGGATCCGGGGAGCGTGGATCGTCAGCACGGCGAGCGGGCAACCGCGGACCCGGTCCACGTCCAGTGATGGCACGAGCAAGACCAGCCGCCCGACCGGTGCGTGACAGCATCGGCCGGGCGGCTTTTTCTTGCCGGAAGGATGTCATCATGGGTCCATGGCACGTGAAAACCGCGCCCCAAGCGGCCGTCGAACTCGACACCAATCCCGCGAGGGGGCTGAGCTCCAGGGAGGCCGCGCGCCGCCTGGAAACCTACGGCCCCAACCGTCTGGCCGTGAAGAAGGGCAAGAGCCTCTTGCGCCGCCTTCTCGAGCAGTTCCAGGACGTGCTCATCTACATCCTCCTCGCCGCGGCGGCGCTTTCCGTGTTCCTCGGGGAGGCCTCGGACGCGCTGATCATACTGGCGGTCGTCGTCATCAACGCGGTGGTGGGCGTCATCCAGGAATCGAAGGCGGAAAAGGCCATCGAGGCGCTGAAGAAGCTCTCCGCCCCCAAGGCCGTGGTCCTGCGCGACGGGTCGGCCCTGGAGCTGCCCTCTGAGGAGGTGGTGCCCGGGGACGTCGTGGTCATCGAGGCGGGACGGGTGATCCCCTGCGACCTGCTGTGGATGGAGGCGGTCAATCTCAAGGTCGAGGAAGCCTCCCTGACCGGGGAGTCGGTTCCCGTCGAGAAACGCGCCGACATCATGGCGGCGGAGGATGCCCCCCTTGGCGATCGCCTGAACATGGGCTACTCCTCCACCCTGGCCACTTATGGCCGTGGCCTGGGCCTCGCGGTGGGTACGGGCATGGACACGGAGCTCGGACGGATCGCCACGATGCTCGACACCGAGACCCGGGAAGAGACTCCCCTGCAGAGGAAACTCGACGACTTCGGCGGGAAGCTCGGGGTCGTGATCCTCGCGCTTTGCGGCTTCATGTTCGCCGTTGCCGTGGGGGAGGAGCTGGTCCGGCACGGGACCATCCAGCGGGGGACGCTCTTCGAGCTGTTCCTCACCTCGATCTCCCTGGCCGTGGCCGCCATCCCCGAGGGCCTGGTCGCCATCGTGACTATCGTCCTGGCCATCGGCGTCCAGCGCATGAGCCGCGAGAAGGCGATCGTCAGGCGCCTGCCCGCGGTGGAGACGCTGGGCGCGGTCACCATGATCTGCTCGGACAAGACCGGCACGCTCACGCGCAACCGGATGTCCGTCGAGGCATGGTCCGCCGACGGCGCATCCGGGGACGCGGCGGCCATCGACGCGTCCCAGCCCGGGCAGCGGCTCCTTCTGGAATGCATGGCGCTCTGCAATGACGCGACGGTCGGCGCCGCGGCCACAGGCGACCCGACGGAGATCGCCCTCCTGGAGCTTGCGGCTGGGGCGGGCCTCGATAAGGGACGGCTCCTGGCCGACTCTCCCCGCGTGGGGGAGCTGCCCTTCGACTCGGACAGGAAGATGATGAGCACCGTGCACGCGCGCGGCGGGGAGCGCCTCGTGATGGCGAAGGGCGCGGCGGACCGTCTCCTGGACCGCTGCGACCGCGTCCTGATCGACGGGAAGCCCGTCGCCCTGGACGGACGGCGCCGGGAGGAGATCCTGGCCGGGGCGGACGCCATGGCGGGCCGCGCCCTCCGCGTGCTCGGGGCGGCCTACCGAATCCTGGGTCCCGGCGAGAAGGCGGAAGGAGCGGGACTCGAGAAGGGCCTGACCTTCCTCGGGATCGTCGGGATGATCGATCCGCCGCGCCTGGAGGTGAAGGACTCCATCGCGGCATGCAGGGCATCCGGCATCGGCGTGGCCATGATCACCGGGGACCACAAGGCCACGGCCCTGGCCATCGCGCGCGCTCTCGGGATCGCCAAGGGGGAGGAGGAGGCGCTCTCCGGAACCGAGATCGACGCGATGGACGAGACGGCATTGGCGCAACGCGCCGGAACGGTCCGGGTCTTCGCGCGCGTTTCCCCGGAGCACAAAGTGCGCATCGTGAGGGCTTTCCGCGCCGCCGGGCACGTCGTCTCGATGACGGGGGACGGGGTGAACGACGCGCCCAGCCTGAAGGCGGCCGACATCGGCGTCGCCATGGGCGTCACGGGCACCGACGTGGCCAAGGGCGCCTCGGACATGATCCTCGCCGACGACAACTTCCGGACCATCGTGAGGGCCATCGAGGAGGGGCGCAACATCTACGCCAACATCCGCAAGGCCATCTTCTTCCTCCTGTCGTGCAACCTCGGGGAGATCCTCTGCATCTTCCTTCCCATCCTCATGGGATGGCCGATTCCCCTTCTTCCCATCCACCTGCTCTGGGTCAACCTTGTGACGGACACCTTCCCCGCCCTCGCCCTCGGCATGGATCCGGGGGATCCTGACGCCATCAGGGAACGGCCCCGCAATCCCAAGGAAAGCCTCTTCGCCCACGGCGGCTGGCCCTTCATCATCCTCAACGGATTCGTGAAGGGCCTCCTGGTGATCGCGGCCTTCCGCGTCGGCCAATCCCTGGGCGGCGGGGGGGAAGCCGGCCTCCCCCTCGCGCGTACCATGGCCTTCTGCGTCCTGAGCCTCGCGCAGCTCTTCCACGCCTTCAATGCGCGCCATGTCACCAAGTCCCTGCTCCGCGTGGGCCCGTTCAGGAACCGCTGGCTGATCGGCGCCTTCTTCCTGTGTTCCTTCGTCCAGGTGATCGTCGTACTTGTTCCGGGCCTGGCGTCCTTCTTCAAGGTCGTCGGCCTCACCGCCGCGCAGTGGGGTATCGTGTGGCTGCTGTCCGCCGCGACGGTGGTCCTGAACGAGCTGGCGAAGGGCGCCGTGCGTCTCGTCCTGCGGGGAAGGAAGGGGAAGTCGGCGGGCGCATGAAAGCGGGGCAGGCCATGGCTCGGGGGGGGGGCGTAGCCCCCCCATCGGATCCTTGAAGGGAACCTCGATTCGAAGCAGGCCGTGCTCGTAGGTCGCTTCGACTTTGTCGGGCTTCACCGGACAGCCCAATGCCAGCGATGCGACGTATTCGATGTCCCGGAATGGCGAACTCCACCACCGGCTTGCGGTTTTCCGCGTCGGCATACGCCACCGTATCGGGCGCAACCTTCATCCTGTTTTCTGGCATCATTGCATCCTCCTATATCACTATGCTGCAAGACACGCGTTTCGGGATGAAAAAGACGGGGATTTCGATTCCCGACATCGAGGCCCGTCGATCCGCGGCGGCGTCAGTTTCTTTCTTCCGATCCAAAGCTGCGAATAAAGTGTTATATTGCCTTAAGGAGAAATGACGATGGGAACGAAAGTCGGGATCTGGATCGATCATAGGAAGGCCATCGTCGTCGCCGTTACCGACCATGGGGAGGAGGCGTCCCTCGTCATTTCCGCGGTCGAAAGGCAGCCCCGTCGTTCCCGCGGCGCACGCGTCTCAGGGCCCTATGAACCGCAGCAGGTGCCGGCGGATGACAGCCGACAGAGGGCTTTCACGGGGCACCTCAACATCTACTACGATGCGGTCATTGCGAGCCTCCGGGATGCCGAATCCATCCTCCTGTTCGGTCCCGGCGAGGCGAAGGGCGAACTGAAGAAACGCCTCGAGGGAATCAGTCTGGGGGGACGGATCACGGGCCTCGAAACGGTCGACAAGATGACGGACCGCCAGATCGCATCGAAAGTCCGACGGCATTTTGCTGGATAAGGCGGGCCTTCTCGCAGCCTACTTCACGAAGCGTGGGGATGCACGGGAAGCCCTCCGGACCCTGGGCAGGAAGGGCTTCCGCCGAGCCGCGTTGGTCCACAAGGATGCCGGCGGCCGCATCCGCGTCCAGGACCCTTTCCTTCGGCGCCGCGCCTTTGCCATGTTCCTCACCGCCGCCTTCTGCGGCGGTCTCACGGCGGCCCTTTTCCTGATCTTCCAACGGCCATGGCAGGACTCCGCGGTTCCGGCGGCCGCATCCTTCGGCGCCCTCTGCGGCTGGGCCTGGATGCGCCGATCCGCGTTCGGCGCAAACCGCGGGCTCCTGGCCGACCATGCGCGATGGCTGGCGACCGAGGAGACCGTCCTGATCCTTCAGGCGCCCGTCGAACGCATGCGGCCGCCGGTGGCCCTTCTGCGGGAAATCGGGGAGATCCCGCCCGTCGTCTCCGTCCTGCATCCGGAGCGCCCGGGCCCCGGCGGAAAACCGGGAAACCAGGACGCCCCGTCCTCCCCGGCCGCGCTCCAGGAGCATGCCAGGCGCCTGGCCGCGGAGAACCTGACGGCTCCCGAAGGGCGCCGCAATGCCGGGCTCCTGGAACGGCTTCGCCATGACGGGCGCTGGATCCATCAGGCCTGCTCGGACCTGAGCGGAGCGGCGGCCCTGGAACAGCGCACGACGCCCGTCGGCGAATGGATCCTCGACAATGAGTACGTCATCGAAGACAATGTCCAGAGCGTCCTGCAGAACCTTTCGAGGCGCTTCTGCAGGGCATTGCCCGTGCGGGAAGGCAGGCTCCACGGGGATCTTCCGCGCGTCTACGGACTGGCCCGGGAAATGGCGTCCCGGACCGGATTGCGCCTGGACCGGGAAAACATCGTCGCCTTCCTCGATGCATACCAGTCCGTGGGCGCGCTGACCACCGCCGAACTGTGGGCCGTCCCCCTGATGCTGCGCATGGCCCTCCTCGAGGGCATCCGGGACCTCGCGGCCCGATGTCTCGCGGAACTGCGGGACCGCGAAACGGCGGATTTCTGGGCCTACAGGCTCATCACGGCGGACCGGAGGGACCCCAACCACCTTTTCGCCATCATGGCGGAGCTCGCGGAACGCCTGCCCGACCCGAGCCCCTATTTCGCCTTCCAGCTGACGGACCGCCTCTACAACGAGGAGGCGGCGATGGCGCCGGTCCGGGGCTGGCTGGAACGCATCTACCGCAGGCCCCTCGAAGAGCTGAACCGGCGCGAACAGAACCGCCAGATGAAGGACCAGGTCTCGATCGCCAACGCCTTCGCAAGCCTGCGCCAACTCGCCCTGCTCGACTGGAGGCGGGTCTTCGAACACCTGAGCGGCGTGGAACGCCTGCTGCGCACGGATCCGTCCGGCATCTACGGCAGGATGGATTTCCCGACGCGGGACCGCTATCGCCGCGCGGTCGAGGAAACGGCCCGCCGGTCCGGTCTGGCCGAGGAGAAGGTGGCCCGGATCGCCGTCGACCTGGCCGCGCAGGCCGCGGGCCTCGCGGCCGGGGAGCCGCTGCGGGCCCACGTGGGCACCTATCTGATCGGAAACGGCAGGCGGGAACTCGACCGGCTCGCCGCCTGTCGGCAAGCCCCTTCCCGCCGCATCCTGTCCTGGGCCCGCCGCCATCACTCCGCGGTGTACTTCTGCGGGCTCGGATTCTTCTCCGCGCTCTTCCTTACCCTGGTCCTCCTGCCCGCCCTTCGCGGGCAGGCGCCGGGCACCTGCATCCTCATCGGCCTTCTCGCGCTGATCCCCCTGAGCCAGCTCTCCCTCGAGGTCGTGAACTACCTGGTCATGCGGATCTTTCCTCCACGCCCCCTGGCCAAGATGGATTACGAGGCCTGCGGCATACCCGACGCCTGCCGCACGCTGGTCGTCGTACCCATGATGCTCGTCGATCCCGGGACGATCGCGGCGGAGCTGGAAAAGCTGGAGATCCGCTACCTGGCCAACCGGGAGGACAACCTGCTGTTCAGCCTGTTCACGGACTACATGGACTCCGGGGAGGCGAGCGAGGAGGCCGACGGGCCCCTTCTTCAAGAGGCGGTCCGCGGGATGGAAACGCTCAATCGACGATACGGCGGCGGGCGCTTCTTCCTCTTCCACCGGGAACGGACCTGGAGCGAGTCCGAGGGGAAACACATCGGGTGGGAACGCAAGCGCGGGAAGCTGGAGGAGCTCAACGGCCTGATCACGGGTACGCGGCCCGGGAACGCGGGCCGGCTCGTGCATGTCGGGGACCCGCAGCGTCTCGCGGACGTCCGGTTCGTCATCACGCTGGACAGCGACACGCAGCTGCCGTCCGGGACCGCCCGCAGGATGATCGAGACCCTGTCCCATCCCCTCAACCGGCCCCGCTTCGACGCGCAGGGCAGGGTCCTTGCGGGTTCCTACACGATCATCCAGCCGCGCGTGACCCCGACCCTGCCGAGCACGAACGCATCCCCCTTCAGCCGCCTCTTCACCTACGTGATCGGGATCGATCCCTACACCAGGACCGTCTCCGACGTCAACCAGGATCTCACGGGGGAAGGATCCTACCATGGCAAGGGCATCTATGACGTACGGGCATTCCACCGCGTGCTTTCCGGAAGGTTTCCCGAAGGGCGTCTGCTGAGCCACGACCTGATCGAAGGCGCGCACGTGCGCGTCGGGCTGGCGAGCGATATCGAGCTTCTCGACGAGTTTCCCCGGGACTACCTGAGCTACGCGGGACGGCAGCACCGCTGGATCCGCGGCGACTGGCAGATCGCCGATTGGCTCCTCCCGCGGGTTCCCCGACAGGAAGGCCGGCGGGAACCCAACGGGCTTTCCCGGTTCAACCGGTGGAAGATCCTGGACAACCTGCGCCGCAGCCTGCTGCCCGCGGCCAGCATGGCATTGCTCGTGACCTCCTGGCTGGCCGCGCCCCGCATGGGATGGATCTCCACCATGGTGGTCGTAGCCCAGCTGCTGTTCCAGACCCTGGCGGTGCCCTTCACTTCGGCGACCACGCACCGGGGATGGAAGGGGCTTTCCCTTTCGAAGTGGACCCATGACCTGCTGCGGACGGTCGTCGAGGCGTCCCTGATTCCGCACCAGACATGCCTGTCATTGGGCGCCATCCTGCGGGTGTGGTACCGCCGGCTCGTTTCGCACAGGCATCTGCTGGAATGGACGCCGGCCCGGGGACGACGGCGGAGCCCCCTGACCGACAGGACGGCTTTCCTCCTTCTCATGGGCCTGATCAGCCTGGGGAGCGCTGTCCTCGGCTGGACGGTATTCCATCGGACTCCGACCGACATCTGGTGGGCGGTCCCCTGGCTCGCGTTATGGTTCCTCTCCCCCCTGACCGGATTCCTGCTGAACCTGCCCCCGCGGCGGAGGACGCGCAGCGGCCGGCTTCCCGCGAAGGACGTGATGGCGCTGCGGAAGATCGCGAGGCGGACCTGGCGGTATTTCTCCGACTTCGTTTCCGTGGAGACTTCCTGGCTTCCGCCCGACAACTACCAGGTCTTCCATCAGGACCGCCTCGCGATGCGGACCAGCCCGACGAACATCGGCCTCTGGATGCTGAGCGTCCTGGCGGCCTGGGATTTCGGGTACTGGACCGTGGACCAGGTCGTGGATTCCCTGATCCGTTCCATGGAGACGATCGCCCGACTGGAGCGGTATGAAGGGAATCTCCTGAACTGGTACGACCTCGCGTCCTTGAAGGCCCTGGAACCCCGCTACGTATCCACGGTGGACAGCGGAAACCTGCTCGGCGCCCTGTGGTCCCTGGAACACGGTCTGGAGGAGCTGGTGCGCCGGCCCGTGCTGGACGGAAGCGCCCTGGAAGGCCTGCGCGACACGGAAGAGCTGGTGCGGGAAACGGCGGGACGGCAAAAGGATTCGGCCTATTGGGCCGCCCGGCTGCAGGATCAGGTCACGGCCCAACAATGCATCCGGGACAGGTACCTCGCCTGGGTCGGGATTCTCGAGGAAAAGCCTCCGGAAGAGATCGCCCCGCTCGGGGAACGGGCGCTCCTTGCCGTCCGCCGGGGCCGCGGCCTGGCCCCGTCCCTTTCCGACCTCGCCAATGGGCGCGTCGGCTGCATCGAGGTCCTGCGGACGATCCGGGAGCGGCCTTCCCCGGCCGCCGTACCGCTCCTCGGGTGGATCGACCGAGTCCTGCAGGCTTTCGACAAGTCGAAATGGCTGGCGGGAGAGATGCTGGGGCTGACGGAAGGACTCATCCGGGACGTACGGAAGCTGTCCGCGTCCATCAACCTGCGGTTCCTGTATGACGGCAAACGGAAGCTTTTCTCCATCGGCTACAATGTATCCGACCGTCGCCTCGACGGGGCCTTCTACGATCTCCTGGCCAGCGAGTCGCGCATCGGAAGCCTCGTCGCCATCGCGCGGGGGGAAGTCCCGATCGAGCACTGGTTCGCCATGGGCCGCCCCTACGGCGCCGTCGGCCGACGCCGGGTGCTGCTCAGCTGGACCGGGACCATGTTCGAATACCTGATGCCTTTCCTTCTCCAGCGCGCCTTCGGCGGCTCTCTTCTCGAGCGTGCCGCCAGGGAAGCGGTGGCGGTCCACAGGGCGCATGGCCGCAGGCTCCGCGTACCGTGGGGCATTTCGGAATCCGCCTTCACGGACCTGGACGCGGGCAAGACCTACCAGTACAAGGCCTTCGGCGTGTCGGAGCTGGCGTTGAAACGCGGCCAGGGCAGGGAACTCGTCGTCGCGCCCTACGCCAGTCTCCTTGCCGTCGCCATCGCGCCGGCCAAGACCGTGCGGAACCTGAAACGCCTGGCTTCCCTGGGCCTCCTGGATGATTACGGTTTCTTCGAAGCGATGGACTTCAGCCGCCAAAAGAACCGTGAAGGCGGCCGCGGGGAGGTCGTGAGGGCGTACATGGCGCATCATCAGGCCATGGGACTCCTTTCCCTGGATAATTTCCTCCATGGGAACCCCTTTCCACGCCGTTTCCACGCCGATGCGCGCGTACGTGCCATAGAGCCCCTGCTCCATGAAAGCGTCCCGGACGCCCCTTCCCGCTACCATGTCGCCACGCGTCAAAGGGCGCTTCCGGTGGATGATCCCGGGGAGATCTCGCCCTCGGTGGCGAGATTCGATTCGCCCCATACGGGCACGCCAAAAACCCAATTGCTCGGAAACGGCCGCTACTCCCTCATGATCACGAACGCGGGCGGCGGATACAGCCTGTGGAACGGCGTGGAAATCACGAGGTGGAGATCCGATCCAACGCGGGATCCCTGGGGAACCTTCTGCTACATCCATGAGGCCGATTCGAACCGCCTGTGGTCCAACACCCATCAGCCCACCGGCGGAAAGGCCGAGGCGTACTCCGCCAGTTTCGCCCTGGACCGCGCCGCTTTCCGGCGCACGGACAATGGCGTGGAAACCGAGACCGAGATCGTCGTCTCCCCGGAAGACGACGTGGAGATCCGGCGGATCACCCTCACCAACCGGTCCGTCCGCATCCGTCATCTCGATCTCACCAGCTACATCGAGCTTTCCATGGCGCCGCACGGGGCGGATCTCCAGCACCCGGCCTTCCAGAAGCTTTTCCTCCGCACCGAGGCGGTGGCGGAGCATCACGCGCTCCTCGCTTTCCGGCGGCCCCGGGATGCAGGCGAGAGCCCCCTTTTCGTGGCCCATCGCCTCACCCCGGGCCAGACCGGGGAAGGCTTCCTTTTCCAGACCGACCGGCGTCCGTTCATCGGACGGGGACGCACGCTGGAGGCTCCCATGGGCGCCATGGCGGAGCCCGGCGGCGGGCAGGGATTCGTCCTGGACCCGATCCTCAGCCTTCGCCGCCGCCTTTCCCTGATCCCGGGAGAACGCGCGCAGGTGTCCCTCATCCTGGCCGCGGGCTCCTCCAGGCAAGGGGTCCTGAGCCTGATGGACAAGTACGGAGACGCCCATGCCGTCGACCGGGCGGTCGATCTCGCCTGGGCCTCGGCCCAGATGGAGCTGCGCCTGCTGCGCATCCAGCCCGACGAAGCCCGCCGCTTCCAGGAACTGGCCGGACATCTCCTGTACCCCAATCCCCTCTTCCGTCCTCCCACGGAGCGCCTCGAGGAGAACCGCAGGGGACAGGCCGGTCTGTGGCCATACGGCATATCGGGGGACCTGCCGATCGTCCTGGTCAGCATTGGGGAGGTCCGGGATATCGGCCTGGTCCGCCAGATGCTCCAGGCGCATTCCTACTGGCGCAACCACGGACTCCCCACGGACCTGGTGATCCTCGACGAGGAGGCGGCCGGTTACGACCAGCCGCTTCGCGAACAGGTCGCGGGAATGGTCCGGGCGCACGGGAAGGACGGGATCTACCTCCTGGGCCCGCAGTCGCTGCCGGAGGAGGATCTGACGCTCCTCATGGCCGTCGCCCGCGTGGTTCTCGTGGCGGCCCGCGGCGCATTGTCCCAGCAGATGGGCGTGGCGGCGGAGGTCCCCGAAACGCCCGAGTTCCTGGCCAGGAAGCGGGCCACCCGCGACCCTTCCGCCCCGCTTGCCTTCATGGAACTGCCCTACTTCAACAGCCTGGGCGGTTTCACCGGTGACGGGCGCGAATACGCGGTCTACCTCGGCCCCGGCACCCACACGCCCGCGCCCTGGGTGAACGTCATGGCCAACCCGACGTTCGGCACCCTGGTGAGCGAGACGGGCGCCGGCTTCACGTGGTACGGCAACAGCCAGCGCAACCGCCTCACGGAATGGTCCAACGACCCGGTGACGGATCCCCCGTCGGAGGTTCTGTACGTCCGCGACGAGGAAACGGGCGCGTATTGGACGCCCACCCCGTCGCCGATCCGCGAGGAATCCGCCTACCGGGCAAGGCACGGGGCCGGGTACACAGTCTTCGAGCACAACAGCCATGGGATCGAGCAGGAGCTGACCGTTTTCGTGCCCGTGGACGGGCAAGGCGGGGAACCGGTCAAGCTGCAGAGACTGCGGCTGAAGAACGACTCCCCCAGGACCCGCACGCTGTCGGTCACCTACTACGTGGAGTGGACGCTCGGAGAGAACAGGGAATCCTCCCGGATGCACGTCGTCACCTCATGGGACGACGAGGTCCTGGCCCTGACGGCGCGCAACAGCTATCGGCCCGAATACGGGGACCGCGACGGTTTCGCCTCCATGAGCCCTCCCCCTCTGTCCTTCGGCGGGGACCGCACGTCCTTCATCGGCCGGAACCGCACGTCCGCCTCCCCGCAGGCTATGGAACGGGTGGGTCTCAGCTCGCGGACGGGAGCGGGAATCGATCCGTGCGCGGCGCTGCAGGCCATCCTTGAGATCCCTCCCGGCGCGACGGCGGAGGTCACCTGCCTCCTGGGACAGGCCGGGTCGCCCGAGGAGATGCGCCGGATCGTCCTCGCCTATCGGGACGGGACGACGGTCGAAGCCGCGCTGGAGCGCACGAAGGCGTGGTGGGACGGCCTCCTGGGAACCGTGGAGGTCCATACCCCGGAACTCGCGGCGGATTTCCTGGTCAACCGCTGGCTTCTCTACCAGACCCTGAGCTGCCGCCTCTGGGCAAGGTCCGCTTCCTACCAGTCGGGGGGCGCGTTCGGTTTCCGGGATCAGCTGCAGGACGTGATGGCCCTTCTCCATGCCCGTCCTTCATTGGCGCGGGAGCAGATCCTGCTGGCCGCCGGCCGCCAGTTCAGGGAAGGGGATGTCCAGCATTGGTGGCATCCGCCGGGCGGGGCGGGAATCCGCTCACGCATATCCGACGACCTTCTCTGGCTGCCCCACGTCGTCGCCCAATACGTCCGCGTCACCGGCGACGCGGACATCCTGAACGCGGCGGTTCCCTTCCTGAACGCGCCCCCGCTGGAAGCCGGCCGGAACGAGGTCTTCTCCACGCCGGAGACCGCCGCCGAGGGCGCCACGCTTTTCGAGCATTGCCGCCGCGCCGTCGCCCGGGGCCTGACCTCCGGCCCCCATGGACTGCCCCTGATGGGAACGGGAGACTGGAACGACGGGATGAACCTCGTCGGGGTCGGGGGAAAGGGAGAAAGCGTCTGGCTCGGTTGGTTCCTCGTGGACGTGCTGCGGGACGTCGCGGAATTGTCCGACGCGCTGGGCCGCAGGGACCTCGGCCTGGGCTTCAGGCGGGAAAGGGAGGCGCTGATCGGGCGCATCGAGGGGACGGCATGGGACGGGGCATGGTATCTGCGGGCGTTCTTCGACGACGGGACGCCCCTGGGTTCCTCCGGGAGCGCGGAGGCGAAAATCGATTCCCTGCCCCAGTCCTGGGCAACCCTGTGCGGCGCCGCCGACGGGGACCGTGCCGGCAAGGCGCTCGATTCCGCGTGGAGCCGCCTGGTCCGGGAAGAGGAAGGGCTGGTGCTGCTGTTCGAACCGCCCTTCGACGCGATGGAGCCGTCGCCCGGATACATCAAGGGATATCCTCCGGGAGTACGGGAGAACGGAGGCCAATACACGCACGCCGCCCTGTGGCTTGCCATGGCCCTGGCCCGCCGTGGGGACGGGGAACGCGCGGTGAAGATCCTCCGCATGCTCAATCCGATCGAGCACGCGGCCACGCCCGAAGCGGTCTGGCGCTACGGGGTCGAGCCCTACGTGGTCGCGGCCGACGTTTACCGGTTGCCAGGACGGATCGGACAGGGCGGCTGGTCGTGGTATACGGGTTCAGCGTCCTGGATGTACAGGGCCTGGGTGGAAGAGGTCCTGGGACTGAAGGTCCGCGGGGACCTGATGCGCTTGGATCCGGTCATCCCGGAAAGCTGGCGGTGCTTCAGCCTGCGCTATCGCCACGGGGAGGCGGTCTATGAAATGCAGGTGGAGAATCCCGAAGGCCGCCAGCACGGCGTAGCGTGGGTCGAGATGGACGGCCGCCGCCTGCCGGACGCGGACATCCCCCTGGAACGGGCCCTCGTCAAACATCGGATCCTCGTGCACATGGGCGACGGCGCATGAACCGCGGCCGCGGGGCATCTTTCGGTTCCCCGCACAGCAGTTCGTGAGTATCTTCGATTCATGAAAAACATCTATGACTTTCCCGTGAAGGACATCGACGGCAAGGAACGGTTGATGTCGGAGTTCGCGGGCTCTGTCCTCCTGATCGTCAACGTTGCGAGCAAATGCGGTTTCACCCCCCAGTACAAGGGCCTCCAGACGCTGTACGCCCGCTACAAGGCACGGGGCTTCGAGATCCTCGGCTTCCCGGCCGATGATTTCAAACACCAGGAGCCGGGAACGGAGGAGGAGATCAAGAGCTTCTGCAGCCTGAGCTATGGGGTGAGCTTCCCGATGTTCTCCAAGATCGCGGTGAAGGGGAAGGACATCCATCCGCTCTATGCGTTCCTCACCTCGAAGGAGACGAACCCCCGTTTCCCGGGGAAGATCACCTGGAACTTCAACAAGTTCCTCCTCGACAGGAAGGGCGGGGTCGTGGACAGGTTCGATTCGAAGGTCGAGCCCCTGGACGACAGGATCCTGAGGGCCGTGGAAGGGGTGCTCGACAGGTAGCGCGGAAGCGGGCCACGCGCGTCGATCCGGCCACTGTGGACGCACCCCGGCCTCACGGGTTACAGTACGGGTCCATGAGCCTGACGATCGCGTTCCTGTACAACACCCGCCATACGTACCCGGATCCCAATGATTCGGCCTCCCAGAAGGAGACCGACTTCGACGACCCGGAGACCATCGGCAGCATCTGCGCGCATCTGGAATCCTGCGGCTACAGGCTCATCCCGATCGAGGCGGACGAGCAGGCCTACGCGGAGCTGTACAGGAGACGGTCCGAGATCGGGCTTGCCCTCAACTATTCCATGGGCATCCATGGCGCCGCGCGCTACGCCCATATTCCGGCCATGCTGGAGATGCTGCAGATCCCCTACACGGGCTCGGATCCCCTGACCCAGGGCCTCGTGATGAACAAGGCGATGCTGGAGAAGGTCCTCTCCGCCGCGGGCGTGCCCGTGCCCAGGTCCCAGCTGTTCCGGGCCGCGGACGACAAGCTGCGTCAGGACCTCCCCTTCCCCCTCATGGTGAAGCCCGTGGCGCAGGGCTCCTCGGCGGGCATCACCTCCAAGAGCATCGTGAAGGAGGAGGCGGAGCTGCGCGAGCGGGTGGCGGACCTCCTGCGCGCCTTCGAGGAGCCCGTGCTGGTGCAGCCGTTCCTGGAAGGCCGGGAGTTCTCGGTGCCGATGCTCGGCAATCCCCCACGGATCTTCCCCTTCATCGAGCCGGACTTCCGCAAGCTGCCGCCGGGCTTCCTGCCGATCGACTCCATCGAGGTGAAGTGGTTCTTCGAGGAGCAGACCGCGGAACACCACCTCACCTGCCCGGCGGCGTTGTCCGACTGGGAACGCACGCGCATCGAGGCCATCCTCCGCGGCGCCTGGGACTGCCTGGGCCTGCGCGACTGGTGCCGCATCGACGTACGCTGCGACAGGGAAGGCCATCCCTACGTGCTGGACGTGAACTCGCCCCCCGGCATCATCCCGCCCGAGGCGTCGATGACCTCGTATTTCCCGCTTTCCGCGCGTTCGACGGGCATGTCCTACGACCAGCTCCTCACGGAGCTGATCGAGACGGCGCGGGCGCGGTACGGCTGAGTGTCCCGCTTCCCCTACTTCACCAGTTCCACGCCGCCCGTGGTCCTGAGGTAGAGGTCCTTGTTGAAGGCGAACTTCATCAGGGTGCGGCCCGCGTCCGGGATGAGCTGGACCGTCGCGTCCGCCTTGGATGTCTCCGCCTTCATCCGCTGGCCGTCGGGAGAGGAGAGGAAGGGAAGCTTCGTGCCGCGCCTGTAGTACCAGACGGTCATGCCGTCGGGAGGGGCCTGCCGGGGCGGTAGCATGGCGATGCCCGTCAGGTCGAAGAAACAATAGGCGACGATCGCCAGGACTGCCAGGACGATCCACAAACCTTTCAATTTCGCTGCCATAGTCTGACAGTGTAGCGGCGCCGTTCCTCAGCTGTCAACCGCGAGGCGCGGGCGGGCCGTCCAACAGCGCCGCGGGATCCGATTCCGCCAGGCGGCTGAGGGCGTCCACGATATCGGGATTGAACTGTGTCCCCCTGCCGCGGGCCATCTCCTTGAGGGAATCCGCCACGGACATGGCGGGCCTGTAGGCGCGCGACGAGGTCATCGCGTCGAAGGCGTCGGCCACGCTCAGGATCTGCGAGAGAACGGGGAAATCCTCCCTGGGACAGCCGAGGTAGCCCTTCCCGTCGAACCGCTCATGGTGCCTGCGGGCCACTTCGATGGCCGGCTCCAGGTACTTGAGCGGGGAGAGGATCTTGGCCCCTTTTTCAGGATGCTGCTTGATGATCAGGAACTCCTCCTCCGTCAGGCGGCCCGGCTTGTTCAGGATGTGTTCCGGGATCCCGATCTTGCCGATGTCGTGCAGCTTTGCGGCAAGCGTCAGGGTCTGGCGGTCCGCCGCGGGGATCCCGAGCGCCTCCGCGATCAGGAGGGAATACCTTTCCACGCGCCTCGAGTGGCCTTCCGTGTAGGAATCCTTGGCTTCCAGGGCATTGGCCAGGGAATCCAAGGTCTGGTAGAAGCGCTCTTCCAGCTGCGCCGTCCGTTCCCGAACCTTCTCCTCCAGATGGGCGTTGGCGTCCCGCAGCTTGCCCGCGAGGTCCTCGAGGCGCTTCCGCATGTCCTCCCGCGAGAGGAAGACCTTGAGCTTGGACAGCAGCTCCTCCGGATCGAACGGCTTGCCCAGATAATCGTCGGCTCCGAACTCGTAGCCGGCGTGCTTCATCACGGTCTCCGTCTTTGCCGTGAGCAGGATCACGGGCAGGTGCCGGATGGCCGGATCCTTCTTGATCGCCTCGCACAGCTGGTAGCCGTCCATCTCGGGCATCATCACGTCGGAGAGGACGAGGTCAGGCGTCGCGGCCCGGATGCGGGCCAGGGCATCCTTGCCGTCGACGGCCAGGTCCATGGCGTAGCGCCCTTCGAGGAGCGACCGGAGGAAGTCCCGCATGTCGGGATTGTCGTCCACGATGAGCACGGTGTCCCGTTTCCCGGCTTCCTTCGCCGCAGGCCCCGTCTCCCCGGCTTCCCGACGCCCGCGGGGCCGCAGATCCGACAGGAGGGACGGTTTCACGGCCCTGATCTCCTCCACGGGTCCGACGCCGTCCACCGTCCCGATCGGCATGGTGATGACGAACTCCGAGCCCTGGCCGAGCACGCTCCGCACCTCGATGCTCCCCTGATGCAGCTCCACGATGTCCTTGGCCAGCGACAGCCCGATGCCCGTGCCCTCGTAGCGGCGCGACAGGCTGGAGTCCACCTGGTTGAAGCGCTGGAAGACGAAATCCAGCTTGTCGGCCGGGATGCCGATGCCCGTGTCCCGCACCGAGAGGCGGAACGCGGCATCCTTCCGCTCCACGCTCACGGTCACGCGGCCTCCGGAAGAGGTGAACTTGAGCGCATTGGAGAACAGATTGTAGACCGCCTTCTCGAAGAGGAAACGGTCCATGTTCACGAACAGTTCCGCGTTCCCGTCCGTGCGGAACTCCAGGGTGATCCCCTTGGCCTCCATGGCGGAGCGGATGGTGGAAAGGTAGTACTCCAGGGTTTTGATCAGGTCGGTCTTCTGCCGTTTCAGCTCCATCCGCCCCGCTTCCAGCTTGGTGAAGTCCAGGAGGTTGTTGATGAGCTTCAGGAGGCGGAGCGCGTTCAGGTGGATGATGTCCAGGGTCTCCTTCAGCTTCGGCGGAAGGGAATCCGCGCCGTCTATCAACAGCGCTTCCAGCGGGGTGAGGATCAGGGTGAGGGGGGTGCGAAGCTCATGGGAGACATTGGAAAAGAAGGCTGTCTTCTGGACGTCCAACTCGCGCATGGCCCGTCCCTGCGCCTCCGAATCCAGGGAACGTTCCAGGACCACTCGGAACCTGCGGCTCGCGTAGGCGGTCAGGACGCCGATCGCGTTGTACAGGAACAGATTGAAAAGGAGGATGTCCGCGCTGTAGGCGGGTCGATGAAACGTTTCCACGGGGGTCATCGGGACGCCGGCCCATGAGACCCCATACAGCACGAGGGCGGAGTAGAGGACGGAACTGAGAAGGCCCGCGAAGACGGGGATCCTCGGATTATGATACAGGCCGGAAAGGCAGATCAGCAGGAGGTAGCCGCCCAGGACGGCCGTGCGCAGCGTGTGGATCCAGCCGGAGGCGAACGAATAGCCGATGACGGTGAAGGTGACGAGGAGGAGGTTGGTCGTGACTGTCATGTACTTGAAGTGCGGCCTGTAGGCACCCCGCCGCAGGAACAGGTGCATGACAAGGTAGTAGGGCAAGGCCAGGGCGATGCACGCTGCGTTGAAGCCGGAATTGGGGCTGAAGCCTTCCACCGCGATGATCAGGCCCGCCACCAGGGCCGCGAGCGGTACGATCGCGAACAGGACGATGGAATTGATGAGAAGCTCGTTCTTGGCCTCTTCCTGCAGGAAAAGGTCCCGCAACGTCCCGGCCTGCACCTCCCCGTCGGACCTCCTGCCGTCCTTCTCCGGGGCCGCGGGACCGCGGAGGCTTGAAAGCCGCATCCATGCGGGAAACAGGCCGTGGCCTCGTGGCGTCTTCATCGCCCGTCCGTTCTACCCCTTGCTCCGCGGTTTGTACAGTTGCCCGGGCGGACGTTTTGACAAAACATACGCTTTCCACTATGGTCCATGCATGGCGGGCAAATCATTTTTCTACCTTATAGACAATCTGACAAGTGAGAAAGCCGTTAAGATCTCCGCCGCACTCAAGGCCGTATCCGACGTGCTGGAGACCAAGGCGCATCTTCCTCAGGGCGTTCTGGAAGTGAAGGCGCTCCATGACGTGGAAGCGCAGGTGAAGATGGCCTGCGGCATCGCGGGGACGACCTTCCGGACCCGGGTGGACCGCAAGGTGCTCTAGGTGGAAAGCCGCATCCCGTGTCCGACCGCAAATACCTGCTTCTCCTCAATGAATCGCTGAAGAAACACCTGGCCGCCTTCGGCGATCAGGAGAAGCGGCGCGTCAGGGAGAAGCTGGAGTTCCTTTCCAACGGGATCTGGGACTCCGGCGTACGGGTGAAGAAACTGCGGGGGGTTTCCGGGAAAGCGGTCTTCGAGGCGCGGCTCAACCGGTCCGACAGGCTGCTGTTCACCTTGGGCCGACGCGGCGACACGGTGGTCATCTACCTGTGGGGCCTGGTCCGGCACGACGAGATCGGCTCCCAGGCCAGGGCCATCGTTCCCGAAAACGCTCCGTTCCTGCTCTTCGAGTCCGCGGAGGAGGAGGAACGGCCGGACCTCAGCCTGGACCGGCTGGCTCCGGAGCTCTACACCCAGGAAGACATCGAGGAGCGCGCGCCCTCCGACTACGGGCCGCAGAAATGGCTGGTCCTCGACGATGCCGGTTGGGAACGGCTCCTGCGGACCTCGGACCCTGACGGCATCGAAATCCACCTCTTCCTCACCCGGGAGCAGGAATCCCTCCTGGCGCAGGCGCCGCCGCTGCTTCTTTCCGGCACCGCGGGAAGCGGCAAGACCACGCTTTCCGTCTACTACCTGCTGCGGGCGGAGGTCCTGGAACGGCCGCGTCTCTTTCTCACCTACAGTCCCTACCTGCTGCGCTTCTCCCGCAGGATCTACGAGGGCCTCGTTCGGGAAACCGCCCTGGAAGGCGTCGCGGTGCATCCCGATTTCCTCACGTTCCGGGAGCTTCTCCTGGGCCTGACGCGCGGCGGCCGCCGCGCCTTCCCCCCGGAGAAGGAAGTCACCCTGAAGGAGTTCTCCCGCATCTTCGCCAACCACAAGGACGCCCGGCGCTTCGACCCGGAGCTGGTCTGGGAGGAGATCCGCTCCATCATCAAGGGCGCCAAGCTGCCTCTCAGCCCGCGGCGGTTCCGCGACCTTTGCGGCGCCTGCCGCGACGGGCGGCTCACGCGCGCCGGGGCGTCGGAGCTGAAGGAGTTCCTCGCCGGCTTCCAGCGCCTCGCCATCAGCCGCGGGGCCCGGGCGTTCGTGGAGAAGCGGACCTCCTTTCCCGACCTGGAGCGCTTCGTCGCCGCCTTCGATCCGGCCTCGCCGTCCGACGACGCGTTGGCGGTGCTGGAGGAGATCCTCCTCATGACTGAGAAGCGGGCCGCGGACTTCCGGCGTCCGCTCCTGTCCCTGGAGGAGTACAGGGAGCTGGGAAGGAAGCGGGCGCCAAACTTCCTCTACGAGCGGGAGGCGCTCTGGTCCATCGCCTCCTACTGCCAGGAACGGATGGAGGCGGCGGGGCTCTGGGACGAGATCGACCTCTGCAGGGAGGCGCTGGACGCCCTGGGGGCGCCGGCGGAGGAGGCGCGCGCCACCCCCGCGGAAACGGGCTGGGACCTCGTGGTGTGCGACGAGGCGCAGGATTTCTGCGACGTGCAGCTCTCCCTGATCTTCCGCCTGGCCCGCAGGCCCGGCGCCGTGGTGCTGACGGGGGACCCGCGCCAGGTCATCAACCCGAGCGGATTTAGATGGGAGGAGGCGAAGAACGCCTTCTACGAGCGGGGCCTCCCGGTGCCCGAAATCCGCAGCCTGAGCCTCAACTTCCGCTGCGTGGGCCATATCGTGCGGCTGGCCAACGCGCTCCTGGACCTGAAGCAGAAGCTGGTCGGCCTGTCCGGGTCCGAGCTGCGGGAGCAGTGGAAGTTCAACGGCACCCCGCCCCTCCTGGTGCACGGCGTGACGCCGGAGCGGATGCTCGCCGCGCTTCGGGGGGCGGGGGCCGGCCGCATCGTGCTCACCCGGGACGCCGCGCGGCGCGATGAGCTGAAGAAGGCCCTGGCTACGGAGCTGGTGTTCACCGTCCAGGACGCCAAGGGCCTGGAGTTCGACGCGGCGCTGCTGTGGGAGTGCGGCGCGGACGCGGATTCGGCGGCGCTCTGGCGGCGGGTAGGCGCGCAGCGCGCTCTGGAGCCGGAGCACGCGCCGCGGATGCGCCATGAGCTGAACCTGCTCTACGTCGCCGTCACGCGGGCCCGCAACACCCTGGTGGTGTTCGACGGGGAGGAGGCGGCCGACGTATGGCGGATGGACGGCCTGCGGGAGATCCTCTTCCCGACCCGGGAGACGGAACGCCTGGCGGAACTCTGGCGCGCGGCTTCCTCCCCGGCGGAATGGGAGCGCCAGGGGGACTATTTCCTGGAGCGGGAGCACTACCCGGCCGCCATGGAATGCTTCCGCCACGCGGGGGCCGCCGAGAAGGAGGAGCGCGCCAAGGCCTTCGTCCGCGAGGCCGAGGGCGCCTGGGCCGAGGCGGCCCTTCTCTTCGCCCGCCACGGCATGGCGGAGAGGGCCGCCGGCTGCTACGAAAAGGCGGAGGATTTCCGCTCCGCGCTGCCCCTCTGGCGGGTCCTGGGCCGCGGGGAGCGCGCGGCCCTCTGCGCCGTGCGCCTGCTGGAACAGGACGGCGACTGGAACGGGGCCGCGGCGGCCTGGGCGTCCATGGGGGAGACGGAACGCGCCGTGCGCGCCTGGGAACGCGCGGGCAACTGGCTGAAGCTGGCGGAGCACCATGGCGGCCTGAAGGCCTGGGACCGGGCGGCGGCCTTCTTCGAGAAGGCGGGACGGAACGTGGAGGCGGCCGGGTGCCACAGGCGCGCCGGCAGGCTCCAGAAGGCCGCGGAGATCCTGATGCGCTCCGGCCATTGGGCGGAAGCGGCTCCCGTCTGGAAGAAGCTCGGCAACACGGAGCAGCTGGCCCTCTGTTACCGCAACCTGAAGGACCATCACGCCCTCGGCGCGCTGCTGGAAAAAAAGGGGGAGCATGCCAGGGCCATCGCCGCCTTCCGCCAGTTCGCCTCCGCCTCCCCGGAAAACCGCCTGAAGCTGGAGAGGGACATCCGGTCCTCCAGGACCGGAAGGCTCACCCTGCGGTCCGCCATACGTCAGGCGGCGCTGGGCCGCCACGACCTGGCCGGCCCCGTCTTCCTGGACGCGGGCCTTGCGGACCTCGCGGCGCGCGAGTTCAAGGAGGCCGGGGATCGGGCGGGCATGGCGGAATGCATGGCCCTGTCGGGCCGTTTGCGGGAGGCGGCGGCCGAAGTGGAAGACTCCGGCCTGGAAGCGCGCCGGAAGGAAGAGCTCTCGGAACGGTACCTGCGCCTGTTCCTGGCCCGCAATCCCGGGCAGGCCAGGCCAAGCGTACAGGACGATGCCGACAGGCTGCGGGCCGAGGGAAGGTGGGAGAAGGCCCTCACGCGCTTCCGGGCGCTGGATGACGCGGACGGCGTGTTCGAAGCCCATCTGCACCTGGACCGCGAAGAGGAGGCCATGAGGGAGCTGGCGTTGGGTGGGGCCATCGCGCAGGCCCGCAGGCTGCTGGAACGGAAGGCCCCGGCCGTCACCCCGGCCTTCGTCACGGAGATGACGGACCGCCTCCTGGGCTCCGCGGAGGAAGCACGCGAGGACATGCGGTTGCGGCTGGATTTCCTGTCCATGCTCTGCCGCCGCATCCTGGGAAGGCCGCCCTCTCAGGAGGCACAGGCCGCCGTGCAGCGGTTCTTCGAGCTCGTTCCCTCCCTCCTGTTCCGGGACGACGTGCCCGATTCCGTGCTGGACCTCGCCCTGGATGCCGGCGGCATCCGCGTGATCTACAACTATCTCACCCTGGCGGCCAACCACGCGAGGCCCGCCGAAGGGGCCGGAGGCGGCTTGCTCGAGAAGGTCCGGCGCAAGGCGGAAGCGGGGGACGCGGCCCTGGCCGCCTGTCTGGCCATCGCCACGGGAAGAGGGGATTTCGAGGAAGCCGTGGCTTCCGTCCCCCTCACCCCCATGAGCGTGGACATGATTTCGGAAAGCGTCACGCGGTTCCGGGAAGCCGTCGCCTGGTTCGAGGCGCGGGAGGACTGGGACGGCGCCTTGGAGGCATTGCGCTTCCATCGGGATCTCCTCGGCGCCGGCCGGCTGCTGGAGCGGCTGGGGGATTCGGGGGAAGCCGCCCGGTGCTACCGCGACGGCGGCCTCTGGGACGAGATGCTGCGCTGCGCGCGCGCCTGCGGGGACCTGCGCGCCGAAGCCCGGGCACTGGAAGGCAGGGGAGACTTCGCGGAATCCCTGGCGGCATGGAAGCGCGCGGGCAATGCGCAGGCGGTGAAACGGGTGGCCGCCAAGCTGGAAAAACGCGCCCGTCCGGAGCTTTCCCCATGAGGGCACCCCATGCTATACAGATCGGGACGGGCATCGGGCCCGCAAGGAGGACGGAAAACGTGAACGAGCAGATCCAACTCATCGCGGAACGGATCCGCGCCCTGCGCCAGGACGCGGGACTCACGCCGGAGACCTGCGCCCGCGACATGGGGCTCCCGCCGGACCTCTACGCATCCTACGAGAGCGGCAAGGTGGACATCCCCGTCAGCTTCCTGCACAAGGCGGCCCACAAATTCCAGGTGGAGCTCTCCGCCCTTCTCACCGGGGAGGAACCGCGCCTGCACGTATACGCGGTGACCCGGGCGGGCAAGGGCATGCGCGTGGACCGGCGCAAGGACTACCAGTACCAGAGCCTGGCGCCCAATTTCATCCACAAGCGGATGGAGCCGTTTCTCATCACAGTGGATCCCCATCCGGATTCCGATCCCATTCCCCTCAACTCCCATCCCGGGCAGGAATACGACTACCTCATGGAAGGTTCCATGGAGGTCCTCATCGGCGGCCACGAAATCGTGCTGGAGACCGGCGACTGCGTGTACTTCGATTCCGCGGTCCCCCACGGCATGAAGGCGCTGCACGGCAAACCGGCCAGGTTCCTGGCCGTCATTCTCTAAGGCGGAGGCATCGGCCATGCTGGACAGGTTCCTTGAGAAAACCCGCTTCGATTCCTACAGGGACTTCGCGGACCACTACCGCGTGAAGATCCCGGAACGCTTCAACTTCGCCTACGACGTGGTGGACGAGATCGCCGCCCGGAGCCCGGACCGCACCGCCCTGGTCTGGTGCGACGAGGCGGGGGCCGAGGAGATCATCAGTTTCTCCCGGGTCGCGGAGGAGAGCCGGCGGACCGCCGTCTTCTTCGCCTCCCTCGGCATCGGCCGTGGCGACAGGGTGATGCTGATCCTGAAACGGCGCTACGAGTACTGGTACTGCCTCCTCGCGCTCCACAGGATCGGCGCCATCGCCATCCCCGCCACGCACCTGCTGACCAGGAAGGACATCGTCTACCGCTGCAATGCGGCCACCATCAAGGCCGTCGTCGCGGTCTGCGAGGCGAAGGTCCTGGACAGCATCGACGCGGCCGTCGGCGAGTGCCCCACGCTGGAACGCCGCATCTGCCTCGCCCTCCCCGCCAAGCGGGCCGGCTGGATGGACCTCGCCAGGGAGCGGAAGGCGGCGGACGACCGGTTCCCGCGCCGTCCCACGGAGAACGGGGACACCTCCCTGCTGTACTTCACCTCGGGCACAACGGGCATGCCCAAGATGGTGCAGCACGATTTCACCTACCCCCTGGGACACATCCTCACCGCCAAGTACTGGCAGAACGTGGAGGAAGGGGGCCTGCACCTCACCGTGGCCGATACGGGCTGGGCCAAGGCCGCATGGGGCAAGATCTACGGACAGTGGATCGCCGGTTCCGCCGTATTCGTCTACGACTACGACAGGTTCGTGCCGCAGCAGATGCTGCAGGTCATCTCCAGGCATCATGTGACCACGTTCTGCGCGCCGCCCACGATCTACCGGTTCTTCATCAAGGAGGACCTCAAGGCCTTCGACATGTCCGCCCTGCACTATTGCGTCGTGGCGGGGGAGCCGCTGAATCCGGAGGTCTACAACCAGTTCAAGGACCGCACCGGCATGCGCCTCATGGAAGGCTACGGCCAGACGGAGATGACCGTCGCGGCCGCCACATTCCCATGGATGGAACCGAAACCCGGTTCCATGGGCATGCCCGCCCCGGGGTATGACATCGATCTCCTCGACGACGACGGCAGGTCCTGCGAGGTGGGGGAAAAGGGGGAAATCGTGGTCCGCATGGACCGTCGCAAGCCGGTGGGCATCTTCCAGGGCTACCACAAGGACCCCGAACTCACGGCCAAGGTCTGGCACGACGGGATCTACCATACCGGAGACGTCGCCTGGCGCGACGAGGACGGATACCTCTGGTTCGTTGGCCGCACGGACGACGTGATCAAGAGCTCCGGGTACCGCATCGGCCCCTTCGAGGTGGAAAGCGCCCTCATCGAACATCCCGCCGTGCTGGAGTGCGCGGTCACCGCGGTGCCGGACCCCGACCGCGGCCAGGTGGTGAAGGCGACAGTGGTGCTGTCGCGCAACTACACGGCCGGGCCGGAACTGGCAAAGGAGCTCCAGGAACACGTGAAGCGGATCACGGCCCCGTACAAGTATCCGAGGATCGTGGAGTTCGTCACGGAGCTGCCCAAGACCATCTCGGGCAAAATCCGCCGCGTGGAGATCAGGCAGCAGGACCAGGAATAGCGGCCGCGGACCGCAGAACGCCGTCGCGGCGCGCAGGGTCCCGGCGCGGAACTCCCCTTCCTGGACTCCCGTTGCGATATCTGTCATAGTATGAGCGGGAACACCGGAGGAACAACCGAATGATGCGGAACATGAAACTCGGCGCCAAGCTGACGATCTGGTTCGGAGGCGCGCTCAGCCTGATCGTCCTGATCGCGGGGTTCTCGACGATGGCCTATGTCCGCAGCATCGTCTCCTCGATCATCGACGACCACATGGCGCGGGAAGCGGCGGCTCTCGCCGCCTCCGTCACCACGTCCTACCAGACCACCCGGGACCGCGTGTCCCGCGGCAGCGACATGGCGGCGCTGCTCCTTTCCTCCCTGCTGGAGCCCACCAAGAAGAGCCTGGAGGTCCAGGCCGTCCACCAGGTCAGCAAGGACGCCAGGTCCGTGAAGATTCCCGTCCTGGAGGTCGACGGATCCCCGATCTACGGCAAGACGGCCCTGATCGACGAGTTTTCCAAGGTCATCGGCGGTTCCGCCACATTCTTGCAGGCCATCCCCCAGGGACTCCTGCGGGTCGCGGTCTGCTCGGACGCTTCGGCCGGTTCCCTGCCCGTCGGGACCTACATCCCGGCCGACTCGCCGATCTGCCTGGCCGTGCTGCGGGGAGAGTCCGTCAACGAGTCCCTGTCCCAGGACGGCAGCCTCCTCATGACGGTCTACAAGCCGGTCCGCAATGCGCGGGGCGACGTCATCGGGGCCCTGTACATCGGGACGCCCACGGTGGACCTGTCCGCGCTTCGGGAAGCCTTCGGGAAGATTCAATTCGGCAAGAGCGGTTCCGTGCAGATCTTCGACATGGACTCCAGGCAGATCCTGCACAAGGATCCCTCCCGCGAAGGCAAGATCCAGGACGCGCCGCAGTACGGGACCATGATCGGGAAGAAGGCGGGCAGCATCCTGGCCCGCGAGGAGGCCTCCGGCGCGGGGCAGGCGCAGTTGACCCGCTACAGCTTCCAGCAGATCCCCGAAATGAAATGGATCCTCTGCATCGGCCAGCTCGAACTGGAGGCCTACGGGCCGCTGAACCGCCTGTCCCTGCTGGTCGTGGGCGCCACGCTCCTCGCGGCGGCGCTGTCCGTGTTCATGTCCCGGCAGCTCTCCCGGTCCGTCACCCTTCCCATCGTGCAGATCGTGGATGACCTGCGGGCCCTCGAGGACGGGAACCTCGCCATCGGCACGCGGCAGTTCTCCCGAAGCGAGATCGGGCAGGTCCACAAGTCCGTCGCGGCCGTGGCCACCACCCTGAACGGCCTCGTGCTCGCCGTGAAGGAGGCCAGCCGGAATCTGGAGGCCACCGGACGGAACCTGACGCGCGAGGTGGGCCAGACCGTGGAACAGTCGGCGAAGATCGCCTCCCTGGCGGAAGGAACGGAGAACGCGGTGTCGGAGCAGGTGGCAAGCGTCACGGAATCCTCCGCGGAAGTGGAAAAGATCACGCAGAGCATCGTGCTGCTGGACGAGAAGATCGAGGGCCAGGTGGCGGCCATCGTGGAGTCCTCCGCCTCCATCGAGGAGATGGTGGGCAACATCGCCTCCGTGGCCAAGAACGTGCAGCTGATCAGCGACAGCGTGGCGGAACTGGTCACGTCTTCCGGGGACGGCAAGACCCGCCTGGTCGCCGTGGACGAGCAGATCAAGGAGATGGCCAAGGAGTCGGAGATCCTGGTGGAAACCAACTCCGTGATCGCCAACATCGCCCGGCAGACCAACCTGCTCTCCATGAACGCGGCCATCGAAGCGGCCCATGCCGGGGAGGCGGGCAAGGGATTCAGCGTGGTGGCCGACGAGATCCGCAAGCTCGCGGAGATGGCCGCCACGCAGGCCCGCGAGACCGACGTGCAGCTGAAATCCATCGCCCTGCGCATCAGCCAGGTGGTGGAATCCTCCGCGGCGGCCGGCTCCTCCTTCGAGAGCGTGATGGAGAACATCGGCAAGGTGAACCGGCTCCAGCAGGAGATCCGGGAGGCGATGACGGAGCAGAACGAGGGCAGCAAGCAGATCCTGGAGGCGCTGCAGTCCATGAACGGGCTCACCCAGGAGATCAAGGACGGCTCCTCGAACATCAAGGAGGCGGGCAGCACGGTGCTCACGGAGATGAAGCGCCTCATCGGGATCAGCCAGTCCATCCAGGACACGATGCGCGAGGTGACAGGCGGCACCCAGGAAATCACGAAGGCGATGGAGGCCGTGGCCGGGCTCACGGGCAGGAACCAGGAGCAGATCGCCAGGACCGTGGAGGGCATGAACCGCTTCACGGTGACCGAGGCGGTCCCGACCGGCAGCGGGAAGGCCTGAGGGAAGGGCCGCGGCCCCTCAGAGGTCCCGGCTCCGGAGCGCGGCCTCCAGGGCGAGGGAGAGGTCCTCCCTCCGGCAGGGCTTGGCCACGGCCGCATCGAATCCGTATCGTGCCGGATCCGAGAAAACGGGATCCGCGCTGTAGCCGCTCGTGACGACGGCGCGGAGACCGGGATCGTCCCGACGCATCCGTTCCACGGCTTCCCGCCCGCCCATGCCTCCGGGCACCGTCAGGTCCAGGACCACGGCGTCGTAGGGCGCCCCGGACCGCAGTGCTTCGCCGTACTCCCGGACCGCCGTCTCTCCGTCGCCCGTCTCCCCCGTCCCATAGCCCAGGCTGCGCAGCATTCCGGCGATCACGGCACGCACCAGCGCATCGTCGTCCATGACCAGAATCCGGCCGCGTCCCATGGCGGGCTTCTCCGCGGCCGCGGGCCTCCCGACGTCCTTTGCAGGCACGGCGGAGGCGGGCAGCAGCATCCGCACCGTGGTCCCCTCCCCCACGCGCGACTCCATCCAGATCCTGCCGCCATGGCGCTTCACTATGGAATACGCAGTGGCAAGGCCCAGGCCATTGCCCAGGGCCTTGGTGGTGAAGAAGGGATCGAACACCTTGGGAAGGTCCTCCGCTGGGATCCCGGAGCCCCGGTCCGCGATCTCGATCAGCACGTAGCTTCCGGGCGTCAGGCCGCCTTCCGCGCGGGATGCGGAGGCGTCCAGGATCCGCGGCGACGCCCGCACCCTGATGGTCCCGCCGCCCGGCATCGCCTGGCGGGCGTTCAGCAGGACATTATGCAGCACCTGCCCCACCTGTCCCTCGTCCGCGTCGAGGGCGGGAAGCCCCTCGGGGATGGAGAGGAGGCAGCCGACGTCGGACCCGCTGAGGGCCAGGCGTTCCGCGTCCCGGATCAGCTTTCCCACGGAAACGGCCCGTTTTTCCGGTACCCCCCCCTTGGCGAAGGTGAGGAGCTGGCGCGTGAGCAGCCGCATCCTCTCGAAGGCATCGGCGGAATGCCGCAGCTCCTCCGCCACTTCCGACCCTTCCCCCGCCTTGCAGACGGCGAGTTCCATGGAACCGAACAGGCCGGTCAGCAGGTTGTTGAAATCGTGCGCAATGCCGGCCGCCAGCATGCCCAGGGATTCCAGTCGTTGGGCCTTCTGCTTCTCCTCCTCCAGCAGGCGCTTCTCCGTCACGTCCCTGGCCAGGCCCGTCAGGCGCACGACGCGTCCCGCCTCATCCAAGTCCCGTTCCCAGGGGATCACCTCCACGTACCGGATCGGGCCGTCCGGCAGGATGGCCCTATGCACGAAAGGATCCATCCGCAGCCCCGTCATCGCCGTGCGCATGGCCTTGCCGTAGTCCTCCCTGTCCTCCGGGTGGATCAGGGAGCCGAGGAGGCGGTCCAGGCTCATGGGCTGTTCGGCGGAGAGGTGGAACATGCGGTACATCTCCTCGGACCAGACCACGCGGCCGGTCGACGGTTCCCAGATCCAGTGCCCCAGCTGGCCCACCTGCTGCGTCATCCGCAGGTTGGCCAGGCTGTCCTTCAGGGCATCTTCCGTCCGTTTGTGCCGCGTGAGGTCCGTAAGGAAGATCAATGTCGCGGGGCTTCCGTCCCAGTCGATTTCCGCCCGGTGCGACTCCACCCAGATGGGATGGCCTTCGGTATCCTGCACGCGGTAGACCGAATGGGCGTCCACCGGCTCCCCGGCCGCCCGACGGCGGTACCTCTCCTCGATCATCGCGCGGTCCTCGGGGTAGGTGAAATCCAGGTAATCGGCCGCGGCCACCTGTTCCGCCGTCGCGCGGAACAGGCGCAGGGCGAAAGGATTGGCCTCCACGATCCGGGCTCCCTGGACCACGAGGATCCCCTCCACCGCGGATTCCACCATCTTCCTGTATCGTTCTTCCTTTTCCGACATTCTCCCAAATGATACCCCACCTGCACGGCCATTGCGAGCCTTGACCTTGCGCCACCCTCGGGGATATGAAGAATGTCTCTATGGAATATCAAGAGTGGCCCTTCATCGAGGCGCGGCGCATCCTGGATCGCCTGGAACGCATCGGCAAGTCCTCCGTCGTCCTGGAAACCGGCTATGGCCCTTCCGGACTGCCCCACATCGGCACCTTCGGCGAGGTGGCGCGCACGTCCTTCGTCATGCAGGCCCTGCACGCTCTGGCGCCCGACGTGAAGGCGGGAATCATCGCCTTTTCGGACGACATGGACGGCCTGCGGGAAGTGCCCACCAATGTGCCCAACCGTGAGATGTTGAAGCCGCACCTGGGAAAGCCGCTCACCGCGATCCCCGATCCCTTCGGGGAGGACCGCTCCTTCGCCCATCACATGAACCGCAAGCTGCGTGAATTCCTGGATTCCTTCGGCTTCCAGTACCGCTTCGCCTCCTCCACGGAGCAGTATTGCTCCGGCGCGTTCAACGAGGGCCTGAAAAAGGTCATGGACAACTACGTGGCCATCACGGAGATGTTCACGGCGACCATCGCGGAGGACAAGAGGGCCTCCTGGAGCCCCTTCTTCCCGGTCTGCGAGCAATGCGGACGCGTGTATTCCACCAAGGTCACGTCGATCGACGCGGAGGCCTACACGGTCTCCTACGAGTGCACGGCGGCCACGGGCAAGTACGGGGCATGCGGCCACAAGGGAACGGCGAGCATCCTGGACGGCCATTGCAAGCTGGGCTGGAAGGTGGACTGGGCGCTTCGATGGTACTGCCTCGGGGTGGACTACGAAGTGCACGGAGAGGACCTGCTGGACTCGGTGCGCCTTTCCACCCGGATCGCGAAGCTGCTCGGCGGGGAGCCGCCGGAGACGTTCAAGTACGAGCTGTTCCTCGACGAGAAGGGCAAGAAGATCTCCAAGAAGATCGGCAATGGGGTCTCCATCGAGCAGTGGCTCCGTTACGCGCCGGTGGACAGCCTCCTCTACATCATGTATCTCCATCCCCAGCGGGCCAAGAAGATCGGACTGCCCCTCATGCCGGAGATCATCGACCAGTACCTGGAGCTCGTGGCCGGCTACGACGGCGCGGAGGACTCCCCCGTGCCCTTCATCACCCGCCTGTCCCACGGTGCCCACGCGGACAAGGCCAAGGGCGGGGAGGTGATCACCTACACCATGATCTTCCAGCTGGTCACGGCGCTCAACATCACGGACCCGGCCATCGTGCGCGACTACCTGGTCCGCTACCAGCCGGACGCGAAGGACAACCTTGCCTATTACGACATGCTCATCGGGGACGCGCTCGCCTATTACAAGGAAGTGTTCCTGCCGGCGCGCAAGGCGGAGGATCCCGGCCACGCCCAGGACGCGGCCTTGAAGGCCCTGGCGGAAAGCCTGTCCGGGGCCTCCGGACTGGAGGCGGACGCCATCCAGACGCTCGTGTTCCAGGCCGCAAAGGACAATGGGGTGTCGCCCAAGGAATGGTTCCGCACGCTCTACAGGCTCTTCCTCGGGCAGTCTTCGGGTCCCCGCATCGGCACCTTCCTCCTGCTCATCGGCCTGGACAAGGCGGCGGAGCGGATCCGCTCCCACCTGGAATCCTGAAGGGTAAAGTCGGTCCCGTACGTCCAATCCATTGCCATGGAGTCTCAGGCGCGGCATCCCCGGAACGCATTGACAGCCGCCGTCCGACGGTGCTATGCCGGACGCGATGACGGATGAGGAGGTCGTCTGCCGTGTCCGCGGCGGTGAGCCCCGGCTGTTCGCCGAGCTGGTCACCCGGCATCGGGACGCGGTGTACGCGACCGCCCTGCGTCTCCTGGGCAATACGGCCGACGCGGAGGACGTGGCCCAGGAGGCCTTCCTCAAGGCCTTCCGGGGCCTCGCGGGCTTCCGCGGGGACGCACGGTTCTCCACCTGGCTCTACAGGATCACCGTCAACCTGTGCGCCGACCACGCCCGCAGGCACGGGAGGCCGGACCGCCGGACCCGCGCGATCGACGACGCCGGGGAGATCGCGGACGGACGCACGGACCTGGAGGCCGGGGTGCTCGCGGCGGAGGAACGCAGGGCGGTGGAACGCGCCGTCATGGACCTGGAGGACCGGTATCGGAGCATCGTGGTTCTGCACTATTATCAAAAGTTGTCCTACGAGGAGATCGCGGCGGTGCTCGACATGCCGCTGAAGACCGTGGAAACCAGGCTGTACCGGGCGCGCAGGATGCTGCGCGGCGCGCTGGAACCGGGGGGGGTGGAAGGAGCGCAACCATGAGATGCGGCAAGGTCGAAACCCTGGCCGAGAGGTACGTGGACGGGCGCCTGCCCGCCCCCGTCATGGCGGCGGTGTCCGCGCACGAACGGACCTGCCCGCGGTGCGCCGCGCGCATCGCGGAGGCCCGCCGGGTGGCGCTGGCGCTGAACGCGGCGGCCGGTACCCTGACGGCACCGGCCGGACTTCTGGACGCCGTCATGGACGCGGTGTACCGGGAGGCCCTCCGCGGCACGCCGGACCCGCAGACCGCCGCACCCGTTCAGGCCGCGGTACGGGGACGCGTCTACAGGAAGCTCGGCTACTGCCTTGTCTTCTCCGCGGCGGTCTTTGCCGCATCCCCCCTCCTCGCCGGGCAGCCCGACAGGGCCGCCTCAACGGCCGTGGAGGCCGGAGGAGCTTCGGTGAAAAACGTCCTGGCGGGGGCGGGTCTCACGGTACAGGGCATCCTGCATTCCAAGGGAGGAAACACGAGATGAACTGCGCGCATCATGGGGACGTGGAAGCCGTCGGGACCTGCGAGGGATGCGACAAGCCGCTTTGCGCCGCGTGCGCCGTGGACCTGGGCGACGGGATCTGGTGCCGCGACTGCCTGAAGGGGGCCGTGAAGGCCAAGGGCGTCTATCTTTTCGGCGTGAACGACAAGCGCTTCTCGCGGGCGCTCACGGCCATGCTCCTGAGCGTCATCCCCGGGCTCGGGCACATGTTCCTCGGCCTGCTCGGGAAGGGCTTCGCGCTGATGGGGTTGCTGTTCGCCTCCGTGTTCCTGATCATCCTCTATTCCGATTCCACGGGAATGTACTGGCTCACGGCCTACCTGATCCCCACCCTCTGCTTCCTGTTCCTTTCCTATGCCGTTTTCGACGCCCGGGAGATCGCCCGGGGCCGCGACACGGACGACGATCCCATCATGAAGGCCATCCAGGACCGTTTCCTCATGAACGGCCGGACCTTCGGCATCGTGCTCCTGGTCGCGGGGATCGTGGGCATCCTGAACGTCTTCGCCGGGCCCGTGAACACGCTGATGCGGGACAGCCTGGGAACGGACCTTCCCGCCACGGCGATCATAGTGCCCGTGATCCTGGCCGTGGGCGGAATCTACCTTCTGTTCAAGGGACGCAGGCTCGGGCGCGACCGGTAGATTCCTGCACGGAATTCCGGCACTGTGCCGATCCTGCGCGGCCCTCATCGCTCCCGGCGGAAAAAGCGGCGAAAAAACCGCGATTCCCCGTCATATCGACGCGGAACCGCACCTCATCTCCTCTCCTGTTGGCACGGCCTTTGCATTACACAAGGCAACAACCTGAGGAGGTGTGTTATGGCAAAGAAACTTCTTCTTGCATCCCTGCTGTTCGCGGTCGCCTTGGGCGGCCTTGCGTTCGCCGCCGGTCAGGCCGATTCGACTCCCAATCTGCCGGGTCCCGCGACGACGGGAGACAAGCTCACGCTGTCGGGTACGGTGAAGGTCACGAACCTGATCAATCCCGTGCTCTCAAGCGGCGGCAAGGAATACTACCTGATGATCCCGCGTCGCCTGGTCTACGACGTCGGCGTGAAGGATGGGGCCCAGGTCAAGATCGAGGGCTACCAGACCGCGGCCGCTCCCCGCAACGCGCAGGCTGATGCCAAGGCGACCTACATCCTGGTCACCAAGGCCACGGTGGACGGCAAGGACTACGATCTTTCGACCGGATACGGCGCGATGGCGGGCGGAATGCGTGGCGACATGATGTCCGGAAAGCGCGGCGGCATGATGGACGGACGCGGAAACCGCTGGTAAGGCCTCGGACCGCGGAAAAGGGAGCCGGCGGGAAACCGCTGGCTCTTTTTAGCGTCCGAGGGTATGTTCGTAAAAGAAGGTCGGGCCATGCGAGACATACGCTTCCTGGTGCCCGCTGTCCTGTTCCTGTTCTGCGGGATGGCGCTCCTCGCCGTCTTCCTCCTTGTCGGGGAGACGCGTCAGGTCCGTCTCATGGAGGAATACGAGGCCGATCGGACCGCCTCCGCACTCCTCGAGACGGTGCGCCGGGACGGCGCGCTGCGGACCGAGGAGGTGGACCCCCGCGTGCAGGCCTTCGGCATCTACGATGCCGCGGGCCTGCCCTCCTACCGCTACGGGGAGGCTCCAGAGACCCTGGAGGCGGGCGCCGCGGCGCGCCGCTTCGAGGAGGACGGGAGCCGGTCCATCCTCCACCTCTACCGCACCGTGGGCATGAACCCCGGAGACCTGAAGCACCGCATGGAGTCGATGCAGGGCCGCCGGATGAAGGACGGTCCGGTCCCGCGGGGCATGCCGGGCATGGCCGGCTTTTCCAATGGAGAAAACATCTTCCTGGCCATGGACATCGGGTCCTACATCGCGCGCAGGCGGCTGCTCTCAGCCGCCACGTTCCTCGCGCCGCTTCTGGTCGCGGGTCTGGCCGCCGCTTTCATCGTGGTTTCAGGAAGCGCGCTGCGCTACAGGCGCAAGGCGGCGGAGAGGGAAAACCTGGCGCGCCTGGGTGAGACGGCGCGCACCCTGGCGCACGAGATCCGCAATCCCCTGGGCGCCATCCGCATGCAGACGGCCCTGCTGCGCCGCGCGCGGCCCGGCGTCCCCAGCCCGGAAATCGACGTCATCGAGGAGGAGGTGGAGCGCCTCACGGTGCTTTCCCGGCGCGTCGGGGAGTTCCTGCGGGAGCCGAGGGGCAGGCCGGAACCCGTCGCGCTTGGCGGTTTCCTGGAGGAGCTCCGTACCCGTCTTCCCTGGCCCATCGACCTGCGCGCCACGGACGCCTCCGGGACCGCCGTGGTCCTCTTCGACAGGGAGCTCCTGCGCTCCGTGCTGGAGAACCTGGCGCGCAATGCCCAGGAGAGCTACCCGGAGGACGCGGAGAGCCGCCCCATCGAGGTGGAGACCGTCCGCGAGGCCCACCGGGTCCTCATCGCCGTCCGCGACAGGGGCAGGGGCATTCCCGAGAAAAACGCCTCCAGGGTGTTCAACCCGTTCTTCACGGACAAGGTCCACGGTTCGGGGATCGGCCTCGCCATCTCGCGCGCCTTCGTGGAGGCCGCGGACGGGACGCTGACGCTGGCCGCCCGGGCGGGGGGCGGCACGGAGGCCGTCGTCTCCCTGCCCGCCGGGAGGAAACCTTGAGGATCCTTGTCGCCGACGACGAGCGGAACCTCCGCGACTCCATGGTGAAGCTGCTTTCCTCGGAGGGCATCGAGGCCAGGGGAGCCGCCGACGGATTCGAGGCCAGGGCCATGCTGCAGAACGAGGCGTTCGACGGCATGATCCTCGACGTGCGGATGCCGCGCCTCGACGGCCTGGCCCTGCTTTCCTGGCTGCGGGAGGAGGGCCCCGCCGTGCCCGTCATCGTCGTGTCCGCCTACGGGGACGTGCGCGACGCGGTGCAGGCCATGAAGCTGGGCGCCCGCGACTACCTTGTGAAACCCTTCGATCCCGAGGAGCTGCTCCTGCGGCTACGCCGGCTCCTGGAGGAAAGCGCCCTGGCGGGCCGGGTGGAGGCCGGACGGCTCGCCCTGGAGGCCGACGATCCCGGGGCGGCCTTCATAGGAAGCGGGGAGAGGATGGCCGCCGTGCGCGCCCTGGTGGGCAAGGTGGCGCCCACCCCGTCCACGGTCCTCATCACGGGGGAGAGCGGGACGGGCAAGGAGGTGGTGGCCCGGCTCATCCACGCCCTCTCGGCCAATCCCCGGGGCCCGTTCGTGGCCATCAACATCGGAGGGATCCCGGACACGCTGCTGGAAAGCGAGCTGTTCGGCTACGAGAAGGGCGCCTTCACCGGAGCCGCGGACAGGAAGAGAGGCATGATGGAGCTGGCCTCCTCCGGGACCCTGTTCCTGGACGAGATCGGCGACATGCCCCTGGCCCTCCAGGTGAAGCTGCTGCGCGTGCTGCAGGAACGCCGGGTGCAGCGCCTGGGCGGCACGCAGCCGCTGCCGCTCAACGCCCGCATCGTCGCGGCGACAAACAGGGACCTGGAGGCCCTTCTTCGCGGGGGGAAGTTCCGCGAGGACCTCTATTACAGGCTCAATGTGATCCGCATCGAGGTCCCTCCCCTGCGGGAAAGGCGGGAGGACATCCCGCGCCTCGCGGGTTTCTTCATCGAGAAGCTGAACAGGGAACGGGGGAGGAAGGTCCTGGGCATCGAGCCGGACGCGGTGGCCAGGCTTTCCGCCTACGACTTCCCCGGCAATGTTCGGGAGCTCGAGAACCGCATCGAGCGGGCCTACATCCTGGCCGCGGGGGACAGGATCGGCACCAGGGACCTCGGGGAACCCTTCAGCGGCGCGGCCAGGCCGCCCAAACAGGGAAGCCTGCGGGACCAGGAAAAGGCCCTGATCGAGCAGACCCTGGCCAGGCACGGCGGCAACCGCACCCGCGCCGCGGCGGAACTGGGCATCGGGCGCAGGACGTTGATCAACAAGATCGCCGGGTTCGGGCTGGAGGGATGAGCGGGGAGCGGCAGCCTTGACAAATACCCACCCCGCCCTAAACTGTCGTCAACAGCATGGAACAGGGAAACCTCACCTCGGAAATCCGCTCCGCCGCCGCCTTGATCCGCGGCGCGCGCTACCTCACCGCCTTCACGGGCGCCGGCATCTCCGTGGAAAGCGGCATCCCTCCCTTCCGGGGCGAGGGGGGCCTTTGGGGCAGGTACGATCCCAACTGCCTGGAGCTCGGTTATTTCAACGCGCATCCCGCGGAGGCCTGGAAGCTGATCAAGGAGATCTTCTACGAGCATTTCGGCAGGGTGGAGCCGAACGCGGCCCATCGCGTGCTGGCCCGCCTGGAGACCGACGGTTGGGCCGGGAATGGCGGCGCCGAACGGTCCCGCCTCAGGGCCGTGATCACGCAGAACATCGACGGGCTCCACCGCGAGGCGGGCAACCGGAACGTCATCGAGTTCCACGGCAACTGGCGCGACCTGGTGTGCACCGGCTGCGGCCGGCGCCGCCCCGCCACGCAGGACGCCTTCCTGCGGCTTCCGCCCCTCTGCGGATGCGGCGGCGTGCTGAAGCCCGACTTCATCTTCTTCGGGGAGGGCATCCCTGAGGCGGCGCAGCGGGACTCCGAGCGCGCGGCGCGGGAGACCGACGTGATGCTCGTCATCGGCTCCACGGGGGAGGTGTTTCCCGCGGCCGCCGTCCCGCAGACCGCCGCGGAGAACGGCGCGCACATCATAGAGATCAATCCCCAGAGGTCCTCCTTCACCCCCCTGGCCGAGGTCCACGTCATGACGGCGGCGGGCCCGGCCCTCACGGCCATCGAGGCGGAGCTGTACAGGTGAAAAGCCGATTTCCCCTCCTCATCCTCGCGGCGCTTCTTGCAGGCTGCACGAATCCGGCGACCCCCAGCGACAATGCCGCCCTTTCCGCGCTGGCCATCGCGGGGGTGACCCTCAGCCCGACCTTTTCCGCGGACGTCCTCGACTACACGGCCAGCGTGTCCGGGGACGTGATCACAGTCACCGTAAGCGCCACGGCCGCCGACGGCGGCGCCGTGGTCACCTCGGGGACGGGGGTCGTGGACGTCGCGGTGGGCACCAACACGGTCTCCGTGCTCGTAACGGCGGCCGACGGCACCACGACGAGGACCTACACGATTACGGTGTCGTGCGGCATGGACCCCAGCCTGTTCAGCCTGACCCTTTCGGAAGCCGTGCTCGTCCCCGAGTTCGCCGCGGGCACCACCGAGTACACGGCCGCAGTATCCCAGGGCGTGGCGAGCATCATGATGGCCGCGACGGCAGTCGATCCCACGGCGACTGTGACGGAGGCTTCCTCGACTGCGGCCCTGGATTCGGGCGACAACTCCCTGACGGTGAACGTGAAGACCCTCGGCGGGGCCTCTCGGACCTATACTGTCAAGGTGAACCGGGCTTCCGTGCCCTTCGTCTACGCGGCGGGGTATTCGTCGAACGGCACCGTCACGGTGGCGGGCTACTGGCTCAACGGCACCTGGAACGCACTGAAACCCCTCTACAATCAGGCGGCCAAGGTGAACTCCATCCAGGTGATCCATGGGAACGTCTACGCCGGGGGGTACTCATTGAACGCCTATTCCGCCTGCGCGGCCGGATACTGGAAGAACGGCACGTGGAACGGTCTCAGCACCGTTTCCACAGGGGAGTATAGAAACTCCGCCATCAATTCGCTGATCGTCGATGAGAGCCACGTCTACGCGGGCGGGTACTCGACCAATGCCACGGACTACTACGCGGTCATCCCCTGCCTATGGGTTGACGGCGCCAGGACCGACCTCAAGGACGCTTCGAGTACGGATTACTCGGCCGTGAACGACATCGCGCTCATCAACGAAACCGTCCATGCGGCGGGATACGCAGACAACGAATACGGCTACATGTCTGCCGCGCATTACGACGGGACCAGCTGGTCTGCCTTGGTCACCGGCATACAGCACTCCTATGCGTACGCCATCGTGGGCTCGGGCAGCGACGTATATATCGGCGGCTACCTTAAGTCATCCGACATCCAGGTCCCCGGATACTGGATCAACGGCTCCTGGCAAGGATTATCCCAGCAGTCCACGGACAAAGACTCCGCGGTCTACTGCATCACGGTCGCCGACGGCCACGTCTACGCCGGCGGATACTCGAAGGATTCCGGCGACGTCGCCATCCCGGGCTACTGGCTTGATGGAACATGGACCCCTCTGACGCCGAACGATGCCACGAAAGACTCCGCGGTCTACTCGATTACCGTCCAGGATAGTGCGGTATACGCCGGCGGCAATTCCAAGAACAGCTCAGGCTGCTGGATCCCCGTCTACTGGAAAGGCTCCAAACGGATCGAGCTTCCCCCATTGTCAACGGACGAATCCCTCGTCTCCTCGATCGTGGTGGTGCCTTAAGGGGCCAAGCGCGGAAGGATCGCCAGGATCCAGGCGCTCAGGCCGATCACGCCCCACGTGATCCCGAGGCCGAGGACGAATCCGCCCAAGGCGTCCGAAACGTAGTGGATGCCCAGCGCCACGCGGGACCAGACCATGAACGGGCTCCAGGCCAGGACGATGGCGAAGACCCACCAGGGGAACATGCGGAACGTGAGCAGGCAGAGCATCATGGCCCTGGCCGCGTGCCCGGAGGGGAAGGAGAACGGGTCCAGGCGCCTGTAGATCCGGCCCCAGTCGCCCTGCGGACGCGGCCGGCGGAGGATCGCCTTGACGATCATCACGGCCACCTCGGCCACCACGAGGCCGGTGGCAAGCGCCAGGGCCGGGGCCTGCCAGCTCCTTCCGCCCAGGAACCACAAGGCCACCAGGACGGCGCCGCAGACGTAGACGTCCCCCGAATGCGCCAGAAGCTTGGCGATCTCCCGGAGCCAGACGCGGTTTGCGGGAAGGAGGACGCGGTCCGTGGCCCTGCGGTCCCACTGGAGAAAGGCCTCGAAAAAAGCGGGCGTTTCCATCAGGCCTGTCCTATAGCACGATCTGCTTGACTCGCGCAACCTCCCAGCTTACCATTCGGGAATCCGGAACCAGCAGCACGCGGAAACTCCCCTCTTCTCATCCCAGGACCAGGGCGTCATCGAAGGGACGCTGGACCGGTTCCTGTTCATCAATGAGGAGAACGCCTGGAGCGTGGCCGTGGTCTCCCAGGCCGACGGCCGGGAAGCCACGGTGACGGGCAACCTCCTGGGCGTACAGCCCGGGGAGAGCCTGCGGATCACGGGCAGGTGGACCAGGCATCCGCGCCACGGGAACCGGTTCCAGGCGGAGTCCTTCGCATCCATCGCCCCGGAGACCCTCCTCGGCATCGAGCGCTACCTTTCCTCGGGGCTGGTCCGGGGCATCGGCAAGGAGCTGGCCTCCCGGCTGGTGCGCAGGTTCGGCAAGGAGACCCTGGAGGTCATCGACCATGACGACGGGACCCGCCTGCGGGAGGTGGAGGGAATCGGGCCGGAACGGGCGCGGCGGATCCTGGCCGCCTGGAAGACACAGAAGGGCATCCGCGACGTCATGGTGTTCCTCCGTTCCGTGGGCATCGGTCCCGCCGTGGCGGCCAAGATCTACAAACGCTACGGGGATTCCAGCCGCGCGGAGCTCAAGGCGGACCCCTACCGCATCGCGGCGCAGATCCCCGGCATCGGATTCCGCACGGCGGACGCCATCGCCCGCGGAATGGGCGTGGCGGAGGACTCCCCGCAGAGGGCACGCGCCGGGGCGCTGTACGCCCTCTCCCAGGCGGCCGAGGAGGGCCACGTCTTCCTCCCGCTCGAGGAGCTGGAAAAGGCCTGCTCGGAAGGCCTGGAGATCCGGCAGACCGCCTGCCGGGCCGCCGTGGAGGACCTGGCGGCCAAGGGGTTCGTGACCGTGGAAGGGGAAGGTCCCGAGGCCGCCGTCTATGAAAGGCAGCTTTTCGAAGCCGAGGACGACGCGGCGCGCATCCTGGCGGACCTGCTTCGCGCCAAAGCCGGAAGCCCGGCGGCGGGAGGCGGGCCCCTGCCCACCGTCCCCACGGCGACGAAGGACGGCCTACCCCTCTCCGATCTGCAGAAGGAGGCCCTGCGCCGCGCCGTGGGCGAGAAGGCCCTCGTGATCACCGGCGGGCCCGGCACGGGCAAGACCACGCTGCTCAAGGGCATCCTGGACGTCTTCGACGCCCTGGGCCTGGAGGTGCTGCTCTGCGCGCCCACGGGCCGCGCGGCCAAGCGGATGGAGGAGTCCACGGGCCGGCCCGGCCGGACCATCCACAGGCTGCTGGAGTTCAATCCGCGCACGGGCGCCTTCCAGCGCTGCGCGCAAAAGCCCCTGGCCTGCGACCTCCTGGTGGCCGACGAGGCCTCGATGATCGACACGCCGCTTTTCCGCAGCCTCCTCGCCGCGATGCCCGCGGGAGCGCGCCTGATCCTGGTGGGGGACGCCGACCAGCTTCCCTCCGTGGGCCCCGGATGCGTCCTGCGGGACGTCATCCGCTCCGGGGCCGTCCCGGTGGCGGGCCTCACGGAAATCTTCCGCCAGGCCGCGGAGAGCATGATCGTGGTCAACAGCCACAGGATCCACGACGGGCAGATGCCCGCGGCGGCCGAGGGGCGGCGGGAGGACTTCTTCTTCATAGAACGGGAGGACCCGGAGCAGGCCCTGGCCACGCTCAAGGAGATCGTCCTCCACAGGATCCCGCGCAGCTTCGGCCTGGACCCCGTGAAGGACGTGCAGGTGCTCACCCCCATGCGCAAGGGCCTGCTCGGGACGATCAACCTGAACGCGGAGCTGCAGGCGCTCCTCAATCCGGAGGGCCCCTCCCTGTCCCACGGCGCGGTCCTGTTCCGCCGCGGGGACCGCGTGATGCAGGTGCGCAACGACTACGACCGCGAGGTGTTCAACGGGGACGTCGGCACCGTCTCCGCCGTGGACCCGGAGGAACGGCGCCTCTCCGTGTCCTTCGACGGCCGGACCGTGGAATACCCGTGGGAGGACCTGGACGGGATCCGACCCTCCTACGCCTGCTCCATCCACAAGGCGCAGGGAAGCGAGTTCCCCGCCGTGGTCATCCCGCTGCACACGCAGCATTACGTGCTTCTCACGCGCAACCTGCTCTACACGGCCGTGACCCGGGGCCGGCGCCTCGTGGCCATCGTCGGGAGCCGCAAGGCGCTTTCCCTGGCCGTCCACGACCGCACCGCGCGCGCGCGCCACACTCTCCTGGCGGAGCGGATCGCCTCCTACGCGCGGCCGCCACAAGGAGCCCCATCATGAGAACCCGATCCCTTTCCCTCCTGGCAGCCCTCTGCCTCCTTTCCGGCTGCGCCACCATGGCCGGCCGCACCGTGTCCGCCATGATGGAAAGCGAGCCTCCCGAGGACAAGGGGGAGACCACCCTCGCCGCCGGGGGCCTCGCCGCCCCGGTCCGCGTCAGCCTGGACCGCTGGGGCGTCCCCCTCATCGAGGCGGAGGGCGAGGCGGACCTGTTCTACGGCCTTGGCTGGATGCACGCCAGGGACCGCAGGTTCCAGATGGAGCTCCTGCGCATGGACTCGCTGGGCCGCCTGCGGGAGCTCATCGGGCCGACGAACAACGAAACGATCCTGCGGTTGGAGATGTTCAGCCGCGCCATCGGCTTCCGGGAGGAGGCGGAGCGCAACCTGGCCGCGCTCTCCGCCCGCGACAGGGCCGTCATGGAGTCCTACGTCGCCGGGGTGAACGCCTGCACGGCCCGGGAACGCATCCCCTTCGAGTTCAAGGTCCTCGGCTACAGGCCGGACGCCTGGGGCGCCGTGGACGTGCTGGCCATCATGGAGATGGTGTCCTTCGGGTTCTGCAAGAACTGGGAGACGGAGCTGGCGCGCCTGGAGATCATGGACTACCAGCTGGCCACGGGGTCCACGGCGCGCCGCGCCCTCTCCCTCTGGCCCGTCCGCGTCGACTGGCCCCCGCACCTCATCGGGAAAAAGCCGGCCGTGGATCCCTTCGCCGGCGTGCCAGAGGTGGCCCCCGAGCTCCTCTCCTACCTGGAGGAGCACGCGCGCGCCTCCCGCAGGACGGCGGGGAAGGGCGCCCCCGGGACCCCGGCCGCGGGTCCGCGGGACGCGGACCCGGCAGCGTCGATCGCCAAGAACCTGGAAGGGATCCTTGACTTCTCCTCCTTCGCCAGCAACAACTGGGCCGTGGACGGCTCGTGGACGGGCACGGGCAGGGCGGCGCTCGCCATGGACCCGCACATGCCGCATTCGCTGCCTCCCCTCACCTACCTGGCCCGACTGCGCCTGCGCGGCGCGGAGGGGAACTATGAGGTGACCGGCGCCAGCCTGGCGGGGCTTCCCGCCATCCCGTTCGGCACCAACGGCTCCGTGGCCTGGGGACCGACGTCCAACTGGGCCGACATCACGGACCTCTACGTGGAGAAGCCCGCGGAGGGGGAAGCGGATTCCTACCTGACCCCCGAGGGCGCGGCGGCCTTCCGGTTGAAGGAGGTGGAGTTCCTCGTCCGCATGGAGGACGGCAGCTTCCGGCGCGAGTCGCGCAAGATCCGTTCCACCCGTCACGGCGTGCTCGTCAACGATTTCGTGGACAGGTTGCCCGGGGATTTCCCGCTCGTGGCGTTGAAGAAGCCTTCCACCTTCGGCACCTCCATGGATTCCCTGTCGAAGCTGTACCGCAGCGGGAACGTCACGGAAGCGAGGAAGGCGCTTTCCGGCTTCACGGCCATGATCGGCCACTGGGCCCTGGCCGACGCGGGAGGCAACATCGGCTATGCCGCGGCCGTGCCCCTGCCGGACCGCAAGGGCTGGCTGGGCACGTTCCCCGTTCCCGGCTGGACGAACGCCTACGAATGGGGGGACTTCATCCCCGAGGACAGGCTGCCCTGGGTGGAAAACCCTCCGGAGCACTTCCTGGGCACGGCCAACAACCAGGTGGTCCAGCCGGAATCCACGGGGTATCCGATCAACTTCGAGGGGGAGAAGCCGCTTCGCATCGAGAGGATCGTGGAGCGCCTCGCCGGGGGAAACGACGGCCGGCCCGTTTCCGAACAGATGCGCGAGCTCCAGATGGACGGCAAGGACATGAGCTACATCCGGCTCCGGCCGTTCCTGCGCCGGGTCCTGGAGCCTCTGGCGGAGGAAAAGGATACGCTCCTCTCGCGGGCCGCCGTGGTCCTGCTCGACTGGAACGGGGAGGTACGGCCCCAGTCCGTGGCGCCTTCCCTGTATTCCGGATGGGTGAGCACGGCCTTCGCCGTCGCCATGCGGGACGAGGTGGCGCCCGTCACCCTGGCCTACCTGCAAGGCCACTTCAACACGGACGCCCTGATCTTTCCCATCCTGGAGGACGCGGACCATCCCGCCTGGGACGACCGCGGGACGGCTGAGAAGGAGGAGGCCCTGAGCGTGGCGCGGGACGCCTTCCGCCAGACCGTGGCGGCGCTGCGCGCCAGGCACGGCGGGGACATCGCCCAATGGACGTGGACCCGGGTGGCCCCGTTCGTCATCAAGCACACGTTCGGCGACATCGGCGTCATGGGCCGGCTCAACCGCGGTCCGCTTCCCGACAGGGGCGACACGGCCACTGTCAACATGCACCGCTATTCCCGCCAGAACGCCGCCTACTCCCCGGTCCTGCACGGCCCGGCCCTCCGCTTCACCATGGACTTCGCGGACCCCGCCTCCTCCCGGATGTCCATCCCCGGGGGCCAGTCGGGCCGCCCCGGCTCCCCGCACTACGACGACATCCTGCCCCTCTATCTGAAGGGCGACGGCATTCCCGTGGCCATGGACCCGGAGGAGCTGCGGAGGACCGCCAGGTTCCGCATCCTCCTGCAGCCGGCCCCATAGCCTCCCGATTCCGGTGCAGGAAAAAGCCGCCCCCGCGGGCGGCTTTCGTTTTCTCGGGACCGATGCGGCTCAGCCGTAGATGGGGCCGAGGGCCGCGCAGGCCCGGTAGTCCGCGCCCTCCGACTCCGCCTCCCCGAAGGAGCCCCACACCTTGGGCCGGAAGACAGCCTCCGGCGCCACGTTGTGCATGGCCACGGGGATCCTCAGGATGGAGGCCAGGCTGATCATGTCCGCGCCGACGTGGCCGTAGCTGATGGCCCCGTGGTTGGCGCCCCAGTTGTTCATCACGGAGTAGACGTCCCGGAACGCGCCGGAACCCGTCGTGCGGGGCGCGAACCAAGTCGTGGGCCACGTGGGATCGGTCCGTTCGATCATGGTCCTTCCGGCCTCCTTCGCCACGTCCACGGTCCAGCCTTCCGCGATCTGGAGCACGGGTCCCAGGCCCTGCACCAGGTTCAGCCGGGTCATGGTCACGGGCATGCCGCCCAGCGTCTCGAACTCCGCGGAATAGCCGCCGCCGCGGAAATACCCGAGGGCGGAGGTGTGGAACCGGGTGGCCTCCAGGCAGGCGGCCGCCTCCTCTCGCGTGATGTCCCAGAAGGGCTTCATGGCGGGCCTTCCGTCCAGGCTCTGGCGGCCCGTGCCGTCCAGGGTGGTGGCGCCGGAGTTGATCAGATGGATGATGCCGCCTTCCGCTTTTCCGGACAGCTTCAGGCCCGTGACGCGCTTCACGGCCTCGGGGCTCCAGTAGGTGCGCACGTCGGAGAAGATCTGCGCCGTGCCGGTGAGCAGGTGGCCGAAGAGCATCGCCATGCCGTTGCAGAAGTCGTTCTCCGTGGCCACGACGAAGGCCTCCCGGATCCCGTTCCAGTCGAAGGAGGTGTTGAGCATGGTCTCCAGGAAGTCGCCGTTGGGGAAGTGGTCCGTCCACTGCCTCTGGCCCTGGAATCCGGCCGCGATGGCGTTCCATCCCATGGCCTCCTCGCCGAATCCCAGATCCGCCAGGCGCGGGTTGCCGACCATCAGGTCCCGGGCGATCAGCGTCATCTTCACCACGAACTCCCAGTCCGCGTCCTTCTGTTTCCTGGTCCGCTGCCTGTCGGCCGGGTTCCGGTCGTCCCCCTCCAGGCAGTTGTTCCGCACCCAGGAGAGGGCCTTCCCGTACTCCTCGGGATCGTAGATCTTCTCGTCGATCCTCCGGGTGAACTCGCTGGTGTCGACGCTCATGGACCTCATGCCGAGGTAGGATTCCAGGAAGCGGGGATCCACGATGGAGCCCGCGATGCCCATGGACACCCCGCCGAAGGCGAGGTAGGAGGAGTTGCGCATGGTCGCGGCGGCCAGGGCCGCCCGGGCGAAGCGGAGCATCTTTTCCCGCACGTCGGCGGGCATGGCCGCGTCTCCCGCGTCCTGCACGTCCCGGCCGTAGATGCCGAAGGCGGGAATGCCCTTCTGCGCGTGCGCGGCGAGGACCGCGGCCAGGTACACGGCGCCCGGCCTCTCCGTGCCGTTGAAGCCCCAGACGGCCTTGGGCGTGAGCGGATCCATGTCCATGGTCTCCGACCCGTAGCACCAGCAGGGGGTCACTGTGATGGAGACCCCCACCCCTTCGCGGCTGAACTTGTCCGCCGCCATGGCCGCCTCCGCGGCGCCCCCGATGCAGGTGTCCGCGATCACGCACTCCACAGGCAGGCCGCAGGGATGCCTGAGGGAACGGGAGAGGAACTCCGCTGTGCTCCGCGCCATCCCCATCGTCTGCCCCTCCAGGGACTCCCGGACCCCGTTTCTCCTCCCGTCGATGACGGGACGGATCCCGATCTTCGGCAGCCTTCCGCGGAGCCTGTGTACCGGCGGTAGCGTCTTCATACCCTTCAGGTCAGCCATGCGATTCTCCTTCCTCGAATGGTCCCAAGCGTCCTAGGACCTGAAATACTTGCTGGATAGGAACTCCTTTTCCGCTTCCCTTGTCCAGTACCGTCCGTCCAGCAGCTTGGCGGCCAGCTCCGGCAGGTCGCGGCCGAGCTCCCTGAGGGACTTCAATCCGATCCCGTGGGCGAAGGGGAAGATGACCACCTTGCCGGGGAACGTGTTGTCCATGAGCGACTTGATCCCCTTGGCGACGGAGTACATGTCCCCTACGGCGGCCAGGGAGAGGGCCGGGGCCAGCTTCCCCGCCTCCGTCAGGGCCAGAGTTTCCTTCATGGCCGAAAGCGGGGAGCCCGAGGAGCCCGTGATCCGGCCGCGGCCGTCCACGATGCGTTCCAGCGGCATGGCGGCGACGGTTCCCGGATTGACGCCGGCAAAGACGTTGAGCACCCCCATGGGCGCCAGGAAGCGTGAAGCCTGGGAGATGATGGCCGCCACCGGAACCAGGGCGACGATGTCGTCGAAGCCTCCCGGATAGGACTCTCCGAGGAACGCGTCCAGCTCCTCCCCCTTGAGGTCCGAGGGGTTGCGGAACTCCAGGTCGATCTTCCGCCCGCCGTCCGGCCGGATGAGGCCCACAAGGCGCTTGAGGGCGTCCAGGCGGTCGTCCGACAGGTCCGTGACGAGCATCGTGGAGGGGCCCCGGTCGTCCAGGATGGCCTTGATCACGTGCATCTGCCCCATGGGGCCCGCCCCGCCCACGAACCATGCCCGGCCGCCCGGCTTGAGCGCCTCCCGCGTGTTGCGCGCATAGGAGGCCAGCACCGCCCCGTCGCGGGAACCGGTGATCTCGAGGCCCTTGAAGTGGACCTTGCCGATGTCCACGGGAAGCTCCCCGTCGGTCCCGGCGGCGTGCACGGAAAGCACGCCGTCCGCGTCGATCAGCTCCACGAGGCGGGCGAAGGACTCCCCGTCCGGGGTGCCCGCGCACACGATGTCCGACGGCCTCGCGCCGGAGAGGGCGTCCAGGCCGATGGCCTCCACGCCCATGGAGCGGCACAGCTCCAGGACCGCCTCGAGGTTGGCGGAGGAAAGGCCGTCATGCACGACGACGGAAGGCTTCCTCGAGGAGAGCCCCTCCAGCTTCAGGGGAATCTGGCCTTCGGGGAACCCGTGGAAGTACAGGACGCCGTTCTCCCGGTTCTCCGTGCGCGCGCGGATCTGGTAGGCCGCGGTGACGCAGGTCCAGGGTTCCACCAGGGCCGCCTCCACGTAGGAGGTCTGCGGCTTCACGGGAAGCAGGTAGCAGCCTTCGTCCCCCTCCAGGATCTCCCTGCCGAGGACGGCGTACTGGGACATGCCGCCGCGCAGCGCGTAGCCGAAGGCCATCGGCTTTCCGCCGTAGAACACGTCCGCCTGCAGGACGCAGCGTTCCCCGGGGCGGAACCGGCCCTTCAGGCCGTCCCCGACCCCCACCACGGTGAGGCTCACCTCGTGGCCGGGGACCACGGGATCCTTCTTGAGGTCCCGGCCCTCGATGCGCGGATGCGCGCTTCCCATGGAAATCAGCTTGAGGTCGGAAAAGCAGAGGCCCACCGCGTCCACACGGACGATCAGGTCGTCCTCCCCGTAGGAGGGGAACGGAACGGTCTCCGGTTTCCCGTCGACGCCGAATCGGGATAGCCCTGCCCCCCTGAGCTGCCAGGATAGAATCTGCTCCGGTAGTTTTTCCAGAAGCTCCATGAGAGTCCCTTTCCGCTTGTAGCATTTTCCCGGATCGGACCGGGGAGGGAGATTATAGCATGGGGACCGGGGTTATTGAACCTCCGAAAAAGCCCCCACCTCGATGCGCGCCGGGAAGCCCGGCCCCTTGGCCGCGGACACCACCTTCCCTTCCACGCGCAGCCTGCGGTTCTGGTGCCTGTCGCGGATGACGGCCGCCCGCTCCCCTATCAGCTCGTAGACCGTGCCGTCCTCCGTGCTCAGGGCGAGCCACGTGTGGGGCTCATTGCCCTTGAGCGAGATCCTGCCCACCCAGACCGCGGGTTGGGCCTTCTGCCCGGCCGGCGCCGGTTTTTCGCACGAGGCGCACCCGGCGACGGAAAAGAGGAGCGGCAGCGCGAAGGCCGCCAAGTTGGCGAGGCGACGTTTTTTCATTTGACAACCACCGTCATGATGAAGTCCTCGGGCATGTCGACGGCCCAGGAATTGCTCCCCGTCACCCCGTCGCCGGCCCGGTAGAAGACATTGCAGGCGCCGCCGACCGGCATCAGCGTGGATCCTGGAATCCCCGTGGTCCCATCGCTGAAGCTCATCGAACCGTCGAAGACGAGCGGCCCGTCCTGAACCGAACCGTCGCTGTAGGTGTAATTGTAGTTGTGGACATTGATGGAGCCGAGTCGATAGGTGAACGAGCCCAGCGCCGCGGAATTCCATGCTCCCGTGTTGTAGGTGTAGTACGTCATGGGACCCTGGATATCGGAAAGAAGGACCGCAGCGCCCCATCGCCGCACAAGCTCCGTGAACGTGACGCTGAGGCTCATGACGTCGCTGACCGCCTGCGTGACGGCCTGCGTATCGGTATAGGCATTGTGCTGGATGGAGCGCAACAGCGCGGCTCCTCCGTAATTGCGCGCAAGATAGGCGCCGAAGGCGTATACATTGGAATAATTCACAAGCACGTAGCTGTCGTTCGTCCATTCCACGAGCCTCATGTAGCCGGCGGCATTGTAGAGGGGGATCCTTCCCTCGAAGTTGTCTGCGGAACCTGCGGTTCCGTCAGTCGCCGCGACTCCCCTTGGTCCAAGGACCCCCAATTTTTCCGCGACCAGGTCCTCCGTCACCTGGGAGCTCATCTCATTGAGCCAGGTGTCCTCACCGTCGGTTTTTTTCAGCACGGACTTCTGGTAGAACTCGATCATGTGCTGGAACTCGTGCGCCAGCGTGGAGACGATTTCACCGGGCCAGTAATTGTCCATCGTCCATGTCGTGACCGGCGTGTCGTCAGATTGATTCGGATCCGCGAAGAGCACGGCATCGATGTAGAACATGACCCGCGCATTCGACTTCGAGTATGCCGTCGTCGTGTAATTGTCCTTGGACCAGAAGTAGCCGACCGTGTACCCCGTCGTGCTGCTCAAGTCGTCCTGATCGATGTCGGTGAGCAGGACGTGGATCCCGTTGTCCGCCGGAATGAGACTGTCATCCAGGGTGACGCCCTCCCCCGTTGAAGCCCATTCCTCGCCGTAGATGTTGGTGACCCAGTCGTAGATGCGGTCCCCCGAAGAGCTCAGGAACCTGTCCGCCAGCGCGTCCACCTTGTCCTGATCGACGTAATAACTCTTGCCGGTCGCGGCTGCGTCTCCGCTCCAGCAGTCATTCGCGACCCAGATGTACAGGGTCCTGGGGTATCCAGTGGCCGTGGAGCTGCGCGTAACCGCGGCGCGGCAGGTGGCAGGCACGTCGAAGTAGACCGATGTATTGTTGTTGTAATCATGGAAGGTATCCGTTGAACTGCCCGCCGTAATGGACCGCGCGACGCCCCGGATCCCCTTCTTCGCGGCCACGCCGGAACGGTTTCTGGCGTAGGAGGTCCTGTTGAACTCGCTGATGTCCGGCCTGCCCCGGATGGCCAGGCCTTTCGCCGCGCCGGACAACGGCGACAAAGTCCTGCTCGTCGTCCGGACGGAGGATTTGGGCTCCACTGTGGGATTCGCGTCGGCCGCGGTCAGGCTGGTGTTGGTGAAGACGAAGTACACGTCCTTGGCCGTGGATCCGACGTCGAGGGTGTAGGTGAGCCCTCCCGAATAGGAACCGCTCACCCAAGGCGTGGTGCCCGCGTAGCCGGATTCCGCGACGGTCTGCCCCTGCACCGTGATGGCGATGCTTGCTGAGACCGTGTTTTCCCCGTCGTTGACCTTCACGGTGACGTCGTACTCGGTGTCCTCCAGCGGGTATTCGCTGAAGGTGAACGTCGATTCCTTCTCGCCGCTCTGGCTCACGCCCTCCAGTTTCCAGGAGTAGCTCAGGCTGTCCCCGTTCAGGTCATAACAGGACGCCGTGACTGTCACCTCGGTCCCGGCAGCCACCGTCGTGCTCTCTGTGGAAAGGCTGACCGAGGGGGCGAAGTTGATGAGGAAACACCCGGAAAGGGACAGACCGGCCAACGCCAGAAGGAGCAGGAACGGGCGCGCCGGGCCACCGGATCGGCGCCTCGTTCCTTGATCGACATTCCTTGATCGGACCGCCATACGCATGCCTCCCGACAAGCAGGGACCCGGCGCCCCTCCTCGGGTCCGCGCCGGTATCCAACATGCAAGAATATAGCCCGTGTGGAGGCCCTTGGCCATACGGCCGCCGCGGTCCGCCTACAGGGGGTCTTCCCCCGTCCTGATGTTCACCTTGATGCCCGGGTCCTGCGCCGCCTCTTCCCGCGGCGGAACCACGATGCGCAGGAGCCCATTGCGGAATTTGGCCTCCGCGCGGCCCTGGTCGTACCTGTCCGTGGGCACGTAATAGCGCTGCTCCTCGATGTCCCTCATCTTCAGGCGGTGCTTGAAGAACTGGACCCCCGCGTCATCCTGCGCCTGGGGGGCGCGGGCGGAAAAAAGGAGCGAATCGCCGCGGAACTGGACGGAAAGGTCCTTCTCCTCGAATCCCGCCAGGGCCAGTTCCAGCACCAGTTTCTTGTCGGGAGTCAGGTAGAAGTTCGTCGGCGGGTACATGTAGCTGGGGAAGAAATCGGCCTGGCGGCCGAAGGGCCCGCAGCCGCAGCCCTCGCGCATCCGCTCCCCCGCTTCCCGCGGATCGAAGGAATCGCGGCAGTTCTCCGCGAACTTGAAGGCCTCGTCGAAGACCTTCTCGAAATCGAATGGGAACCCTCCTGCGGTCATGCAACACCTCCCGGTCGTTGCCGGACGCCCTGCGCCTCTCCGTGACCGCCGCGGCCGCGCGCGGTCCGAGGGACGCCCGACCCGGGCGCCCGCATCGCTTTCCGGTCCTCCATGCGGAGCGGCCGGACGGGCGGAATCCACTTCCCTGCCCGCAGGTGGAATATACTGAGGAAATCGGCGCGGAGGAAACCCTTCGCAAGGCGCCGGGGGTCAGATCTTGAAGGCGATCAGGACGATCCGCACGAGGATCAGGGCCCAACCGGCCACCAGGGCGACCACCGCCACCTTCTTCACCACGGCTGTCAGGATGACGAACACCGTGAGCAGGGCGAGGAATCCGACGGGGTCCACCACCTGGTCCAGGTTCCCGGCCTGCGGCAGGATGTTGCGGATGATGCCGACGATGCCGAGGCCCGCATAGTGCGCGCCGGAGTACAAAAAGCCCATGAGCTGCGTCAGGAGATCGGTCTTCATGCGGGGAACCTCCTTGGGAACGCCATCCATTGTATCGGCCCACGAAGCCATTGCAAGGGGTGCCGTGGAATCCGCGTTTCCGCCGCACGCGGTTGCAGGCGGATAGCATCCGTGCTACAGTGCGCGAGGAGGGCAACGATGGACCTTGGCGTCACCGCCGTCATGCTTCCCGAGATCGATTTCGACGAACAGATCGAGCTGTGCGTCTCCCTGGGCATCCGCTACTACCAGTACCGGCCGCGGGTCATCCCCGAGGCGCAGAGGGGCAAGCCCTGGGGTCCCTGGGGCAACCACAAGTTCGACCTGACCCCGGAGCGGCTCAGGAAGGAGGGCGCGGCCCTTACGGACAAGCTGCGCGGGGCGGGCATGGCGCCCTGGGGAACCGTGCCCACGGCGACCGTCGACGACCCGGACGACGCGCTGAAGCTGCACTTCGAGGGTGCCGCCGCCAGCGGCGCCGGACGCGTGCGCGTGGGGCCTCCGGCCTACCCCGACAGGCCGTTCGACTATCCCGCGTTCCTGGACCGCGTCGTGACGCGCTACGGGAAGATCGTGGACGCGCTCTCCGGTCCCATGGGCATCAAGCTGATCATCGAGACCCATACCAACAGCATCGCCACCTCCCCGGGCCTGGCCTACAACATCTGCCGCCACTTCGATCCCGCCCGCCTCGGGGTCATCTTCGACATCGCCAACTTCGGCCGCGAGGGGGAGGTGAAGCCCCACCTGGCGGTCTCCGTGCTCGCGCCCTACATCGACTGCGTGCACCTGGGCGGCGCGCGCCGCGTCGTGGCGGAAACCGACGAGTTGGGCTGCAAGATCACGGCCTCCCAGTTCTGCTCCATGGAGGAGTCGGACCTCCATATTCCCACATGGATTCGCGCCCTGGAGGCGGCGGGCCTCAACCCGCCGATCCTCATCGAGGACTACTCGCCCCGCATGTGCGGGCCGGACCGGCTGCGGCGGAACGCAAGATTCCTGCACGCGGCGCTGCACCAAAAGACCTGAGGAGGTTTTCATGCGCACTTTGACGGTGGATCGGATCGCGGCGCAGCTGTACACCCTGCGCGAACACACCAAGACTCCGGCGGACATCGCGGACACGCTGCACAAGGTACGCGCCATGGGCTACCGCAGCGTCCAGACCTCCGGGCTGGGGCCCATCGAGCCGCGGGACCTGCGGCACATCCTGGACGAGGAGGGCCTCGTCTGCTGCGCGGCCCACGAGCCCGCCGAGGCGATGCTGGCGGAGCCGGAAAAGATCGCGGAGAAGATGCGGACCCTCGGCTGCCTCCATGTCGCCTATCCCCATCCGGCCAACCGGGACCTCTCCACGCCGGAGGGCGTGAAGTCCCTGTGCACCGCCCTGAACAAGGCCGGCAAGGTCTACTCCAAGTACGGGATCTCCTTCTCCTACCACAACCACTCCATCGAGTTCCAGAAGGTGGGCAAGAAGACGGTGCTGGAGCAGATCTACGAGAGGACCGATCCGGCCCTCCTCGCCTCGGAACTGGACACCTACTGGGTCCAGGCGGGCGGCGGGAGCCCCGTGGATTGGGTGAAGGGCCTCAAGGGCCGGCTTCCCCTGCTGCACCTGAAGGACTACGGCGTGGACGCCCAGGGCAAGATGCGCATGGAGGAGATCGGCTACGGGAACCTGGACTGGGAACGCATCATCCCGGCCGCCCTGCAGTCCGGCTGCTGCTGGTTCATCATCGAGCAGGACAGGGATTGGGAGGGGGAAGATCCTTTCCGGTCGCTCAAGATGAGCTTCGACTTCCTGAAGAAGAACTTCACGAAGTCTTCCCACTGATCCGGAAAGGGGGGGGTCTCATGGGTCGCAGGCTCCGCATGGGAATGATCGGCGGCGGCAAGGGGGCGTTCATCGGAGCCGTCCACCGCAGGGCCGCCGCAATGGACAACCAGATCGAGCTTGTATGCGGCGCCTTCAGCGCGGATCCCGCGAAATCCCGCGAGTCCGGCGAGGAGCTCTACCTCCCGCCGGACCGCGTCTACGGGTCCTTCGAGGAGATGATCCGCGGGGAAAGATCCCTCCCCGCGGACCGCAGGATGGACTTCGTCTCCATCGTCACGCCCAACCACCTGCACTTTTCGGCGGCCAAGACGGCGCTGGAAAACGGCTTCCCGGTGATGTGCGACAAGCCCCTGGCCTTCGACCTGCGGGAGGCGCACGACCTCGAGGCGCTGGTCTCCCGGACCGGGCTCCTCTTCGGCCTCACGCACGCCTACACCGGCTACCCCATGGTCAAGGAGGCCCGGCAGATCGTGGCGGCGGGCCGGCTGGGCAGGATCCGCAAGATCGTCGTGGAATACCCCGACGGGTGGCTTTCCAAGGACATCGATTCCCGCAACAAGCAGGCCACCTGGCGCACCGACCCGGCGCGGGCCGGATCCAGCGCCTGCATGGGGGACATCGGGACCCACGCGGAAAACCTCGCGGAATACGTCACGGGCCTGAAGATCCTGGAGGTATGCGCGGACCTCACCACGTTCGTGGAGGGGAGGCGCCTCGATGACGACGGCAACGTGCTGCTGCACATGGAAGGCGGCGCCCGCGGCGTGCTGTATGCCAGCACGATCTCCGCCGGGGAGGCCAATGCCCTGGCCATCCGCGTCTACGGGGAGGAGGCCGGCCTCGCCTGGAAGCAGGTGGAGCCGAACCGGCTGACGATCACGCGTTCCGACGGGCCCTGGGAGATCCTGACCCCCGGCACGGGTCAGGCGTACCTCTCGCAGCAGACGCAGCGCAATACGCGTCTTCCCGCGGGGCATCCGGAAGGCTACCTGGAGGCGTTCGCCAACCTGTACCGGAACTTCGCCATGGCCCTCCGCTGCCGGCTGGAGGGCAGGGAACCCGATCCGGCGTTCCTGGACTTCCCCACTGTGGAGGACGGCGTGCGCGGCATGGCCTTCATCGAGACTGTGGTGGAAAGCGCCCGCAGCGACCGGAAGTGGGTCCGGATGAAGGCCTGAGGGAGCGGGCGGGACCGCGCCGGGACATGATCGCGCTCGTCGTTTCCACGCTGTTTTCCGCGGCCTTCGCCACGATCATGCGTTTCTCCCAGGGGAAGCGGTGCGATCTCGTGGCCGTCGGCGCCGTCAACTACCTCGTCGCCTCCTCCTTCCAGTGGATCCTGGCCGCTTTCGGCGGGGTGGCGGGCCCCCTGCGCGCGGAAACGGCGCTGATCGGCGTTGTCGCGGGCGTCCTCTATGCTTCGTCCTACTTCGTCCTGTTCCCGCTCATGAAGATGCGCGGCGTCTCGATCTCCGTGGCCGTGCAGAAACTCTCCGTGGTCATCCCCGTGGGCTTTTCCATGCTGTTCTGGGGCGAGTCGATGAACGGCCTCCAGGCGGTGGGCTCCACCCTGGCCCTGGCCTCCTTCCCGCTCCTGGGCATCGTGCCGCCGCCCTCGGCGGGCACGGCTCCCGCCGACAAGCGGCAGAACCGCCTCATGGTCCTGCTCCTCGCGGGCCTGTTCGTGGCCAACGGCCTCGTGCTCCTGGCGCCGCGCGCCTACAAGCAGACCGGGATCCGGGGCCAGGAATCCGCGTATCTGGGCATCCTCTTCGGCGTCGCGGCCCTGATCCTGGGGATCACGTGGATGGTGCGGGGGCCGCGGGCCGCGTCCCCCGCCGGGACGGCCGGCATTCCCATGACCGTCGCCTGCGGCGTCGCACTCGGCCTGTCCAACGGCATCTGCAACCGGGGCACAGTCTTCGCCCTCCAGGCCCTCCCCTCCGTCGTCGTATACCCATTCTACAGCGCCGCCGGCCTGGCCGTCACGGTGCTCGTCTCCCGACTGCTCTGGAAGGAGCGCTTCCGGCCCATGGAGGCGGCGGGCCTCCTCGCCGCCTGCGCCGCGGCTCTCCTGGTCAACGCGGGGTAGGACCGTGAAGGTCAAGGTGAAACCCGAGGATTTCCTGGTGCAGGAGGAATCGGGCCTCCCTGTCTCTCAGGATCCCGCCGAGTACGCGGTCTTCCGGCTGGAGAAATCGGAGTGGGACACCTTCGACCTGCTGGGCCTGCTTTCCCGGCGCCTCGCCGTGCCCGCATCCGCCCTTTCCGTGGGGGGCATCAAGGACCGCTACGGCCGGACCAGCCAGCTGCTGTCCGTGCGCTGCGGGGGCGTGCGGCCCGCCGAGCTGGAGGACAGGAACTTCCGGTCCGTCTTCCTGGGCTACGCGCCGCGCAAGGCGACGGCCGGGGACGTGCGGGGCAACAGGTTCCGCATCGTCCTGCGGGACATCGGATCCCGCGAGGCGGAGGGCTTCGCCGCCCGCGCCGGGGCGGCATTCCGCTGGGGCGTGCCGAATTTTTACGACGAACAGAGGTTCGGCTCCGCCCGCCACGGCGCGGGCTTCATGGGCAAGTCCATCTTCCTGGGCCGCCGTGAGGAGGCCGTCCGCCTCTGGCTCACGCCCTCCAAGCACGACGACCAGAAGACGCGGAAGCTCAAGAAGTGCGCCGTCGAGAACTGGGGCCATTGGCGGGAATGCCTGCCGCTCGCCTTCGGGGAATACCGGAAGGTCCTCGCGTACCTCGCGGAGAACCCCCGGGCCTTCCGCAAAGCGCTGTCCCTGCTGGACCGCAAGTTCCTGGTGTTCGTCCTCAACGCCTACCAGTCCTATCTCTTCAATGAGATCCTGGCCCGACGCCTCAGGACGCTCTGCGCCGCGGAAGGAATCGCCGTCTACCGGGTCCGCTACAACGTGGGGACGTTCGTCTTCTACGAGGCCCTGACGGAACCGCTCCTGGCCCGTCTTTCCGCCCTGTCCCTGCCCGTGCCCGGCTGGGACACGCGCGCGGAGGACCCGGAGGTCCGCGGGGCCCTGGAGGAGACCCTGGCCGCGGAGGGGATCGTCCTGGAGGACCTGCGAGTGCGCCAGATGAGCGGCGTGAGCGCGCACGGCGTGGAAAGGGCTGCCCTTGTCGTCCCGGAGCGGATTTCGGCTCCTGAAATGCTGGACGACGACCTGTATCCCGGGAAAAAGAAGATGCTCCTCGAGTTCTTCCTCCCGCGGGGCTGTTATGCCACCATCCTGATCAAGCGGATCGGGGCTCCGGCCATGCCGGAGGCGGCGCCGGACGGGGCGGGCGGCACGGACTCAGGGAGCGGCGTTCCCGGGTAGGGCCTCCGTATTGCCGCATCGGCGGGACGCGAACTCCCGGGCCAGCTGCTTTCCCGTGGCTCCCGTGGAATCCAGGTCCACGCACATCTCATGGAAAATCGCCTCGGAGGCTCCGGGGCCGTAGACGCGGTCCAGAAGGTCCTCGTGCTGCAGCATGTTCTGCACCAGGACCTCGTTGTCCCGTGAACTCTCGATGAGATGCCGCAGGACGTCCGCGGTGCCCTGGAACAGGGACCGGCAGCGCTCCGTCATCCTCGCGGAAAGGTCCTCCGCCTCCTTGCGCAGCTTGCCGCTGATGTCCGTCAGGGCGTGCAGATGCCCGATCTCCCGGCGCTCCTCCGCCGTGGGGACGTAGCCGATCTGGCGGGCCGTCGGCTCGATCCGTCCGATCTGCGTCTGCTCCCGTTCGTATTCCGGCATGTAGCGCTCGATCTGGTACAGGGACTCCCGCAGGATCATCAGCATGTGGAAGGTGCTGCCGACGTAGCAGTCGATGACCCTGGACTCGAAGCTCCGCTTCAGGGCGTGGAACGCCTCCCGGGCCTCCTCGCTGGAAATAGGGGCCTTCCGCCCCCCTTCTCCCGTCCCGTTTTCCCCATTGCGCGATTCCCTGCGGAACAGGGAGTGCGCCAGCTCCTTGATGTCGTAGGAGAAATCCTCCTCCAGGTCCCGGACCTGGTCGAAAAGGCCGGATCCGGCGAGGCTCCGCTTCCCCTTGGCGGCCTGGTATTGCGCATAGATGACCTGATAGACCTCGTACGCCTTGAGGAACTTCACGACGAGGAAGGCCATCTGCTCCTTCCGACGCCGCGCTTCGAATCCATTGCCACCCGCGCCTTCCATGCTCCGCCGTCCCTCCACCTGCAATGAGCGCATGGTTCACCGAGCCACGTCAAGACCGCGCCCGGAGCCGCCACATTGACTCCGACGGCCGCTGCCCTTTATGATTCCACGGAACAAGCCGTATCCCGTGGGAAGGAAGGAGGTCCACAGTGCTGGTCAAGGAAAGGATGTCGCGCAACCCGATCACCATCCGCCCGGAGACCGTCGTCACCGAGGCGCAGGCGCTCATGAAACGGGAAAAAATCCATCACCTGCCCGTGACCGACAAGGAAGGCCGCCTCGTGGGCATCGTCACGGAGAAGGACCTTCTCTACGCGTCCCCGTCCCCGGCCACCACGCTCAGCGTCTACGAGATGACGTCCCTCCTCGCCAAGCTGAAGGTGGAAAAGGTGATGAGCCCCAAGGTGATCACGGTCCCCGAGGACACGCCGCTGGAGGAGGCCGCGCGCATCATGGCGGACGGCAACATCGGCGGCCTTCCCGTCATGCGCGACAGGACCCTGGTGGGGATCATCACGGAATCCGACCTGTTCCGCATCTTCATCGAGCTTTTCGGCGCGCGCCAGAAGGGCGTGCGGGCATCGGTCCTGGTGCCCAACACGATGGGGCTCCTCGCCCGCCTCACGGAGGCGCTGAGCCGGGAGGGAGGCAACATCATCTCCATAGGAACGTTCCTGGGAGAGGACCCCACCAACGGACTGTGCATGCTGAAGGTGGATGGAATCGCGAAGGACCGGCTGGCGGAGATCCTCAAGCCTCTGGTCATCCGGATCGAAGATATCAGAGAGGCCTGATCGGGCGAGACAGGACGCGCCCGGGCCTTCGAGGAGTTCATTTTGGAGAAGAGAAACCTCATGCTTTCCCGCAGGGGCGAGTCGATCCCCCTGTCGCCCATCCGCAAGCTCACCCCCTACGCCGACGAGGCCAAGCGGGGCGGGGTCCGCATCCTGCACCTGAACATCGGGCAGCCGGACATCCGCACCCCGGAGCCGATCCTGCGACAGTACCACGAGTTCCGGGAGCCCGTGATCGCCTATGGCCCATCCCTGGGGCTGCCCCGCCTGCGCGAGTCCATCTCCGGCTACTACCGGCGGTACGGCCTGGACGTGGAGACGGAGGACGTGGCGGTCACCATCGGGGGCAGCGAGGCCATCCTCTTCGCCCTGGCCGCCGTCTGCGACCCCGGGGACGAGATCCTGGTGCGCGAACCGTTCTATGCCAACTACATCAGCTTCGCGACCATGCTCTCCGCCCGCATCGTGCCCATCCCCTCCTCCCTGGACCGCGGCTTCACGCTGCCGTCCCGCGACGAGATCTCCTACTACATCACCCCGCGCACCAAGGCGATGCTCTACATCAACCCGGAGAACCCGACGGGGATCGTCTGGGACCGCGCGGAGATGGAGACGCTGCGGGACCTGTGCATGCAGCACGGCCTGTTCCTGATCTCCGACGAGGTGTACCGGGAGTTCATCTACGACGAGGAGACATCCTTCACCTCGGTCCTGGACCTGGAGGGATTCGAGCAGCACGCGGTGCTCATCGATTCGATCTCCAAGAGGTTCTCCGCGTGCGGCACCCGCATCGGCTCCCTGGTGTCCAAGAACCGCGGCGTGATGGAGACGGTGAACAAGCTGGCCCAGGCCCGCCTCTGCCCTCCCGCCGTCGGGCAACTGGCCGCGGACGCGGGCTACCGCATGGACCCCTCGTATTTCCTCCCCATCCGGGACGAATACCGCCGCCGCCGGGACACCGTCACGGCCGGCCTGCGCGCCATTCCCGGCGCCGCGTTCCACGTCCCGGAGGGCGCCTTCTACGTCATGGCCCGCCTGCCGGTGAAGGACGCGGAGGACTTCTGCGTCTACATGCTGCACGAGTTCCGCCACGGGGGGGCCACCATCATGCTCACCCCGGGCAACGGGTTCTACTCCTCTCCCAAACTCGGCAGGGACGAGGTCCGCATCGCCTACGTGCTGAACACGGAGGACCTCGCGGAGGGCATGCGTCTGCTCAAGCTGGGCCTGGAGGAGTACGCGCGGCGCGAGGCGCTGCGGTAGGCGGCCGCGTCCCCCCGCGGACCGGCCGTGTTGACATCGCGCGCGCGTTGGTCGATCATCCCGTCATGGCGGAAAAATCGGTTGCCATCGTCGGCGCGGGCATCGCGGGGCTCTCCGCCGCCTGTTACGCGCGCCTGAACGGCTACCGTGCCCTGGTGCTGGAGCAGGGACGGACGGCCGGCGGCCTGTGCACCGCCTGGAAACGCGGCGGCTACACCTTCGACGGCTGCCTGCATTGGCTGGTGGGCACCTCCCCCTGTCTGGGCATGCGCGAGATGTGGGACGAGCTGGGCGCGCTGAAGGGCGCGCAGGTCGTGAACCCCGACGAGTTCCTGCGCATCGAGAACGCCGAGGGTCCCACCGTCACGTTCTGGAAAGACCCTGTCCGGCTGCGGGAGCACCTGCTTTCCCTCGCCCCGTCCGACGGGGAAAGGATCCGGACCTTCACGGGAGCCGTGGAGCTGTTCGCTGGGTTCCTGGCGCCCGCAGGCGGCAGGGGCACGCCCTCCCTCGCGGCCGTGCTGCCCTTCCTGTCCGCCATGAGGCGCTGGAACAGGATCACCGTGGACGAGTTCGCATCCGGCTTTTCCAGCCCCCTGCTGCGGGAGGCGTTCCGGCTCGTCATGCTGCCTTCCATGTCGATGACCACCCTGATCTCCACTTTCGCCTGGCTTTCCAGGGACGTGGCGGGCTACCCCATCGGCGGCTCGGCCCCCTTCGCGGAGTCCATCCGCCGGCGCGTGGAGGAGCTGGGCGGGGAAATCCGCTTCGGCGCCCGCGTGGAGAAGATCCTGGTGCGTTCCTCGGCGGCGGTCGGCGTGCGCCTGGCCGGCGGGGAGGAGATCCAGGCCGACGCCGTGATCTCGGCCGCCGACGGCCATACGACGATCTACGAGATGCTCGACGGGGCCTATGAGGGCCGCCGGATCGCCCGGCTGTACCAGGAGCGGCCGCTTTTCCCCTCCCTCGTCATCGTCTCCCTGGGAGTACGGCACCTGTTCCCCGAGCTGTCCCCCTCGGTTACGGGCATCAGCATTCCCCTGGAGAAGTCATGGAAGATCGGTGAGGAGCGCCTGGAACGCCTCACCGTCCACGTCCGCGTGGAGGACCCCACCCTGGCTCCCTCCGGGTGCACCGCCATCTCCTGCATCCTGCCGACGCGCTTCGACTGGTGGCATGCACTGAGCGTGGATCCTGGCGGGTACGCGGCCATGAAGGAAAAGATAGCCGCCGGCGTGATCGCCGCCCTCAACATCCGCTTCCCCGGCCTGGCGAACCAGGTGGAGGAGCGGGACGTGGCCACGCCCCTGACCCTGGTGCGCTACACGGGCAACTGGATGGGCAGCTTCGAGGGCTGGTTGTACACCCCGTGGACCGCACGCTTGAAAATACCCACCACGCTTCCGAAACTGCGCAACTTCCACATGGCTGGGCAATGGGTGCAGCCGGGAGGGGGGCTTCCCACGGCTGCCCGGTCCGGAAGGGACGCCGTGAAGGCGGTCTGTCGTGCGGACAGGACGGTCTTTGTGGGGGCATCCCAGACCACAGCCGGATGACCGGTGCCCTGGATGGTCGATCCGGACGGCTTTTCGTGGCCATCCCCGCTCCTTACCCTCCTCTTGAAAAGATTGGAAATGTATCAATAAATTATATATAATGAAGAGCGGGAGGGTTCACCAAGGAGGTGGAAAGATGATCGATCCGATTTCCACGGGCAACGTGCAGGTGTCCATGGTGGCCGCGGTAAAGCCAGAGAAAGTTCCGGAAAAGGCGGCATCCCTGGATAAGGAGCCCGCCGTGAAGGTCCAGACGGTTTCCAAGGAGACCCTGGACAAGATCCCGATGATACAGCTGGACACTGTGGATCTTTCCCTGCCCGCCCAGGCGCGTTTGATGCAGCAGCAGGGACTCACGATCAACCAGATCGCCGTGAAGCTCGAACTGGACATCATGACCATCACGCGTTACCTCGGGATCTAGCGGGACTCCATTCGGCAGCACGCGCTTTTGAACTGAAAACTGCGTAGATTCACGGCCGACGGGGATCGTAGGCTGTGATGCTTGGAATTCGCCCTAAGACGCATCAGGCGGCCGGACCGGCCTTTTCCACCATGACGGATACGGCGTTGTTCCGGATCTCCACCACGCCGGCCGTGACCTCGATCTTCTCCACGGACGCATCCTTCATGACCCGCATCTGTCCGGCCTTCACGGCACCCACAAGGGGCGCATGATGGGCGAGCACCCCGATCTCCCCGTTCGGCGTCGGGATCACGAGAGAATCGCATTCCCCGCTGCGGTAGGGTCCGTCCGGCGTCAGGATGGTATAGGAAAAAGGCGTCGCCATGTCTCAGCCCTCACGCCTGCTTCAGCTTCGCGGCCTTTGCGCGGGCCTCGTCGATGGTGCCCACGTACATGAAGGCCTGTTCGGGCAGGTCGTCGCACTCCCCGTCCACCAGGACCTTGAAGCTGCGGACCGTGTCGGCCAGCTTCACGTACCGGCCCTCGAATCCCGTGAACTGCTCCGCCACAGCGAACGGCTGGCTGAGGAAGCGCTCCACGCGCCGCGCCCGGTTGACGGTGGCCTTGTCCTCCTCGGACAGCTCGTCGAATCCGAGGATGGCGATGATATCCTGTAGATCGCGGTAGCGCTGGATGATCTGGAGCACCTTCTGGGCCGTCTCGTAGTGCTCCTCGCCCAGGTAGTAGGGGTACATGATGCGGCTGGAGGAGGCCAGGGGGTCCACGGCGGGGTAGATGCCCTTCTCCGAGACCTGACGGGAAAGGACCGTGGTGGCGTCCAGGTGGGTGAACACTCCGGCCGCCGCGGGGTCCGTGATGTCGTCGGCGGGCACGTAGACAGCCTGGATGGAGGTGATGGAGCCGCTCTTGGTGGAGGTGATGCGCTCCTGCAGTTCCCCCATCTCCGAGGCGAGCGTGGGCTGGTAGCCGACGGCGGAAGGCATGCGCCCCAGGAGGGCGGAGACCTCGCTGCCCGCCTGGGTGAAGCGGAACACGTTGTCGATGAACAGGAGCACGTCCAGTCCCGTATCGCGGAAGTATTCGGCCATGGTAAGGGCGGAAAGGGCCACGCGGAGGCGCGCGCCGGGGGGCTCGTTCATCTGGCCGAAGACCAGGACCGCCTTCTCCAAAACCCCGGATTCCTCCATCTCCCGCCAGAGGTCATTGCCTTCGCGCGTCCTCTCCCCCACTCCGCCGAACACCGAATAGCCGCCATGCTGCTTGGCGATGTTGTGGATCAGCTCCTCGATGATGACCGTCTTGCCGACGCCCGCGCCGCCGAAGAGGCCGGTCTTGCCGCCCTTCACGTAGGGGCACAGCAGGTCGATGACCTTGATGCCCGTCTCGAAGATCTGCGTGCGCGGCTCCAGGTCCTCGAACTTCACTCCGGGCCTGTGGATGGCGTATTTCTGCGTGGCGCCGACGGGCCCCCGGCCGTCCATGGGCTCGCCCAGGAGGTTGAACAGGCGGCCCAGCACCTCCTTGCCCACGGGGACCTCGATGGGACCGCCGGTATCCCTGATGGGGCAGCCGCGGGGAATGCCGTCCGTGGTGTCCAGGGCCACGGCGCGCACCCGGTTTCCTCCCAGGTGCTGCTGGACCTCGCTCACCATCCGCACGTGACGGCCCTCGATGTCCGTGTCGATGAGGAGGGCGTTGTGGATCTGCGGCAGCTGCCCCTCCCCGAACTCCGCGTCGAGGATGGAGCCGATCACCTGCACCACCGTTCCCTTGCTGTCCTTCGCCATATTCGTTTCTCCCGTTACCTTTTCGTGCCTTCGCTGCCGCCGATGATCTCGATCATCTCGCCCGTGATCTGCGCCTGCCGGGCCCGGTTGTATTCGCGGGTCAAGCGCTTGATCATGGAATCCGCGTTTTCCGTCGCGTTCGTCATGGCCATGGTCCTCTGCATCTGCTCCGACAGGAACGCCTCCAGGAGCAGGGAGAAGAAGCGCGCCTTCATCATCAGGGGGATCAGGCCGCCCAGCATCCGCGCCGGGTCCGGCTCGATCAGGGGGGTCCCCGCGGACGCGGTACCCGCCGCGGCGGGCGCCGCCTTGGCCGCGGGATCCGCCGCTCCCTGCCCCAGGGAGAACGGCAGGATGCGGGTGGCCATCGGCTCCTGACTGCCGCGGGAACGGTAGCGCATGGACACCACGTCCACCGCGTCCACCTTCCCTTCCACGAACATCCCCACAAGCTCCGCGATGATCGGTTCCACCATGGGGAAATCCACTGTCTCGGTCACGTCGACGCTCGTCTTGTCCACGGCCTGGCCGATGAAACGGAAATAGGCGATTCCCTTCTTGCCGGTCACGTACAGGAACGGGGGCTTGCCCTCCGCGGACAGGCGTTTGATGCGTTCCCGCGCGACCTGGAGGATCTTGGTGTTGTACCCCCCGCAAAGCCCCCGATTGGAGGTGATCACGAGGAGCGCGGTCTTCCTCTCCACGGCGCGTGCGGCGCACCAGGGATGCCCGCCGATCTCGGCGGCCGCGGACTCCCGGATGTTGCCCAAAAGCCGCTCCAGGCCCGCGGCGAACTCGACCAGGCGGTCCGTCTTCCCCTGGATCTTCAGGGACCTCGATTGGGCCACCCACTGCATGGTCTTCGTGATCTTGTGGATGCTGCTGACGCTCTTGATCCGCTTGCTGAGGACGCGCGGCCGGGCCATGGCTTTAGAACGCCTTCTTGAAGGCGGAGACGGCCTCCGTGAGGATCTCCACCTTGGGCAGCACGCCGGAGGTCCGGATGTTGGTGAGGATGTCCGCCTGCTCCCGGCGCATGTAATCCAGGAACCGGCTCTCGAACTCCTTCACGCGCGCGTTCGGCACGTCGTCCAGGAAGCCGCGCGTGGCGGCGAACAGGATGACGACCTGCTCCTCGACGGGCATGGGCTGGTTCTGGACCTGCTTGAGCACTTCCACGATCTTGGAACCGCGGGTCAGCTGCGTCTGCGATGCCTTGTCCAATTCCGTGCCCATCTTGGCGAAGGCCTCCAGCTCCCGGTACGCGGCCAGATCGATGCGCAGGGATCCGGCCACCTGCTTCATGGCCTTCAGCTGCGCGGCGCCGCCGACGCGGGATACCGAGATGCCGACGTCCACCGCGGGCCGGATGCCCTGGTTGTACAGGTCCGTGCGGAGGTAGATCTGGCCGTCCGTGATGGAGATTACGTTGGTCGGGATGTAGGCGGAGACCTCGCCCTCCTGCGTCTCGACCAGAGGGATGGCCGTGAGGGATCCTCCCCCCTCCTCAGCGGAGAGCTTGGCGGCCCGCTCCAGGAGGCGGGAGTGCAGGTAGAACACGTCCCCGGGGTACGCCTCGCGGCCGGGCGGACGCCGCAGGAGCAGGGACAGCTGCCTGTAGGCGTTGGCCTGACGCGTGAGGTCGTCGTAGACGCAAAGGGTGGCCTTGTGCTCCTCGTACATGAAGTATTCCGCCATGGCGCAGCCGGAGTACGGGGCGATGTACAGGAGGGCCGCGGGATCCGCGGCGCTGGCGCATACGACGATCGTGTGGTCCATGGCACCGTTCTTGGTGAGCATGGCCACGAGGCCGGCCACCATGGATGCCTTCTGGCCGATGGCCACGTAGACGCAGACGACGCCCGTGCCCTTCTGGTTGATGATGGCGTCCATGGCGATGGATTCCTTGCCCGTGCCGCGGTCGCCGATGAGCAGTTCCCGCTGCCCGCGGCCTATGGGGATCATGGCGTCGATGGACTTGATGCCCGTCTGCAGGGGCTCCCTCACGGACTGCCGTTCCTTGATCCCGGGCGCCTTGAACTCCACGGGGCGCGTGCGGCCGGTCTGGATGGGCCCCTTGTTGTCGATGGGGATCCCCAGGGGGGTGACCACGCGGCCGATCAGCTGCGGCCCCACGGGGACTTCCAGCACCTTGCGGAGGCGCTTAACCTTGTCGCCTTCCCGAAGGCCGAAGTAGTCGCCGAGGATGACGGCGCCGACGCTGTCCTCTTCCAGGTTCAGGGCCAGGCCGTAGGAACCGTTCTCGAACTCCAGCATCTCGCTGGCCATCACGTTGCGCAGGCCGTAGATGCGCGCGATGCCGTCGCCGATCTCCACGATGGTGCCCACTTCCTCCACGTGGAGGTCCTGGCCGTAATTCCGGATCTGTTCCTTGATGCGGGCGGTGATTTCCTCGGTATTAATTCGCATTGATTTTTCCCGTTCCCAGCGCCTTCCGGAAGGCTTCGAGCTTTCCGGCCACGCTGTTGTCGTACTCCACGCCTTCGCTCAGGACCCGGATGCCGCCTATCAGCGTGGGATCGGTTTTTTCCTCCAGGAGGACCTTCTTGTCGAACCGCTTCTCCAGGGCTTCCGTCATGGCCCGCCTGCCCGCTTCCTGGAGCGCCGCCGCCGAAGCGACGGCCGCTTCCCGAAGGCCGCGGTCGAAGTGCGCCAGGTGGTGGAACTCGGCCTCGAAGTCGCGGTACAGGCCGATGCGGTCGTGGTCCACCATGAGGAGGATCGCGTTGAGGAGCATGCGGTCCACCTTGCCTGCAAACGCCGCCGTGACGAGCTCCTTCTTGGCCCTGCGGCCGATCAGGCGGGAATGCAGGAACTCCCGCGAGGAGGGCTCCGTGAACAGGGTGTCCGCCACCATGTGGACCTCCCCGTCGATCCTCTCCACGGTTCCGGCCTCCCGGGCATCCTCGAAAAGGGCCTGCGCGTAATGGCGGGCAACCAGCGTCGTCATGGCGGCTCAGTTCCTCGACCCGAGTTTGGCGGAGAAATCCGCGATCAGGCGCGCATTGTCCGCGGCGTTGACCTCCCGCTTGAGGATGGAGGAGGCCAGGAGCAGCGCCAGGGATGAGATGTCCCCCTGGACGGAGAGCATGGCGTCCTCCCGGGCCTTCTCGATCTCCAGGCGGGCCTTGCGCTTCTCCTCCAGGATCTGCTCCTGCGTCTGGCGTTCCATCCGTTCCTTGAGCGCGGAGGCCTCGGTGCGCGCCTGCTCCACGATCCGGGCGGCCTCCAGCTTGCCTTCCGCGATCCTGGCCTCGTACTCCTTGAGCATGGCTGCGGCCTTGAGGGAGGCGGACTCCGCATCCGCGAGGTCCGTCACGATCTTGCCCGACCTCTTGTCCAATGCGCCCATGACCTTGTCCCACACGGTGAAGCGCAGGACGACAAGCACGATCCCGAACGTGATCCAAAGCCAGAGGACAAGACCCGGATCCACCCGAAGGAGGTTCATGATGCGCCTCTTCTACATGACGACGGCGAGGATGCAGATGACCAGGGCGATGATCCCGACTCCCTCGACGAGGACCGCGGCGAGCAGCATGTTGGTCTGGATCTTGCCCATGGCCTCCGGCTGGCGGGCGATGCCCTCCACGGCGGCGCCGCCGATGCGGCCCAGGCCCACGCCGACGCCTAGTACGGCGAGTCCGGCCCCGACACACGCGCCAAGGATCATGATCGCTTTACCCAGGTTCTCCATATTCCCACTCCTTGTCCTTCAGACTCGAATGCGGGGCCCGAAGGCCCATATGTACCGCTCCGCGCTTCCTCAGTGCTTCTTCATGGCCAGGCTGATGAACAGCGCGGAAAGGAACGCGAAAATGTATGCCTGGAGCACCGCGACGAACATCTCCAGGGCGAAAATGGCGAGGTCCACGGCGAGGGCCACGGGGGCGACCAGAAGCGACTGGAATTTGATGATCAAAAGGAGGATCACGATGATGGAGGTGTGGCCGCCGATCATGTTGGCGAAAAGCCTCATGATGAGGGCAATGGTCTTGGAGAAGAGTCCGATGAGTTCCAGGACCCAGGTGATGGGCGCCATCCAGCCGGGGGTGCCGTTGGGCACGAGGCCCTTCCAATAGCCCAGGACGCCCTTGGCCTTCATGCCCGCCACGTTGAACACCACGAAGGTGATGAGGCCCAGTCCCAGCGTGGTGGCCAGGTTGCCCGTCACGGCGCCGCCCAGCCAGACTTTCCAGTTCCCCGTTTCCAGCACCTTCGAGTCCAGCGGGGCCACGAACCCCATGGGCACGTCGAGTTTCACGGCGGAATGCAGCGGCGCGAAGGGCGGGATGAGGCCGAGCACGTTGGAATACAGGACGAAGAAGAAGAAACAGTAGCAAAGGAGGTAGTATCCCTTCCCCTCCTCCCCCAGTACGGGGTCGAAGACCTCCTTCTTCATGTACTCGATCAGCACTTCCAGGAGGCCCTGCAGGCGGGTGGGTTTCTTGAACGGATTGCGCAGCTTGTGCGCCAGGTAGAACATGGAAAGGAGGACCAGCGCGCCCACGGTCCACATGAGGAGCAGATGCTTCGTGACGCGGATCTGGACGGGCGTTTTCCCGATGCTGAATCCCAGGTCGATGACGGCGTACGGATGTTCCGTGTTGTCCGTCAGCTCCTCGAACAGCGGTTCCTTCAGCTCGAAGTTTCCCCCGTTCGATTCGGCTTCCGAAGCGAAGGCGCCAAAAGGGGCGGCAAAAAACAGGAATACCGCCAACAGAGGCACGATTGACCGCCAGGAATGTGAAACCCTTTGACTGACCAACCGCATAAGCTTCAGTTATTCTAGAACCTTGCCAGCATATTTGTCAATTAGTTTTTTATCTCCAATAAAATAATTATTTCCATTTCACCGTAGGCTACGATATATTTGTGTGAGCGGATCATCTAGGATATACTGAAAGGACAAGGAGGAACGCATGGATGAAAGGAACCGATCCGCCTTCGCGGCGGGGCTGATTCTCATCCTCTTGGGCGGTTTCTTTCTCCTAATCAGATTGGTTCCCAACCTGCTCGACGCCTTCTCGTGGCCCATCATCGTGATCGGAGTGGGGATCGTGTTCCTCGTGATCGCGGCGGTCACCATGACGCCCGGAATGGCCGTGCCCGCCTTCATCATCGGGGGCATCGGCGGCCTCCTGTACTGGCAGAACGCCACGGGCGCGTGGTGGACCTGGGCGTACGCCTGGACGCTGATTCCCGGATTCGTGGGCGTCGGCGTGGTGGTGGCCGGGCTTCTATCGGGAAGGCCCGTCCACGGGCTTCTGGGCGGCCTCTGGCCCATCGCGGTGAGCATCGTGCTGTTCCTCATCTTCGGCTCCTTCTCGGGCCTCATGGCCTGGTCCAACACGGTGTTCGGCGTTCTGTTCATCACGATCGGGGTCCTCGTGCTCCTGAAGCCCATCGTCTCGGGCCGGGGCGGACGGAAAGGAAACGACGCGTGAGGCGCCTTTCGGAAATCATCGGCGGGATCCTGATCCTCGTGGGGGTCATGACCCTGTTCAGCATGCTGGGCATCCACCTGTGGGGCTTCTTCTGGGCGTTCGCCCTGATCGCGCTGGGGGTCTGGTTCATCCGCGGGGTCAGGGTGGGCCGGCAGTTTTGCCCGGCCGAGGAGGTCTCCATCCCGCTTTCCGGCGCCGCGGAGGCCGACATCGTGTTGGCCCACGGAGCGGGCCGCCTCATCCTCGACTCCGGCGGAGCGCCGGAAACGCTCCTGTCCGGGACCTGCGGCGGCGGCGTGGAGGTGACGAAGGACCGCGAGGGGGACCGGCTGCGCGTGGTGCTGCGCCTCAAGGAGCGCGATCCGTTCAACGTCATGTTTCCCTGGATCTCCGGCCGGAGGGCCGGCCTGGACTGGAACGTCAAGCTGAACCCCTCGGTGCCCACGGCCCTCCATCTGGAGACGGGCGCCTGCGAGTCCGCGCTCCGCCTGACGGACATGAGGCTGCGGGAGCTCAGCATCCGCACCGGGGCCAGCTCCACCACGGTGGACCTGCCCGCCCGCGCGGGACGCACCCGGGTCATCGTGGAATCCGGCGCCGCTTCCGTGAGGCTGCGGGTTCCCGACGACGTGGCGGCCCGCGTCCGCATCCACGCCGGCCTCTCCGGCGTCCACGTGGATACCGGCCGCTTCCCCTCCACGGGAGACGGCTATCAGTCGCCGGACTTCGCGACGGCGGAAAACGCCGTGGATCTCGACGTGGAATCCGGCGTGGGCTCCATCGAGGTCTTCTAGCCGCCGACATCCGGGGCCGCGGCCCCGGGACCGGAGGGCCGCGACGGGATTCGGCTCCCGTGCTCACTTCCCGCCGACCGCTCCGCCTTGCTTCGCGAAGACACCGAGGCCCTCCTGGCCCTCGCCGTCCAGGAACACCTGCAGGTAGCGGCCTCCCGTGGCGGACGGGACATGGATGACCCGGACCACGGAGGCGTCCTCCGCCGCGTCGGGAGCCAGCGCGGCCAGCCGGTTCTCCGCCTGCAGCAGGAAGTCCTCCCGAAGGAGGCAATCCGGGCGGTCCGGGTAGAGCGGCATGATGGCGATGTCCGCCTCCACGAGGTCCTGGAAGAAGTGGGTGCCGTAGGAGACCTCCGGCGTGTAGCCTTCCCTGGCAAACGCGATCTCCACGAGCAGGCGCGTGTTGTTGATGTCCGCGTAGGTGACCTGCACGCCGAGGTTGATGTCGTTGCTGCCCCAACGGCCCGGCCCCATGAGGGCGAAGGACCTTCCCACGAGGGCCAGATTCAGGCGGTTGACCGTGCGGACGATGCGAGCCTTGGCGTCGTAGGTCGTCAGCGCATCATAGGCCCGGGGGTCCACGTAGACCACGTACTCGATGTCCTGCACCTGGCCATTGGATAGCCCCGCACGGGTGCGGAAAAACACCGCCTCCTCCGGCACGTCCTTGGGCAGCGTCACATTCTCCCTCTCGGGACGCGTGGAAAGGGAACGGCATTGCAGGATGTAGAACTTGCCCCCGTCCCAGGCGAACTCGATGTCCACGTGCCTCCCGTAGGCGGCGCGGACGGCGGCCAGGATCCTCTTCACCAGGTCGATGAAGGGCGGCCGGGAGATCAGGTTCTCGAAGGTGAGGCGGGTCGGGATGCCGGAGAGGTCCTGGATGCGGAACAGGGGCGCCGAGACCTGCCCGTCCTGCATCACGGACACGGCGTCGAACAGGTCGGGATGCCGGGTCTCCTCCGCCAGGGTCCTGAAGTCCACCGTCTCGAAGGTCCCGGTACGCAGGTTGATGGCGTCCACCTTCTTCTGGGAATAGCGCAGGATCTGCAGCTCGTCGATCTCGGGACGCAGGCCCGGGTTGCTCAGGGGGATCATGCGCGGGTAGCCGGAGCCGACGCGGTCCACCGCGCGCGTGCCGAGGCCGAAGACCAGCCGCACCAGGCCCTCGTCCTTGCGGATCCGAGGGCTCCAGCCGTAGGAGTTGTAGGAGAAAAGCACCCCGGAGGCCAGCGGGAAGAACCAGTCGCCGAAGCGGCGGCCCACCACCTTCTGCACGATCATCGCCATGCGCTCGTTGTAGTCCAGCAGGTCGTGGTCCCTTCGGTACAGGAGGGGGTCCGGCCCGTAGGTGCTGGCCAGCACCCGTTTCACGCCTTTCAGGAACTCCCCCAGGCGCTTCTCCACGTCGCCCTGGTTGGCCAGGAACACGGACTCGTACTTGCCGGAGAACGCCAGGCCGAAGCTGTCCTCCAGGTAGCTGGAGGAGCGCACGATGATGGGCTGTTCCCCGATCTCCTCCATCAGGCCGCGGAAGGCGTCCATCACGTCCGGTGGGAACGTGGCGGACTGCAGTTTCTCAGAGAGGCCCCGGAATTCCCTGTCGATGGCCTGGCGGTCCTTGTACTTCTGCGTGTGGAAGGAATGGAGCCGGTTGCGGTCCAGGAAGTCCGAGAACACGCCGGAGCTGACGTACCAAGTGTCCGGCACCGTGACGTAGCGTTCGAAGACGGGGTCCCGCTGCGTGAGGATGGGAAGGAGGATCTTCTGCGCGAGGATCATCCCCGCGGCCTTCCCGCCCAGCCGACCCGGGTAGTCCTGGTGCCCTATGGTGTGCTCCAGGATGGCGTACAGGTCGCGGATGGTGACGTGGTTCTTGGCGATCCCGACGAACGGAAGGCTCGCGGAAACGTAATGGGAGAGGAGGGCCACCCGGATGCCCTCCGCCTCCTCACGGCTGATGTAGACCTCCCCCTTGGGGATGTCGCAGAAGTCCTTGAGGGCCTCGTGGATCTCCCGGGAGCCGGAATTGCCCGAGTTGACCACGCGGGCCAGCTCCAGGCAACGGTCGCGCTTGCGTACCAGGTTGACGTAGTTCTGCGCCTCCTCGGCGGAAAGCGCGCCTGAAAAGGCGATGTCGACGATGCTGTCCCGGTACTCCCGGAAGCTTTCCTCCGTGTCCGGCGCGCCGTCGGCCCGGATCCTCTCCCGAGCCTCCCGCTCCACGTCCTCCCGCGTGCGGATCCCCCGCTCCTCGAGCACCTCCAGGAAGAGGGCCCGCATCTGCGGGATGAGCTCCGGCCAGCGGTTCATCCGTCGAAACAGGTTGTAGGCCCGAACGAGGCCGGGCTCCGACGGCTCCGGCACGGTTCTACACCCAGCCGCGCAGCTTGCAGGCCTCCGCGACCCGGCTCACCGCCACAAGGTACGCCGCCTCGCGCATGTCGATGCCCTGACGTTCCTTCATCTCGTAGACGCCGGCGAAGCCGCGGGTCATCTTCTGGTCCAGCCGCTGGTGCACGGTGGGCAGGTCCCAGTAGTAGTTGTAGGCGTTCTGCACCTGCTCGAAGTAGGAGACGGTGACCCCTCCGGCGTTGGCCAGGAAGTCGGGCAGCACGAAGACGTTGTTCTGGAACAGGATCCTGTCCGCCTCCGGGGAGGTGGGCCCGTTGGCCAGCTCGCAGACGATCCTGGCCTTGATGCGGTCCGCGTTCTTCTCCGTGATCACGTTCTCCAGCGCCGCGGGGAACAGGACCGTGACGTCCAGTTCCAGCAGCTTCTCGTTGGTGATCTTGTCCGCGCCCGGGAATCCCGCCAGGCTGCCGGTCCGCGTCTTGTGGTCCACGACGGCCTTCGGATCCAGGCCCTTGGGATTGTAGATGCCGCCCTGGGAATCGGAGGCCGCAACGAACTTCAGGCCCAGGAGCTCCTGGCCGAGGAGCGCCGCGTTCTGTCCCGCGTTGCCGAATCCCTGGATGGCCATGGGCTTGCCCGAAAGGTCCATGCCAAGCTTCTTCACGGCCTCGCGTACCACGTACACGCCGCCGCGGGCCGTGGCGTCGCCCCGCCCCGCGGATCCTCCCAGCGCGATGGGCTTCCCGGTGATGAGTCCGGGCTGCTTCTCCCGTACGATGTTCTCGTACTCGTCCAGCATCCAGCCCATGATCTGGGGCGTGGTGTAGACGTCGGGCGCGGGCACGTCCTTGGTGGCGGAGAGGAAGGTCCCCACGGTGCGGATGTACGCACGGGCGAGGCGTTCCTTCTCCCCGACGGAGAGCTCCTTCGGATTGCAGGTAACCCCGCCCTTTCCCCCGCCCAGGGGGAGGTCCACGACCGAGGTCTTCCAGGTCATCCAGGAGGCCAGCGCGCGTACCGTGTCGATGGTCTCGGCCTGGTGCCACCGCAGTCCCCCCTTGGTGGGTCCGCGGGCGTCGTTGTACTGCACGCGGTAGCCGTGGAACACGCGGATCTTCCCGTCGTCCATGCGCACGGGGATGCGCACCTCAAGCTCCCGCATGGGCCAGCGCAGGAACTCGTGCGTCGCCTCGTCGAGACCCAGCTTCCCGGCAGCCCGGTCGAGCTGCTGCTGCGCCATCTTGAAGATGTTGAACTCCGCCATCCAATTCCCTCCTATTCCAGTATATCGCGACGTCATCATGGGGGGAAAATCGCCGGAAAATCAAGAAAAAAATCGTTTACGAAACCCGGCATCCTTCCGCCAACAGCTTCCGCCGCGCGGCCTTCCACCAGGAAAGGTCCTTGGGAAAATCGTTGAAGTCCCGGAAGCCGGAAAGCAGCGCGCCGCCACCCTCCACGTCAAGCTCCCTCAGGAGGGCCAGGTCGGAGAGGCTCTGGGAAAAGATCTCCCAGCGGATGGAATCGATGGGTCCCACGGGTCCCGGATAGACCAGGAACGGGTCTCCGTAGGGCCACTCGGGCCACTTGCCCCCCGCGGACTCGCTGAAGGGATCGATCAACGTCCTTGTCTGGGACCTGTACCAGTAGTTGTATCCCCAGTGAAGGAACCCCTTCATCCCGAAGCGGTGGAAAAGCCAGCCCGCCATGCGCAGCTTGGGAAGGGGGGTGTCCATCAGGCGGTTCAGGTACGGCCCACGGGGGCCGCAGCAGAAGTACGTGCAGCAGGGGATCCCCTCGTCGGCAAATTGTTTGGCGACGCGGATGCTTGGGATGGGCATGTCCGTGATCCCCTCCCTTCCGTAGACCACCTCGCTCAGGGCGTCCATGGTGCGCATCCAGGGGGCCAGGCGGGACAGGAGACCGCGCGCCCTGCGGTAGCACTCCAGGGCCTCCTCCCCGTGCGGTTCGTCGCTCACGTGGAAGAAGGACTGCTTGGCGATCCCCTCCGCGTCCAGGAACCGCTTGAGTTCGGGAAGGAGCCGGGAAAGGAAAGCCGTGTAGACGGCGGAGGTCGCGCCGGTCTCCGGCTTCCAGAGCAGCTTCTCTCCGATGCCCTGGCCCTCGTAGACGCGCACGGCATGGCGGACGCCCCACTGGGTGAACAGGTGGGTCCACTCGAACTTCCGGATGCCCCGGGAGCGTGCCAGCGCCACGTAACGCCTCACGTCGCGCCAATCGAAACGGTACCCCCCGCCGGCACGGGAAACCCGCAGGAGCTGCGTGGGCCGCTTCACCCCGTCGAGGGGAGGGGTGAGGAACGGCACGTAGACCGTGTCCTGGCCGTGGGAGGACAGGTCGCGGAAATACGGATCCAGGATGTCCCAAAAGCCCTCCTCGAAGGGCTGCAGCCGATACCAGTCCAGCAGGGCATCCGCGTAGAACCACTGGAACACGGGGAAATCCCGGCGCGCGGGGATGGTCGCCTCCCGGATCCGCAGGTCCACGGCCATCGCGGAGAGGAGGGACCGCCCGGATCGGGGAGGCTTGCGGCCCGCGCGTTCCCCCCCACCCTCCTCCACGCGGACATCCACCCGCACGCTTTCCGGCCGGCACCCCCTGGCCACCGTCAGGTCCACCCAGAAGGACGCCGTCTCCCCGGCGGGGACCAGGCCCGAGTCTTCGTCGAACAACGGATCCGGAACGAAGCCCGGCACGTGCCCCCGGCCGTCCCGTTCCTCCATGGGGGTCTCGGTATTGTGGTGCGGCATGGGCACGAACCCGACCCGCCGCACGCGTACGCCGATGCCGTCCGGGCCGTCCACGCGGACCGAGACGGGAACCGGTTCCCCGCCCTCAGGCGCGCGGATGCAGGCCTGGAAGGAAAGCCGTTCTCCCCGGGCCGCCTCCAGGCGGAGAAGGCGACGGCCACCCTCATTGCCGGTCGGAAACACGCGCACATGACAGTCTTGGAGCCAGCAGAAGGGATTCATGGATGGATGTCTCCTTTATCGGGGACGCTGCGGCGGGTTTCCCGGCCTTGGCGGGGTTCCCCGCGGGGGTCCTTGCGGCGGCCGCGGGGCGGATCCCGACGCCGTGCCCGGTTTCTGGAGTCTCTGAGCCGATGCGGCGCTTCCTAGGCCTGTCGGCCTGTTCGCCGGAGGGATCCCCGGTCTCGCGGGAGTGGCCGCGCCCCGCGGTGCGCCTGGGGCCGTGCCTCGCGGCGCGCCTGGGGCCGTGCCGGGTTTCACGGGCCGCGCCGGCCGGGGTTCCTCCGCCTCCGGTTTCTCGTCCTCTTCCACATCCGCGCCCCTGGGGGGCTTATCCACCGACCATCCTCGGGATTTCCTGGTCTGCACGGGTGCCGAGGCCTTTCGGCTCTTCTCCAATTCCTCCAGGGTCTCCTGGGCCCCGCGGCCCATCGACAGCTTGGCCTCGATCACCTCGTCCGCGTCCAGCTCGTCGGATTCGAGGAGCCGTTTCTGGATCTCCAGGTCCTCGTCCAGCGTGCGGCATTTGTTCTTGCTTATGTTTTCCCGGATCAACGGGAGTTCCGCCTCCGCCCCCACGAGGACCAGGCAGAGGGCCTTGTTCGACTGCACGCCCAGGAACTGCTGCAGCGTGGGCCGCGGCATTTTATGCAGCGATTCGAACGGCTCCTTGGAGGACGCCGCCTGTTCCATCTTCCGCTTGGATGCCCCGCGCGCGCCCGGAACGAACATCTTCTCCAATATCAGGGAGACCTTGGGGGAAACCAGGATCTGCTTCCGCTGGAGCGCCTCCCGGATTCCCTTCAAGACCGCGTCGGAGAGATCCTGGTTTTCCGACGGGGAAGCCAGGCGGTCCGGAGAGGCGATCTGCCAATCCTCCATTGCCCTGCGCGGCAGGAAGTTTTTCAGACGCTCCTCGTCGAAAGCACGGGGCGTCACGATGCGGACGGCCTCGTTGCCCTCGGCGTCCTTCACGCGTACGGCGCAGCGGTAGAGGGAACGGATATCCCGATCGCCGAGGGAGCGCAGGACCTGATTCTGCAGGAGGATCCGCGCGTCTCGATCGCCCAGCAGATCCAGGAACACGGGAAACGGCAGCCGTTCCCGCGGCGGGGCCCCGGGCTCGGCGGCGGGTTCCACATCCAGGAACCGTCGGTGGAAGCTGGGAAGCCAGCGGCGCAGCAGGCTTTGATTCAGGGAAAGAAGCAGGGAAAGGACCGCTTCCGCGCCTTTGGGCGCGTTTTGCGCGTCCCAGGGATCGCAGAACAGGCGCAGGAGCCAGGACAAGGTCCCGTAGTCAAGGAAGGCGTCCACGGGCATGCGCGTCCCTGCCACCCCCACCCGACCCTTGAAAACGGCCTGTCCCTTGCTGGCCGCGAAGTCAGGCTTCACTCCCATGCCCACGACGGGCTGGGACGGAGCGGCTCCCAGGACGCCCTTCAGGAAGCCGAGTTCCGCCTGGAAGAAGCAGGAAGCCACCTGTCGGCACATGTTCTGCGCCTGGGCCGCCCTGGCCGCGTCGGATGCCTGGAAGAACAGGTACGTCACCCAAGACCGTGGGGGCTGCGGCGCGGCGCCCGGCGCCGTCGGCAGCGCGAGGGCGCAGGAAAGCCGGACCCACGTGCCCGGAGCCGTGGCGTAGGTCCGCGGATCCGCATTGGCAAAGAGTTCATGGAACCGGGCCTCGCCGACGTATTTGCCGCAGGGTACCTTGGGCAGGAGAAGGAAGTTGCCCAGTACGAACTCGAGCGGAGAACGCACGGCGATGCCGCGCGGGGTGGGAGCCGTCTCGATGCGCGCCTCTTCCGCGTCTTCCGCCTCCTCCGCCCCCATCAGACGGCCTGCCACGGCCCGGAATACGTCGTCGCCATCGAGGCTCGCGGCAAGGCGCTCCGCATCCTCCGTTTCGATCAGGACGTAGACCGCCTCCCCCGGGGCCGCGGGACTACCCTCGCCCGGGGCCGCGGGACTACCCTCGCCCGGGGCCGCGGGACTACCTGCGCCCGGGGCCGCGTCCGCTTCTTCGGCGCTTCCGTCAAGGAGCGCGTCCTGCGCATCCGCCCCGGCCGTCTCGTCTGCCAAATCGCCGGAGATCGGGCTCAGGCGGAAGATCCTGCATCCCGCGGCGCGCCACAGGAGCTCCTCCACGTCGCGCGCCAGGCATTTCTTGGGGAAGGAGGAGAGCGGCTGCACGGCGGCCCGTCCGTCGTCCGAATCGACGTTCAAGCGTACGAGTCGGGGCAGGTCTCCGGCCACGCCGGCGATGAGCTGCGGGACCAGTCGGGCCTTGTCCAGGCCCGGATCCGTCGCGGCCAGGGCCCGGGTCCAGCGGGAGACGAAGGCCTCGGGGAACACCAGGCAGACGCCATACTGTTCCGAAGCGCCGAAGGAGTTGAGGACGTAGCCGGAGCGGATCGACGCGGATTCCCCACGGAAGCCGTCCCATTCCAGGGTTTCCACCGAACAGCTCACGGATTGCCCGGAAGCGGCGGAAAGGGCCTTCCCCACCGCCATGGCGAGGATGCCGGGAAGAGACAGGTCGACTTCCGGGCCTTTCTTCTTGCGCTGGAACAGGGAGCCGAACAATCCGGGTTTCCGTTCCTTCATGGTACGACCTCACGGTACGAGAAGCGTATTGGTCCATGCGCGCGCGCCATGGGCGTCCTCGATCTCGAGGCGCACGTAGGGATCATCCCCGGGAATCTCGAAGGATGCCTCCGTAAGGTCCCCGCCCCCCGACGCCGCGACGCGCTGCCCCTTCCACCGCCATCCCACCAGCCGGATCCGCTGCACGGGGGAGCAGTGCAGGCGCACCGTTCCGCCCTCCATGGAAAGCGAATGGATGCGCGGGCCGCGGCTGCAATAGAAACGTCCCCTGCGGATGGCCTCCAGAATGGATTCCTGGGTGCGCGCGGCGGTCCGCACGTGGATCCAGCCGCCGTTCCACCCCGGATGCTCCGGCCGGATGTGGGCATCGTCCACAGCCAGGCCGATGAGGGAAGGATCCGTCTCCAGCATCCTGTCCCAATGCCATCCCGCCCAGCCCTTGCCGTTCAGCCATTCGCAGACGTGATTGTAGACCTCGACGCCCTGCACGCCAAGGCGCAGCCCGTCCTCCGGCGCGTTGCCCGTCCAGTGGGGATGGGCAAGGATGAGGATTCCGCCCTGCCTGCGCGCCGCCTCCATGCCCGCTTCCAGGCCCATGTCCTCGCTGATCCCGTGGAAGGTTCCCAGGCACGCGATGTGGAAGAACTCCCCGCGGGCGTCCTTGCCGTGCAGTTCCACGCCATCCAGCACCAGGAGGGGGAACTCCGCCTTGCCGTCGCCCACATAGGGCTTCCAGTGGTCCGTGATGAAGAGGAAGTCGTACCCCTCGGACGCGTACATCCGCGCCAGTTCATCCACGGTCTTCCCGCCGTCGGAGTTCGTGGAATGGATATGGGTATTGCCTTTCAGCCAGGTCCCTTCCCCGTCGTATCGGAATGTTGCCATTAAGGAAGGTTATAAACCATTTCCCGCTGTTGGGGAACCGTCCGACGGACCGGGATCCGCCCGTTCACCCCTTCCGGGAGGAATGGACGGCGGAGCCGGAGATGAAGTACTTGGACATGGAGAAGAACAGGACCAGCATGGGGATGCTGGCGAGCAGAGCCACGGCCATCTGGGAGCCTTCATCGCTGTTGATGTCCCCCGTGAACTTCACGATGTAGAGGGGCAGCGTCTTCATGTGCTCCGTCTGGGCGATGAGCAGGGGCCACAACAGGCTGTCCCATTGTCCCCGAAACGCCAGGATCGTCAGGGTGGCGATCGCCGGACCCGCGTTGGGCAGGAGGATGCCGCGGTAGATGGAGAACTCCCCCATGCCGTCCACGCGCGCCGCGTCGATGAACTCGTCGGGGAAGGTGAGGAAGTACTGGCGCATCATGAAGACGCCGAAGGCGCTCACGAGGAAAGGCAGGATCATGCCGGCGTAGCTGTTCTGCAGCTTGAGCTGGACGGCCACCATGGCCAGCGGGATCATGATGGTCTCGAAGGGGATCATCATGGTCGCCATGATCAGCATGAAGATCAGATCCCTGCCGGGGAAGCTGAACTTGGACAGGCTGTAGCCCGTCAGCGACGCGAGGAAGACGGTGGTGACGGACACCGTGGTGGCCACGAGCAGGGAATTGAAGAAGGAACGGAAGAACATCCAGCTCCTGTCATTGCCCGCGACGGCCTTGAGGAAATTCTGCCAGTACGGGCCCTTGGGCAGCCAGCGGTACGGCATGGTGATGATGTCCCTGGCAGGCATGAAGGATGCGGTGAACATGAAAGCCAGGGGGGCGAGGATGAACAGGAGGACGACGCCCAGGATCAGGTACCGGACGGCGGCGCCCACGAGGGGCCGTCCATCCGTCGTTGCGGTGTCCGCGCGCATCAGTAGTCCACCTCTTCGGATTTCGACGCGCGCAGCTGGAACCAGGTCAGGACCACCATGACGACGAGCAGGATGATGCTCATGGCGCTGGCGCGGCCGATACGCTGGTCCCTGATGCCGGTATTGTAGATGTTGAGCGTGATCACATTGATGGGGTTCTGCGGGGCGCCCGTGTGCGTGAACAGGTACTGCGTGCTGAACGTCTTCAGGCATTGCAGCATGGACATGATGGAAACCAGGACCACGGTGGGACGCAGCAGCGGGAAGGTGATGCGCCAGTAGGTCTGCCACCGGCCGGCCCCGTCGATGCGGACCGCCTCGTAGATGGAGGGCGGAATGGAGGCCATCCCCGTGATGCAGAGGATCACGAAGTAGCCGATGTACTTCCAGAAGTAGACGATCATCGTGGACAGCTGCTCCATCGCCGGATTGACGAACCAGTCGTGATCGACTCCGGGGGTGTTCATCAGGAGATTCACGGCCTGGTTGGCGAGGCCCCGGGGATCGAAGATCAGCAGCCAGATGGTGGCCGCGACCACGGAAGAGAGCACCGCCGGGGAATAGTAGGCCATCTGCAGAAACTTCCTGCTCCGGCCCGTCTGGGAGACGAGGGCGGAAAGGAGCAGGCTCATGACCAGCAGGGCGGAGAACGTGCCCAGGGTGAAGACCGCGGTGGCCCGGATCGAGTTCCAGAAATCGGCGGACTGCAGCAGGTAGGCGTAGTTCTTCAGGCCGATGAACGTGGGCGCGGCCAGGCTGAGCACCTGCTTGTTGAAAAGGCTCGTGTAGAAGGCATTGAGGATGGGATAGAAGCTGAAGACGGAGAAGAACAGCAGGGCCGGAACGGCGAAGAGGATGCCCCACAGGTCCTGCCGCTTCCGCATGGAAGAGCGCGCCGGTAGTTTTCCAACCATCGCTTTCCTCACAAGTCGGTTCCCCCCCGGGGGGGTCGGAGCCGGTCGATCCCGGCCCCGACCCTTGCCGCATCAGTTGCCCGAGAACAGCTCCTTCGCGTCCTTCTTGAGCGTCTCGAGGGCCTTGTCGCCGGGCACGTTGTTGAGCATGACCCCTTCGACGGCCTTCTTGATCAACTCCTGGAGCTTGGCGCTGTTGGCGCCGTAGTAGACGATGTGCGCCCGCCCCATGTCCTCCGCGAAGACATTGGAGAAGGGCATGGTCTTGAACTGCTCGGACGCCATGAGCTGCTTGGTGGGCTGCGGCAGGCTGACCTGCTGCAGGTAGTCCACCGGGTGCTTGAGCATGTAGGCGATGAACTTCCAGGCCGTCTGCTGGGTCCTTGGGGCCGCCTGCCCGTTGACCATGTAGTAATGCCCGTAGTAGCAGGAGGCTACCGTCTTCACGGCGTCCTTCCACTGCGGGTACGGGATGACCATCCAGTCCTTGCTGTTGAAGAACTCCATGTTGTCCGTCCGCATCCGGCCCTGCTGGTACAGGCCCGTGCTCGCCATGGCGATCTCGTTCTTGTCGAAGTTGAACAGGGAGCGCGCGGCCTTGTAGGTCGGGGAACCCAGGTTCTTGCCGTGCGGGCCCCATTCCCTGAGGTACTCCAGCAGCTTGAGCCAGGCCTGGTCTCCGACGATGACGGTCTTCCCGTCGTCGCTGATGAGCTTCCCGCCCAACTGCTCGACCATCGGCACGAAATCCACGAGGTAGTACGGATAACGGAAATCGTAGCCGCGCCGCGTGACGATGTCCCCATTGCGGACAACCAGCTTCTCGGAGACCGCCATCACGTCTTCCCAGGTCTTGGGATAGTCCTTGTCCGGATCCAGGCCCGCCGAGCGGAAGATCTTCCTGTTGAGGTAGACGCACCAGTTGGTCAGCTCCAGGGGCAGACCGTAGAGCTTGCCCTTGACGGTGACCGGATCAAGCACATTGGGGATGTAGGTGTCGAGGATCTCCTGCGTCGTGGACAGTCCCAACACCTTGGGATCGATGGCCGCCACGCGCCCGTTGGCGATGTAGGCGTACTCGTCCTCGATGGACATGTTGAAGATGTCCGGGCCCTGGTTGGCCGCGAAGGCGGTCAGGATGGCCTCCTGGATCTTGGTGGATCCGTACAGGACCTTCTCGATGGTGACGCCCGCGTTCTGTTCCTGGAAATCCTTGATGAAGCCGTCTTCCAGCTTGGCGCGTGCCGCGTCCTCATGGGTCCAGAACATCAGTTTGACGGGTCCCGTCGGTTCCTCCGCCTTGCCCTTGGCGAAGCATGTCATGGATGCGGAAACCAGGAGAACAAGAAGAATCACAGTGAAACGCCGCATTGCAGGCCTCCTTTTTTGCTTGCTTACAGTTCTTCCCTACGATACTACGACGCCATTGGGTTGTCAACGAACGATTCGGTCCGTTTCGTCGAACAGGCTATTGACTCTTTGGCTATCAGTGTGCAGGTGGGAATACAGCCTGTCCCCGCAGTTTCCCATCCGAGGATTCCCTGGCGACCATCGCGCGGCCGCGACCCGCATCGTCTCCCCTTGGCGTTCCGCCTTCCCCGTAACCGGACTGAAAGGATGGCCTTGTCCGTGGCCCGTGGCCTGTTGTACGATCGCGCCATGCGTCCGTCCCAATCAGGCAAGAAACGGTTCCCCGCCGCGCTTCATGGAGGACCCGTCGACAGGATCCCCGTGGGCAATGCCGTGTCCGTCGCGACGGCGGATCTCATGGAAGCCTGCGGCGCGGGCTTCCCGGAAGCCCACCGGGATCCGGAGGTCATGGCGGAACTGGCCGCGGAAGGAGGTCTTTGTTGACCCACAAACAGCGTGCCCTGGCCGCGATGCGCGGACGGCCCGTGGACCACGTGCCTTTCATCGCCCGCATGGAACTGTGGTACAACTACAACAGGAACGCGGGCACGCTGCCCGCGCGCTTCCGCCATGCCACGCTCTGGGAACTGCAGAGGGAACTGGACGTCGGCATCTTCGGCTTCGGCGTCTGGGAGGCGTCCTACTTCAGGCTGGAGTACCGGGGCGTGGAGCTGGAAACGGAGCACGAGGACGGGATCACGACCACCCGATACGTGACGCCCTACGGAACGCTCGCCAGCCGCGACCGGATGGCCGATGAGCTGAAGGAGGCGGCGGGAACCGGCGCCCGCGTGGAGTACCCCTTCCGCGGCGCTCAGGACTTCGACGCCCTCCAGTACCTGTTCGACCATGCCGTCGTGGTGGACGACGCGGAGGCCTACTGTCGTTTCGTGGATTCCATCGGGGAGGACGGAATCGCCCTGCCCTTCACGGGGACGCTTCCCGCCCACCAATTGATGCTGTCCTGGATGGGCTACGAGGGCTTCTACTACGCGATGGCGGACCATCCGGCCCGGGTGGAGCGGCTCATCGGGGCCCTCACGGAGCGCCAGCGGGAGATCCTGGCACTGGCCCGCCGATGTCCGGCGGACGCCATCGAGGTGGGGGCCAACTACGACGAACACATCACCCCCCCGCCCGTGTTCGCCTCCCTTTTCGCTCCGTTCTACAGGGAGGCGCGTGCGACGCTGGAGGCGGCCGGGAAGATCCTCGTGATCCACGGGGACGGGGACATGGACGGGCTGCTTCCCATGCTGCGGGACTGCGGCATCCAGGTGGTGGAGGCCCTGACCCCGGCGCCGATGACGGGCATCCGGATGCGCCGGGTCCGGCAGGAGTGGGAAGGGGCGGTGACCCTCTGGGGCGGCCTGGCTTCCGTGGCGCTCACGCGGGCGTTCACGGAGGAGGAATTCGAGGCGTACCTGGAGGACCTGTTCGACGCCGTGGCTCCGGGGGACCGTTTCATCCTCGGTTTCGGGGACAACGTGCCCACCGACGCCCTGTTCCACCGCGTGGAAAAAACCGTGGATTTCTGGAAGCGCCGGGGGCGCTATCCATTGCGGAAAGGAAGGACGACATGAGGAGATGGGGACGGCTCGCCGCCGTCGTCGCGCTGGCCGCGCTGCTTGCGGCCTTCCCGGCCTTCGGCCGCCCCCAGGCGGAGACGCGGCCCAAGGCGGACGTCACGGGCTGGAACGCCTTCAGCCTGCCCAACGGCCTGGAGGTCTTCGTGCTGGAGAACCACCAGGTCCCCCTGGTGCGCGTGCAGATCGCCTTCCGCTGCGGATCCGTCACGCAGGAGGCGGACACGGCGGGGCTCTTCCACCTCTACGAGCACATGCTGTTCAAGGGCAACCGCGTCTATGCCAGCCAGACGGACTTCCAGGCGGCCATGAAGGAGCTGGGGGTGGGAAGCTGGAACGGCGGCACCGGCACGGAGAGCGTGTCCTACTACTTCACCATCCCCTCGGACGTCCTGGAGCAGGGGCTCTCCTTCTGGGCCAACGCGGTCCGTTATCCGCTGTTCGACGCCGGGGAGCTGGCCACGGAGAAGGACGTGGTGGCCAATGAGATCCGCGCCAACTTCAGCGATCCCGACAGGATCTACCTGGGCGCGCAGACCAAGGCCCTGTGGTCGAAGTACCCCTGGCGCAAGGACACTTCGGGCTACGAGAAGGCCGTCCGGTCGGCCACGCCGGAGATCCTTGCGCGGATCCGGGACACGTGGTACGTGCCTAACAACGCGGCCCTGTTCGTGGGCGGGGACGCGTCGCCGCAGGACGTGCGCCGGGCGGTCGAGAAGGCCTTCGGGGACTGGAAACGGGGCGCGGACCCCTGGGCCTCCCCGGCGCCGTCCCACCCGTTCCCGCAGCGGGACGTCCGCCTGGTCTACCCGGACGAGCAGACGTACAGGGGACTCGTGCCGGTGAGCATCCAGTTCCGCGGCCCGGACGTGACGGCGGATCCCAAGGCCACCTACGCGGCGGACACCTGGGGCAACTTCGTGAGCGACCCGAACGGCCCGTTCCGGACCAACCTCTTCTCCAAGGTGCCGGGGCTCTACAGGAAGGAATACGTCGACGCCTACTACGTCACGCAACGGGACGGCGGCTACGTCCAGTTCTCCACCTACCTGCTGGTGAGGAAGGGGGAGGACACGTTCCAGAGGGTCCTTGCCCTGCAGAAGACCGTGGAATCGGAGTTTGCCGCCATGGCCACGGATCCCTCCTACTTCTCGTTGAGGGACTACGACGTGATGAAGGCGCGTCTGGCGGACGAACGGATCCTGGAGCGGGAAACCCCGGACGGCTTCATCGGCCAGCTCATGTTCTGGTGGGCCACCGCGGGCACCGAGTACTACCGGGGATACACGGAGAACCTGATGAAGACCGGGCAGAAGGAGATCGCGGACTTCCTCAACACGTACCTGATCGGCCGCAAGTCGGTCCTCTCCTTCCGGATGAATCCCCAGGACCTGGCCGCCGAGAGCGGCAATGCCGAAAAGGCGGGGTTCTCCACGATTTCCAAGGACGACGCATTCTGGTGGCAGGAGGCCGGAAGATGAAGAAGGCGATCCGTTTCCTTCCCTTTGCAATGGCCGCGCTGCTTGTCCTCGGCGGATGGACCACGCAGAGGATGTCCCTGACCGCGCATCAGGCATCCTTCGAGTCGGCCCGGCTCAACGAGTACGCGAAGAAGAACGCGCCCCTGATCTCCGTCTCCTACCTGGACAATGGGATCCCTCTGATCGTGAAGAAGAGCGATGCCAACAGGATCCTGTCCGTGAAGGCGGTACTGGTGGGCCACGTGGCGGACCTGGACACGCCGAAGGCCGGCGTGGAGTCGATGATGCTCACCATGATGGAGCGCGGATCCGCCCGCTACCCCTACGAGGAGGTGCAGCGGATCCTGTTCGAGCGCTCCGCCTCCATCGGAGGCTCCTACGGCTCCTTCGACATGAGCTCCTTCGACATGACCACGATCGACACCTACTTCGACGAGATCTTCGACCTGTACGCGGACGCGTTCCTGCATCCATCCTGGAACGCGGAGGAGTTCCCGCGCGTGCTGAACGATTTCCGGCAGAACCGCCAGGAGGCGGAAAACGATCCCTACCAGCGGGCCGTTCTCGTCCTGCACGACGAGCTGTTCTCGGGCCATCCCTACGAGCGCAGCTGGGCGGGCACCCCGGACTCCCTGGCCACCCTCACACTGGATGACGTGAAGGAGCATTATCGGCGCACAGTGTCCGCCTCCAGGCTGTTCCTGGTGGCCGTCGGCGACTTCGACGGGGACCGCCTTGTCGCGAGGCTGAATGCGTCCTTCGGGAAGCTCCCTGCCGCGGCCTACGAGCCTGTCGCCGTTCCGTCGTTCGAGGGAAAGGTGAAGACGGACCTCATCGTGGAGCCGTATGAGGGCAGCGAGGGACTTGCCTACGTGCGCGGGGACTTCGCCCTTCCGGCCCCGGACCATCCCGACGCCGCGGCCGTCTCCGTGGCGTTCTCCATCCTGGACGACGTGCTTTTCGAGATCGTGCGCACGAGAAACGGGGCCGCCTATTCGGCGTGGGCCAGCGCCCTGGGCTTCAAGGCCAACTACGGCTGCATCACCGTCTACCGGACCTCCGTGCCCGGCAAAGTGAAAAAGTACGTGGACGACTCCATCGCGGTGCTGCTTTCAGGCCGATGCCTGTCGGGAAAGGTATCCGCTTCCGCGGAAGGCAAAAGCGGCCAGGGAGAGGCGGCCGCCTCCGCGGACCGGGATCGGGGCTTCGTCCCCATCGCGGAGGCCCTGCCGTTCTACAAGCGGCAGTTCATCACCTCGTTCTTCTCCGGCCAGCAGACCAACTCCTCGGTGGCCTCGCAGATCGCCTCCTCCGCGGTCTATAGGGGCGACTGCCGGGATTACCTGCTCCTGGCCGATCGCGTGAACGCGGTGACTCCGGAGGACGTCGTGCGCGTCACCGGGAAATACCTCAGGGAAAACCCGATCCTCTGGGTGGTCCTGGGCGCCCCGGAAGTGCTGAAGGACGTGAAAAGGGAGGACTTTCTCTCCTTCCAGGGAAAATGAAGAAAGCCCCGCCGTCGGACACTTGGCCGGCCGGCGGGGCCCTTTCCGGACACGGGAAGGGGCCTACCAGCCCTTCAGCACCTCCCTGGCCTCCTTCAGATCGTCGTCGTCCCCAGGCTTGCGGTTGGACATCTTCGCGAGCTCCGCGATGGTCCACTGGAGCATCGCTTTGGCCTCCTCCTTGTCGGAGACGTTCTTCAGCTCCACCCCGCCCTCGTAATAGAAGCTCCTCTCCATCGTCGACTTCGCGGACGCCGCCCTCGCCTTCTTGCCCTTCTGTTCCGAGAGGCGCTGGGACGCGGACCAGCCGCGCTTCCAGAGGTGCTTGGCCAGTTCCGTGTAGTAGTCGTAGGACAGGAACTTCTTGGCCCCGGTGTTCACCTCCTGTACGCGCAGGTCCACGGACTTGCGGCCCAGGGAAACGGCGTAATCCATGTTGCCGAAGGAAATGATGCCGGGGACCTGGTCGTAGAGCTGTCCCAGGACGTAGTACGAGTCCGAGTAGTCGGGCAGGATGTTCACCGTTTTTTCAAGCAGGTCCCGCATGGGAGCGGCCTTGAACAGCGAATCCAGGATCCCCTTCACCTGGCCCCACCGGCCGATGTTGCTTCCCTTCCAATAATAGGCATACGCGTTCTGCGGGTCCGCCTCGATGGCCTGCGTGGCGTACGCCTCCCCCTTCTCGAAGAGCTTCAGGGTGTCCGCCACGGGGGCCTTGGCGTCGTCGGAATCGTCGCCCAGGCTCAGGGTGCTGCGCGCCATGCGCCAGAGGATCTCCGCCTTCTCTGCGCCGGAGCCGGCGCCCGGCAACGCCCCCTCGAGAATCTGGACGGCCTGGGCGTAGGAGCCGGCATCGTGGAGATCGTCCACCTTCCGCAAGGTCTCCGCCAGGTCCGCGTGGGCCGCGGCCAGGGAGAACCCGACAAGGAAACATACGATCGCGATCCGCCGCATCACTTCCTCCTATATGCACATGTATTGGAGCCGATTCTACCACAGGTACGGCGTTCAGCGAACAAAAAAAAGGCCGCCCTTCCGGGCGGCCGCGACGTGCCGTGGTGCGTTCCGGGTCACTTCCCGGGCCGCAACTGCATGCCGAACATCACCTCGAGGCTGTATACGCCGCCCGCGGCGAAGTCGAAGTCCTGCTGGAAGGACAGGGCTCCCGAGGCGATGCGGATGGTGTGCCGTCCGGGTGCCACGGCGACGTTGCCCATGACCTCGGCCTTCGCGTTCATGAGCTTGCCGTCCACGAAGACCTTCACCATGCTGCGCAGCAGCCCTTCGTCCTTGGTGTCGGGATCCATGACGTTCCGCGGGATGACGATGTTCATCGTCGCGGTGCTCGGCTGCAGGGTCAGCGCGAAGGTCTGGCCGCTGGCCTGCGTGACGTTGACCTGGGTGGAAAGCGGCTGGTAGCCGCCCGCCGACGCGTTTACGGCGTAGGAACCGGGAAGGAGCTGCGCCGTGAAGGGCGCCTTGCCGGAGAACTTGCCGCCCGGTCCGCCCACCGCGATGTCCGCCCCGCCCACATTGGCGGAGAAGGTCACGGCCACCGTGGCCGGCTGGAGGTTGATCTGGAACGTCTCCGGCCTCGACACGTTGATCGTGGTGTTCTGCGCGACGTATCCGGGGGCCGAGACGCCTACGGAATGGCTTCCTGCCGTCAGGTTGGAGGCATTCCCCTTGATCTGGGCGCCGTCGATCGAGATGGAAGCCCCAGGGGCGTTGGTGTTGATCGTGACGGCCATGGTGGCCGGCTGAAGGTTGACGGGGATGGTGGTGGCCTGCGTGACGCTGAACTTCCCGTTGTAAGGCTGGTAGCCCGGGGCCGTTACGGCGACCGAGTGATCGCCGGCGGCGAGAGTCGCCGTGAAGGGCGACTTGCCGGAGCTTGTGCCGTCGATGACGACATCGGCTCCCGCGACATTGCACTGGATCGTGACGGCGACGCCGCGGGTTCTGCCGGCGCCCGTTGCACTGCTTTGGGCGAATGCAGTGAAATCCAATGCGATCGCGAACACCAGAAAGGAACCTAAAAACGCGAGAAACCGTCGATTTGCCATTTTTCCCCCTTTAACATCAAGGGAGGCGTCCGCAATCATCGAACGCCTCCCTTGGATAAAAACCGCTTCTACCTCGCAGGACCTTCTACTCCGATGACTTCGTTGGTGGGAACCTCACCGATAGAGAGGGACTTGTAGGTATTGTCCTTCACGAGGCGGATATCGGGTACGAACTGGTAGAAGGAATACTCGGTGTTGGAAGCGTCCTTCATGGCAAAGAGATTGATTCGGATCACGGAAGCGGTCTTCACAGCCATGTAATCGGGCAGAATGAATTTCCCCTTCACGGAGCTGCCCTGGACGATGTAGATAATGAGGTTGGCCCCATCGGAGCCGCTCTCGTTTGAAAGGTTGACGGAATAGCCATTCACATAATACTCCGCCACGCCCAACCACGTGAAAGTCGTCCCCGTGGTGGTCGGTAGCTTGTTGGTGGAGTCGCCGGTGATTCCGTACGCGGGCGTGTGGCTGTACCAGTCGAAGGGGATTTCCCTGATCGAGACGGTTTCCGGGACAGCGCCCGTCAGGTTGTCCACGTCCAGCTGGATGCAGGCGCGCGTATCAGTACTGGTTCCGCCAACGCTGGCCACCGTCGCAGTGGTGTACGCGCTTCCCAGGAGGGAAGATTGGACATGACCGCGGTAGGTCGAATCGCCGTCCACGTTGAACCCGGTCGCCGGATTCGTCGTGGCATACGGATCGGTGATGCTTTCCTGGCAATAACGGAAGGCATTGGGGAACGTGATGTGGGAATCCACGTCCATGGTTTTAGTCCACATGGCGACGATGGAGATGGTGGAAGCGTCCAAGGTCGTCCCATAAGAGAATCCGATCACATTGCCGAGGTCCGTGGTCGTGGCAGAAACGTCGACCGTCTTGTCGATGAAGGCATAGCCGGTGGTACCCGAGGTGGCCTTGGTCGCCTTGACCGTATAGGTGCCGGAACTCACTACGGTCGCAAACGTGAACACGCCGGTCGAGTCGGCGCTGGTGGCGGTAGCGACGGCGGTAGTGCCGGAGTACAGCGTCACGGTGGCGCCGCCGATTTTCTCATCCTTGACACGGGCATTGATCAGGACGCCCCCCAGACCTTGGGAACCTATGACCGTTCCCAGGTTTTGCCCGTCGGTACTGAAGGTGCCGGACACGGTATTGAAATAATACCCCGTCTTTGCCGCGGTCAGGGTGTAGGCTCCCTGGGTAGCGCCAGTAAAATAGACATACCCGGAAGAATCGGAGGTCTTTGTATACGTGGCGCCTCCCACCGTCAGGGTCGCAACCGCATCCGCAATGCGATTTCCCGAAAGATCCGCGATGACGGCGTCCGGCGCCACAAGGGCCGCCGACAGAACACCGAGTATGGCGGAGCATCCGCTCAAGGAAAGTACTAACAGGGCCATCGTAGCAATGGCCAACACCTTGCCAAATCTTGGTTTCATTGAATCTCCTCCTCCAAAGGAATAAATTTCGAACTACCCCAAGAAGGGTAACGCCACTTCAGTGAATTGTCAACGTTGTGTAAATTCATGGGAATGTAAGTTTCATGCTGGACGGCGTAAAAACGGCTCCCACCCCCTTTTTCATTGAGTTTTCGATTGACAAACCCGATGTCCGTCCGGTAAAAAGGATTCATTATCGATAGTAGGAAAAGCAGGTATGCCGATACCGGGCTCCGAAAGCAGTTGCCGTCCATACGGGAGGGCGCATGAAGCTCAATGATCGACAACGATGGGGATACATGGAGGGATGGATCTCCGTCGTGCTCAACACGCTGCTTTTCGCTTTGAAGTACTGGGCGGGGACCGGCATGAAATCCATCTCCATGACGGCCGACGCCTGGCATACCCTTTCGGACACCCTGACGTCCGTTGTCGTGATCCTCGGATTCTGGATCATGGCCAAGCCCCCCGACGAGAAGCATCCCTTCGGACATGCCCGTGCGGAGAACATTGCCGCCATCGTCATCGGCGTGCTCCTGGCCGTGGTGGGCGCCTCCTTCTGCAAGGATTCCATCCAACGCCTGATCGACAGGCAAGCGGCATCGTTCTCCCTGGCGGCCATCGTCATCTTCTCGGTCTCCGTGGTGGCCAAGGAGGGACTGGCGGAGTTCGCCTACTGGGCGGGCCGCAGGATCAACTCGCAGTCCGTCATCGCGGACGGCTGGCACCACAGGAGCGACGCCATCGCCTCGGCCCTGATCGTCGTGGGGGCCGTCTTCGGCGGCAGGCTCTGGTGGATCGACGGCGTCCTGGGTATCGGGGTGTCCCTCCTGATCCTCTACGCCGCCTTCGACATCTTCCGCGGCACATCCTCCACCCTGCTCGGGGAAAGCCCGGACCCCAAGGTACGCCGGGAGATCGAGGAGGCCGTCCACGCCGCCTGCCCGGAAGCGCACGACGTGCACCACATCCACATGCACCGCTACGGACAGGCCGCGGAGGTCACGGTGCACATCCGGCTCGAACCGGACATGAGCGTCCGGCAGTCCCACGAGATCAGCCGGAGCATCGAGCGGCGCATCCGGGAGGACCTCTCCATGGAGGCCACGGTCCACGTGGAGCCGATGGTCCGAAAGGAGCCATGATCCGGCGCGCAACGGCGGCCGCAGGGTCGAATGGACGCATCCGGGCCGCCCGCTCTGTTTCCCTATGACACAGCGCGGGGAAGCCGCCGACCCGCCGTGAGACGATTGTCCTTCGACCCCTTCTTTATTTCTTTCCTTGCATGGAGTTGCGTGACGCTCCCGCGACGCATCTTGGCACGCTTCTTGCTAAATCATCATTGAAGTTCATCAACAGGAGGTGCGATATGGACCTGATTCATTGGAGCGGGAACCTGACGGACCCGCTGCGGGAGTTCGAGACCCTGCAGGACGAGATCAACAGGCTGTTCGACACGACGCGTTGGCCGGAAAGCCGCGGCCTGTACGACAGGGCCTACTCTCCCGCTGTGGACGTGCTGGAGACCGCGGACGCCTACGAGGCGTTCTGCGACCTGCCGGGCATGGAGATCAAGGACATCGACCTGTCCGTGGCCGACAATGTGCTCACCATCAAGGGGGAGAAGCGGAAGCAGGAGAAGAAGCCGGAAGCCTCCGTCTACATGGAGGAGCTCACCTCGGGCCGCTTTCAGCGCACCCTCTCCTTCCCGCTGGCCGTGGAGGCGGACAGGGTGGAGGCCGTGCTGAAGGACGGGGTCCTCAGGGTCACCCTTCCCAAGAAGGAAGAGGCGAAACCGAAGCAGATCAGCGTGAAGGCGAAGTGAGGAGGAAAGCCATGGCAGAGAACGGGACGGAGAAGAGGCCGATCGCGGTGCGGCCGCGCGGCAGGGTGTTCGAGTCCGGGCAGGGCAGGATCCAGTGCGTCCTCGAGATGCCGGGCGTGAGGAAGGAGGACCTGGAGATCCGCGTCGAGAACAACGAGATGAGGATCGTCGGGCGCAGGGCGGACGCCGGCGCCTCCGGCCGGGCCGGCGCGCGTTACCTGTTGCGGGAACGCCGCGCCGGGGATTTCGCCGCGGCCTATACGCTGGACGAGACGGTGGACCAGGGCCGCATCGACGCGGCGCTGGAGAAGGGGATCCTCACGGTCACCCTGGAGCTCAAGGAAGCCGTGAAGCCCCGCAGCATCAAGGTGCGCGCCGAGTGACGTGCGTCGGACGGAGGCCCGGCGGCCCTCAGCCGAGGATCCTGCGCAGGGCCTCCCCCCACCTTCCGTAGGCGTCCGCGTAGGCCTGGCGGAGCTCGCGGCGCGGTTCCACGGTCCTCACGGCGGCAAGCCCCCGGAATGCCTCGGCCGGTGACGCATAGAGGCGCGTTCCCACCCCGGCGCCGCGGGCCGCCCCCTGGGACCCGTCGGTGTCGAACAGCTCCACCCGCGCGCCCGTGGCGGAGGCGAAGCATTCGCCGAACAGGGCGCTCCTGAACATGTTGGCGTCCCCGGCGCGCACGGTGTGAGCCTCCATGCCCATCCCCGCCATGATTTCCAGCCCGTGGCGGAGGGCGAAGACGATGCCCTCCTGCGAGGCGCGCAGCAGGTGCGCCGCGCCGTGCCTGTTGAAGTCCAGGCCGACCACGGCGCCTCCGGGATTCGCGTTGTCCAGGGTGCGCTCCGCGCCATTGCCGTAGGGAAGGACCGAAAGGCCGTCCGCCCCGACGGGAGAGCGGGCGGCCAGCGCGTTGAGGGCGTCGTAGGAAAGCGGGGCGCCTCCGGCGGGGGCGCCCGCGGCCAGGAGCTGGCGGACCCACCGGTACAGGCTCCCCGTGCCGTTCAGGCAGAGAAGCACGCCGAGGCGCGGGGCGGCCTCCGTCGAGGTCACGTGCAGGAAGCTGTTGACCCGGGACCGCGCGTCGAAGCGGGGCGAGTCCCCCACCCCGTAGACCACGCCGGAGGTGCCCGCCGTGGCGGCCGCCTCGCCGGGCTCCAGCACCTTCAGGGAGAAGGCGTTGTTGGGCTGGTCGCCGGCGCGGTATCCGACGACGGCGCCCCGCCCCACGCCGAGCTCCGCGGCCGCGGCGTCCGTCAGGCGTCCCTGGTCCGAGAAGGTGGGCACGACCTCCGGCAGGAAGACGGCGGGGATGCCGTAATGGCGCAGCACGACGTCCGCGGGCGCCCCGTCCTTGAAATCCCAGAGGATCATCTCGGAAAGGCCCGAGGGGGTGGTCGACATCCGTCCCGTCATGCGCCAGGCGAGGTAGTCGCCCGGGAGCATGGCCTTGTGGACCCTGGAAAACACGTCCGGCTCGTTCTCCTTGACCCATGCGAGCTTGGAGGCCGTGAAGTTTCCCGGCGAGTTGAGAAGGCGTTCCAGGCACGCCTTCTCCCCGATGGCCTCAAAGGCCCTCCGGCCCGTCTCCACGGCCCGGCTGTCGCACCAGATGATGGAGGGTCGAAGCACCTGCCCGGCCTTGTCCAGAAGCACCAGGCCGTGCATCTGGTAGGCGATGCCGATCCCCGTGACGGCGGCCATCCGCCCGCCCGCCCGCTCCCCGATCTCCCGCGCGGCGGCCACGGCGTGGGTCCACCAGGTCTCGGGATCCTGCTCCGCCCACCCCGGCCTGGGAGAGCGGATCTCCAGCTCCGTCTTCGGCGACGTGGCGGAAGCCACGGCCTTCCCCGACCCCGCATCAAGCAGTGTCGCCTTGACTGAGGAACTACCGACATCGAAACCGAGCAGGAAGCCGTCGCCGGCCATGGGCACCTCCTGAAGCTGACTCCGCGGAATACCGCGCCTGGCCCAGCGTGCCGGAACCGCGCGGCGTGGTCAAGAAGCCGGCGTCCCCTATGGTCCGGAACCGCAGGTTTCCATGCGACCGGTCGGCGTGCATTTCAGCCGGCATGGAATCACATCGCGCAGGTGCGGAGAAGAGCGCGCTTCACTTCTTCTCGGTGTCCGCGAGCAGCATTTTCCTCAAGGCCTGGTTGTAGTCCGCTTCATAGATCCATGGAGCAATCAGCCCGCCCGCATAGCTGACGAAAAAATTGGCGAAGAACGCCAAGGGGATGATCATTTCAGGCCCGGGATTCGGGTTGTACCCGGAATACAGCATGGCGCCGATGAATGCCCCGATCGCGCCAATCGTCGAACCAACCTGGTACCATCCGTAGCCGACATTACCCTGCATGAAGCTTCCCAAACCAATGCAGGGGACGAGATTGAGCGCGGCGCTGCCGAGTGCATCCTGTTTTCTAAGTAGATCGAACAGCCTGCTTTTCTCGCCGGGCGAGAGGGAATGGATGTCCTGTGAAAAAGGATCCATTCCCCTGAGGGAGCCCGTGTCCATGTTCATGAGCTTGAGGAAGGCCTTTTGGAACAGCTCGCTGTCACCGCTTGCTCCCGATAATCCCGCCTGCGTCCCTGCGGCTGCCGCGGCGGGCTTCCTGCCGAAGACGACTGTGACGTAGGCCTTGTCTGTGACGGTCGCGGTTTTCGTTTCATCGGGGCTGCCCGGAGAGACCAGGCGGAAGCTCTGATCGCCGGTCTTCAGCTTGTCCGCAATGAGGGGAAAATCCGGCTCAATGTCCCCGAGGAACTCCTCGCCGACATAGACCTTGCCCTTGGCGAAGCTCTCGATGCGCACCTTCCCGGCAGGGCCTGCCTGCGCCGCGGCTGCAGACTGGCGGGCCGACTCGGCCACCCTGGCGAGTTCCGCCTGCCGCGCCTCCTCCGAGGCCTTGGATGCCGCCGCGGCCTTCGCATTGCGGATCGCCTCCGAGACGAAGTACACGTCGCTCGAAAGACTCGCGTTGATCCAGGGCTTCTGCGCGTCCTCCGTAGCCTGCCTCACCTCCGCGTTCACCGACTTGATCACGGTCTCGATCGGCACATCCTCCCCGATGTGCTTCAGCAGGGCCGCCGTGAACACGCCGTTCCTGCCCTCCCCGTCCTGCGCCACGTCCCCCGGGCTCGTCGAGAAGACGATCGCGGAGCCCTTTGCCCCGCCCGCCGTCTGTACGACCGTCAAACCCCGCGTCCCCCCGAGGGATCGGGTCATCTTCTTCGCGAAGGGATTGTTGCGGCAGGAATCGAGGATCAGAAGCGACACCTGCGCGCCGCCCTGCTGGATCGCCTCCGTCACCAGGGTAAGGTTCATCGCGTCGATCTTGATGTCGTCGATGGTCTCGAACGCCGTTTTCACCGGCAGCAGGTAGTTCTGGCCGTCGGCCTGCATGGCGTGCCCTGCGTAATAGAAGAGGGCCGTGGTGCTGGCCGAAGAGGCGAGCGTATCCCGGAATGCCGTCACCGCCCGAGCGAAGGTGCGCCGGTCGGCATTCTGCACGAGCTGTACGTTCCAGCCGATCTCCCGAAGTGCCGCCGCCATGTCGGAGGCGTCGTTCGCCGGATTCTTTAGCACGGCATCACCCTCATAGTCCGCATTGCCGATCACCAGCGCGAAGCGGGCGTCGTTTTCCGCCCCGGCCAGGGCCGGAAGCAGTGCGATGGCGAGGATCAGAACGAGTCGATTGCACTTCATTGGACACCCCCGTGGATATGTTGCATCAGATGAATGCAGAAATGCGTGTCGATCATCACGTCCCTGGTTCACCCATCTCGTCTACATTGCGATGCGCAGCCCCATTTGGATTCCAATGCCGCCGTCCCGCTGCACAATGGCGACGGCCGGTGAGACTCCATTCGCTATGGAAATGTGCAGGGCATCCATCAGCTTTTTGTTGTAGTCGTCCGCATAAATCCATGGAACGATGAGACCCATGACCTCCCCGACGCCGAAGGATACGAGTCCCGCCATTGCTATGATTCCCGGAACGTCTGACACATTCAAGTTGAACCCAAAGACGACCGCGACAGCGGCGAAACCCGTCACCTTGATCGCCGAGGACCATATCGCCCCGCTCCAATCGCCCTGGATCATCGAGCCGACCGAGACCGGCAGGAGATTCAAGGCGAAAGCGAGGAATCCATCCTTCCGATTCGCGAGGAACAGCAGTTTTCTCTGCTCCATGGTCAGACTCGGTGACATATCCTTGATATCGATGTAGAAACTCTCCAGCCCTCCGTTCAATAGCTCTTTCATACGGTTGAGCACCGACTGATCAGCCGTGGTCCCGGATGGAGAAATGGCGGGCTTCCTGCCGAAGACGACGGTGACGTAGGCCTTGTCAGTGACGGTCGCGGTTTTCGTTTCATCGGGGCTGCCCGGCGAGACCAGTCGGAAACTCTGCTCGCCCGTCTTCAATTTGTCCACGATGAGGGGGAAATCGGGCTCGATGTCCCCGAGGAACTCGTCGCCGGCATAGACCTTGCCCCTGGCGAAGCTCTCGATGCGCACCTTCCCGGCAGGACCTGCCTGCGCCGCGGCTGCAGATTGGCGGGCCGACTCGGCCACCCTGGCGAGTTCCGCCTGCCGCGCCTCCTCCGAGGCCTTGGCTGCCGCCGCGGCCTTCGCATTGCGGATGGAGTCCGAGACGAAGTACACGTCGCTCGACAGGCTTGCGTTGATCCAGGGCTTCTGCGCGTCCCCCGTGGCCTGCCTCACCTCCGCGTTCACCGCCTTGATCACCGTCTCGATCGTGGATTCATCTCGCATGTGCTTCAGCAGGGCCGCGGTGAACACGCCGTTTCTGCCCTCCCCGTCCTGCGCCACGTCCCCGGGACTCGTCGAGAACACGATCGCCGACCCCTTGGCCCCGCCCGCCGTCTGCACCACGTTCAGCCCTCGCGTCCCGCCGAGGGCCCTCGTCATCTTCCTGGCAAAGGGGTTGTTGCGGCAGGAATCGAGGATCAGAAGCGACACCTGCGCGCCGCCCTGCTGGATGGCGTCGGTCACCAGGGTCAGGTTGATGGCGTCCAGCTTCACGTCGTCGATGGTCTCGAAGGTCGTCTTCACGGGCAGCAGGTAGTTCTGGCCGTCGGCCTGCATGGCATGCCCCGCGTAGTAGAACAGGGCCGTGGCATTGGCCGAGGCGGCCAGCGCGTCCCGGAATGCGGCCACCGCGCGGGAGAAGGAGCGCCGGTCCGCGTCCTGCGCGAGCTGTACGTTCCAGCCGATCTCCCGCAGCGCCGCGGCCATGTCCGCCGCGTCGTTCGCCGGATTCTTGAGCGCCGCGTCCCCGTCGTATTCCGAGTTGCCGATCACAAGCGCGAGGCGGGCCGTATTCTGCGCCCCGACAAGAGCCGGAAACAGGGCCACGGCGAGGATCAAAACGATTCGATTGCACTTCATAAATCTCCTCCACGATCGACGCCTTGAGGATACCATATCGACGCCGTTTCCGGTATAGTCCTACCGGAGGCGCCACGATGGATGATGACCAGGTGAACGAGTTCAAGGTGAGGGGCGAGGAGCTTCTTGGCAGGATCAAGGACCTCATCCATGAGGGCAACATCCGCAAGATCATCATCAAGGACGACAAGGGGCATCCCTACATGGAGATCCCGCTGACCATCGGCGTCGTGGGCGCCCTCATCGCCCCCATCCTGGCCGCCGTCGGAGCCCTGGCCGCCATGGCGTCCAACTTCAACGTGGAGATCGTGAAAAACGATCCGGACGCGCCCAACACCCCGGAAAAACGGGCGTAGGCATACCCCGGATCGGACCGCGTGAGCCCCCGCATCCTCCCCGTCAGCACGGAAAACCAGTGGTTCCAGCGCGTGGAAACGCTGAAGAACAACCGGGCCAAGCGCAGGCAGCTCGGACAGTTCTTCGTGGAGGGGGTGCGTTCCATCAACCAGCTGCGCGGGAACCCCCGCTGGCGCACGGAGGCCCTCCTCTACCCCGCGGGCAGGCGCCTTTCGGGCTGGGCCATGGACGTGATGGCGGAGCTCGATCCGCCGGATCTCCTGGAAGTGGCGCCCCCCCTCATGGAGAAGCTCTGCGACCGCGAGGAAGGCTCCGAGCTCATCGCGATCGTGAGGATGCCGGAACGCGGCGTCCCTCCCGCCGCCTCGGGGCCCGCGGGACTCGCCGTGGTCCTGGATCGCCCCGGAAACCCGGGAAACCTGGGCAGCATCCTCAGGTCCTGCGACGCGTTCGGCGCAGACGCCTTGGTGATCACGGGTCACGCCGTGGACCTCTACGACCCGCTGGTCATCTGGGCTTCTGCGGGCGCCTTCTTCTCCCAGCCCGCGGCGGTCCTTGAGGAACAGGCGGCGCTGGAGGCCTGGCTGAAAAGCCTGGAGGCCGCGTCGACCGGCCTCAGGATCCTGGGTACCAGCGCAAAGGCGGAGAAGCCGGTGACGGATTTCGACCTCGCCGCCCCCACCGTGCTCTGCTTCGGCAGCGAGACCATGGGCCTGTCGAGGCGGTTCAAGGAGCGGTGCCACGACCTGGCGACCATCCCGATGCGGGGCGCCGCCTCCTCTCTGAACCTGGCCTGCGCCGTCACCGCCGTTCTGTTCGAGGCCGCGCGGCAGCGCGGACGCGCATAGGCGCGCCAGGAGACACCGGCCGGCCTACCTCCGGTATTCGGCCACTGTCAAGCCGGGAACCCGATTGAAATGGGGCGCATCGGCGGTGAGGATCGGCAGCCCGGAGCGGAGCGCCGTGACGCCGATCAGCAGATCCATGAGGGGGATCGGCGTCCCGTTGCGCCGCAGGTGGGCGGTGACCCTGCCGAATTCCGCGGAGAAATCGCGGTCCGGGTAGATCACGGCAAGCATCGTTTCCAGCGCATCGACCCTCCTCAATTCGTCCGCCGCCTTGCGCGACATCCGGGCTCCGGCCTTCAGCTCGCACAGTGAAAAAACCGAGATGGCGAGTCCGGAATCCCCGAGTTCCTTGAGCCTGCACATCGCCTGCCCGGCCGTTCCCGAGGCCTGTTCCTTCATGAGATCGATGCAGAAACTCGTGTCGACCATCATGTCCATGGATCACCCGATCAACGGCGTGAAATCCACGAGATCACGTTCCCTGTCCCGGACTATCCCCTCCAAATGATCCAAGGTATCCGCGCTCAATGAAACCTTGGATAGGTTCTCCAGCAGCATCCGTGCTGTTTTCTTCTCACCGCCCGTCAGCCGCTTGATCACACGACTGAAGGATTCGTCCCTGCCCTTGATCCTTGCGAGCGCCTCGTATGCTTCCAGGTCGATCGTGATCGTTTTGACGGCCATCTCTCACCTCATGCACTTATAATACACTTATCAACATAGGATTTCAACAAAGGAGTTGAAAGAAAAACGCACAGCGTTTGCAGGAACGGTATCGTGAATCCGGAAAAGCAGATAAACTGGAATCCGCATCGCAAGGAGAACGTCATGGGAACCAGGAGGATCCGCAACCTGACCTATGGAGCCGGGAACCTCGGCGTGGCGCTTTTCTACAACACGATCCAGACCTGGCTGATCTTCTTCTACGTCGACGTCGTGCGCCTGGATTCCCGCCTCGTCGGCCTCGCCTTCGCCGTCTCCTACGGCGTCTGGAACGCCGTCAACGATCCGATCCTCGGGATCCTCACCGACCGCACGCGCACGCGGTGGGGTCGGCGCGTCCCCTGGATCGCCGCGGGCGGCGGCAGTCTCCTCGTGTCCCTCATCGGAAGCAGGGAGCCTCCCCAGGGCGCGCGGGAACCGGCGATGCCGCTGCTCCCCGCCATCCAGGCGACGCTGATCAACCGGTCCTTCGTCTCCTACATGGCCGCGGACCTCATGATCTGCTTCATCTGGAGCTGGCTCTCCGCCATGGTGCCCTTCTTCTGCAAGTACGCCATCCGCGCGGACGAATCCCAGACCAGCCTCCTGTTCGCCGGGATGTTCGGCTCCGCCCTCCTGTTCTATCCCGTGTGGCGGAAGATCACCCTGCGCCTCGGCTCCAAGGCGGCCCTCACGCTTGCGGTGGTCCTGTTCGTGCTCTTCCTGCTGCCCCTGACCGCGGTACGCACGTTCCCCCAGGCCGTCGCCATGATGTTCGTCGTCGGCGCAGCGCACTCGGGAACCATGCTGGTGCGGGAGATCCTGCTGGGCGACGTGATCGACGAGGACGAGCTGGCCACCGGCCGGCGCAGGGAGGGGAGCTACTTCGGCGTCGCCGCCTTCATCGAGCGCCTTGTCATGATCCTGATCGGGGGGGCCACGGGCCTTGTCCTCACCCTGAGCCGCTACGATCCGAAGGCGGTGGTCCAGCCGGATTCCGTGGGCCTGGGCGTCCGCCTCGGCATGGGCCTCCTGCCCGCGGCCGCCCTGGCCGTGTTCCTGGCCGCCATGCGCTTCTATCCACTCGGCAGGGATCGGGTCACGGAGCTGCGGCGGCGCCTGGAGGCCTCCCGCGCGCCGGCCCCGGGGGCGGAGCCGTGAGACGGCCGCGCTCTATTACGCCCGGTACCTGTCGGCGGACGGCATGGCGGCGATCTGTTGATTCGTCGAGAAAGCCGGTCGTGGCGTTCCCCTTCGGACAGGGCAGGGTGTTCCTCCTGAGCACCCATCCCGAGTTCACGATGACGAAGGAATCCTCCGCCCTATTCCGGGCGGCCTGCCGCTGGCTTGCCGGGAGTTGAAGGGGACGCCCTATTCCCGTCCCAGCTGCAGCGCCGCGATCCTCTTTTCCACGTCGGCCGGGTTCATGTCCCGGTACTTCGGCGGCAGGAAGAGGTCGTCGGTGCACTCGCGCACGGCCAGAAGGTCCATCAGCTCGAGCTGCGCGGTGTGGGCGGACGGGCGGAATCCCGCCGCGGTCTCCTTGAGCACCTCGGACAGGGGGCGCTTCGCCGCGCCCTCCTGCAGCTCGAAAGCGCGGACCGCGCGCACCAGGAGGCCCTCCAGCTCGTTTCCGGAGATCGGCCGGCCCGACGCCACGTCGGGCACGTCGGTCTCGGCGACGTCCACCTTCAGCTTCCGCGCCATGGCGAGGAACAGCTCCTTGCGTCCCTTGGCGTCTTGGGGAGGGAAGAGCGGGATGTGCACGTCCAGGCGGCCCTGGCGTTTCAGGTCCACCTCCAGGAGGTCCGGCCGGCTGGTGGCGAAGATCCAGAGGATCTTCCCGCGGTTCCCGGTGTCCGCCATCTCCCGCGCGAGCATGCCGTAGATCCGGCCGGAAAGGCCGGAGTCCCCGTCCCCTCCCCCGCGGCGGCCGGCAAACTGGTCCGCCTCGTCGACGAAGACCACCACCTGGCCCAGCGCGTGCAGGATGGAGAACACCTTCTCGAGGTTCCCCTCCGTGGCGCCCACCCACTTGTCCCTGAAGTTCTTCAACGCCACGAACGGCACGCCGCACTCCCCGGCGAAACATTCGATGAGGTAGGTCTTTCCCGTGCCGATGCGGCCCGTGACCAGATAGCCCATGGGCAGGGCGGACACCGCGCCCTTGCGCAGCAGCTTCGCGTCGTCACGAAGCCACGCCTTGGCCTCCGCGTGCCCGGCCACATCGTCCAGCGTCCGCCTGGACTCGACGAACTCCAGCTTGTCCTGGGCCTCCTTCTCGATGGTCTCCTTCTTCACCCGGGACAGGTATTTCAGCGTGAGGGGTTCCCTGTTCCGCAGTGCGCGCAGGATCAGGTTCTTCACGTCCACGCGGCTCAGGCCCACCAGCTTTCCGGCCAGTACTGTCTCGTCCACCTCCGAGAGCGCCTTAAAATCCGGCTCCCGGGCCGTCAGGGCGCGCACGAAGGATTCGATCTCCTCCTGTACCGGCAGGGCCACGGCGATCTTGGCCACGGTGTCGCCGTCCACGAGGGACGCATTGAGGTCCAGCAGGCTGTCCGACAGGAGCACGGTGGCGATGTTGGCACCCGCGATGCCGGGATCGTCGGACCAGTGCAGGATCTTGATGAGGTTGGCCGATGAGGCCGAAAGGTACGCGCTGTCCCCCCGCGGGACGATGTAGTTGGCGTAGTCGATCACGACCGCCGCTCCGACGGCGCCCCTGGCGGGGCCAGCGGCGGCCTCGTCGGCCCTGGGCGCCGAGGCGACGGAACCCAGGAACCTGTCGATCAGCTCCAGGGCCTGGTCCGGCGCGCGGGGAAGCAGGCCCGGAAGCTCCAGGCTGCGCGACGGGTCCGTGGAGGCTCCGGAATCGGCCGAAAACCGGGTGCCGTTGAACCTGTCGAAGCCCTGGAGGAATTTCTGGAACCTGTCCGCCCCGCGCGCCACGCGGATGCCGCGGCCCCTGTCGTAGAACAGCACCGTCTCGAAGGGCTCGAAGAGGACCTCCGCCAGGTAGCGGCGCAGCGGAAGGAAGACAGGCCCTCCCTCCCGGCCGTGCTCCACCAGGTCGCGGATGTTGCCGTACAGGACGAACTGGGAGATGGTCTCCGCGCGGAAGATCTCCCGCATGGTCCTCGCCCAGGCGGGAAGCGCGGGCTGGCTCATGGGTTGCGCTTCCCCAGGCCGGAAAAGCCGTTCATGGCCGCCCCTTCGGCCTCGGCCTCCATACCGCCGAACAGCTCGTCGTGCTCGGACATCCACTTCGTGGTGCCGGAAAGCGAGTCCATGATGCCGTCCAGGCGCACGGAGAGGAACTGCGGGTCCCCGGAGACGTTCACCTCCTCGCGGATGAGGGCGGCCTGCTTCTCGATGCGGTCCAGCTCCGCGTCCGTCACCTTCAGGCTCTCCTCGGCGCGCACCAGGTTGTCGAGGCGTTTCTGCTGGATCTCCAGGGTCGCCTTGAGGGAGCGGGCCACGGCGGAGGACTCGTCCATGGCGGCGAGTTTTTCCTGCGCCGCCTTCACGTCGGCCTCGATGGAGGCGCGCGAGGTCTGGGAAAGGGTGGCGGTCACCTTCTGGCGGGAGGCCAGAAGCTTGAGGAAAATCCAGAGCAGCTGCCCGAGGCCTCCGGACTGCAGGAGGTCTCCGGCGCCCGAGGCCGAGCCCTCCGTGCCCTTGAGGACCTCGGAGCAGACGTTCACGACGGCCTGGTAACGGGCGCGGGCCGCCGAATCCAGTGAGGCGACGAGGCGGGCCTGCTTCTCGAAGGCGGCCACGGGATCGGTTCCCGCCTGCCGCTTCCTGTCGCCGAACGCCTTCCCGAGCTCCAGCGCGTCCACGAGCTTCTGGAACCTCTCATTGCCGGCCAGGACGAGGAGCAACCCCACCTCCACGGCCGCTCCGATGAGCCAGAAGCCGGGATTCAACAGTCCCAGGACGGCGAAGACGGCCACGAGGAACAGGTTCAAGGGCATGTTGCCCAGGCCCTTGATGTCCACCTTCCAGACGAAGGCGGCGCGCACGTAGCGGGCGAGACCGGATTTTTCCCTGGCCATGGCTTATCCCGCCCTCCCTTCGTCGACCCTGCGGAAGTCCTCGGCCACCTTCTGCACGGCCTCCTGGAACACGGGGCTCTTCTGGAACTCGAGCGGGGGGACCCCGGGAGGGGACGCGGGGATGTCCTTGAACTCCCTGCCGATGCGCCCCGGGGCCCTGCTGAAGATCCAGACGCGGTCCCCCAGGTACACGGCCTCCGTGATGGAATGCGTGACCAGGAACACGGTGGCCTCCATCTTCACCCAGAGTTCCAGGAGCAGGCGCTGCATGTCCATGCGGGTCGGCTCGTCCAGCGCGGAGAACGGCTCGTCCATCAGGATGATCCGCGGCTGGAGCGCCAGGCAGCGCGCAATGGCCACGCGCTGCTGCTGGCCTCCGGAAAGCTGGTGCGGGTACTTGTCCTCGTGCCCGGCCAGGCCCACCTTCGCGACCCATTCCAGCGCGGTCTTTTCGATCGTCTCCTCGCTCAGCTCAAGCTTCTTCCGGTTGATGTCCAGGCCGAAGCGCACGTTGCGCAGCACGGTCAGGTGCGGGAAGGAGCTGTACTTCTGGAACACCATGCCCCTGTCGATCCCGGGCCCCCGGATCGGCTGGCCGCGGACCAGGATCTGCCCCGTGGTGGGTGGGTAGATCTCCTTGAAGCCGGCCAGCAGGTTGAGGGACGTGGATTTGCCGCAGCCGGAAGGGCCGACGACGCTGATGAACTCCCCACGGCCCGGGAAGTCCTCGATGGAGAAGCTGAGGTCCTTCAGCGCCAGGAACTCCCGCTTCGTGCCCGGGTTGAAGACCTTGCTCACGCCGCGGAACTCGGCCACGGGGGGGACCGCATCCGGCGACGCGGAAACGGACAGACGATCGTTCTGCGTCCCGCTCATTTGGCCTCCCGGTAGGGGAACAGGTTCCGCGCCAGGTAGACCCAGAGCCTGTCCGTCAGGTAGGCGATGAGCACGATCACAAGGAGCACCAGGTAGATGTGCTCCCGAGGCCCGCGCCGCTGCGCGATGATGATGATCTGTCCCAGGCCCCGGTCCGCCGCCACCATCTCGGCCAGGATGATGTAGGTCCAGCCGATGCCGAAGCCCATGCGCATCGCCTGCACGATCTGCGGCGCCGCCACGGAGAACAGCACGTGCCGCACCGTCTGCCACTGCGTCGCCCCCATGGTGTAGGCGGTCTGGAGGTACACGTCGTCCACCTCGTCCACCGCCTTCACGATCAGGGGCAGCAGGTAGATGAGGAACGCGAGGCCCAGGAACATGATCTTCTGCATCTCCCCGATGCCGAACATGCTCATGGTCAGGGGGACCAGCGCCGGGATGGGGAGGTAGGAGCCGAAGACGGAAAGGGGCTCGAAGAGGGCCCGCACGCGGGACCAGGCGCCCATGGCGATGCCCAGGGGGAAGGCGATGAGGAAGGCGACGGCGAAGCCGAGGAGCACCCGGGAGAAGGACGCCACGATGCTGCGGGACAGCTCCGCCTGGAACCAGAGGCTGCCGACGGCTCCCACGACCTCCATCGGCGACGGCAGGATGGTGGAGGAGATGACGCGTTCCTCCACGGTGCCCGTCGTGAACAGCGTCCATAGCGCCAGGATGGCGACGATGGGCACGATGCCCAGGACGATCTTCTCCCCCCTCGGGATGCGCCGCCGGATGCGCACGGCGCTTCCCTGAAGGACCTTCGGACCGCCCGATGTCCCGTGGCCGCCCATCCGAGGCCTACTTGGACTCCGGCGGGTAGATGGAGATCTCCACGCGCCGGTTGAGGGCCTGGTTGTCGGGCTGCGTCGCGTCGGCGGGCTCCGCCCATCCCTTGCCCGTCACCTGGAACTTGTTCGGGTCGAACTGGTACTTCTTCACCAGGGCGTCCTTCACCGAGTTGGCGCGCTCCAGGGACAGTTTCACCACGGGGTCCTCCTGGATCTTGCCCTTCATGCTGCTGTCCGCGTGTCCCACGATGGCGATCACGGCGCGGTCGTACTGGCCGGCCAGGCGCGCCACCTTCTCCAGCGTGGCGTCCACGTTGGGATCGTAGAGGGTGCTCTTCTGCGCATTGCCCAGCTCGTCGTGCTGCGGCTCGAAGATGTTGGAGGAGTTGGGGTAGAAGTTGATCCGGATGGTCTGCGTGAGGATGGGCTTTTCCGCGTTGACCTTCTGGTAGGAGCTGGGCTCGAACTGGGTGACGTACTCGTTCTTGGAATCCGCGAAGGTGCCCTTCTTTTCCAGCGCCTGAAGGACGGAGAAGTCCATCACCTCGTCGAAGCGGGCCGGCGTGTCGATGAGGCCCAGCTCCTTGTAGACGAACGTCACGTTCTTCCACGTCCGCTCGAAGTTGGACGGCGAGTTGGCGTTCAGGAAGAAATCCTTGTTCTCCGCGAAGTTGGTGGAGTGCGCGTCATTGGCCATGGACTTCACGTCATCCACTGTCATGCCGTATCCCTCCGCCATCCACTGGAAGGCCTGGCCCTTGAACGTCTCGTCCTTCAGGCCCTTCATGCCCTCGAAGATGCCCGCCACCAGGCCTTCCACCACCTCGGGATGGTCCTTGGCGAAGTCCGCGCGCAGCGCCCAGACGTCCGCGATGAGTTTGTTGGCGTCCGTCGTGGTGGTGAGGATCCGCGTTCCCTTCACCTTCTCGGGGATGTTGTAGATGTCGGGCGCCCAGGAGACGCAGGCGTCGATCTTGGCGTCGGCCACGAAGGCGGCCGCGGCCTCGAAGGCGGTTGAGGTGTACTTGTGCTTGACCTCGGAAGGCTGGATGCCCGCGTTGAGCAGCAGGTTGTTGATGAAGTACTGGGAGGGGCTGTTCTGGGCGTAGACGACGGTCTTGCCCTTCAGGTCCTTCACGCTGGCGATGGAGGAGCGCACCACGATGCCGTCCCCGCCGTTGGACCAGTCGATCTGCTGGAAGATGCGCGGCGCGGTGCGGGAGTCCTTCATCAGCTCCGGGGCGAAGAGCACCATCATGTCCAGTGTGCCCCAAAGCACGTGGCTCTCCCCGGAGGCGTAGGCGTCGCGGGCCGTCACCGGGTCGTCGATCAGCTTGAGGTCCACCTTGAAGCCGTACTTCTTGTAGAAGACGCTGTCGGTGTTCGGGGCGAAACCGTGGTTGGCCGCCACGATGGGGAGCCATCCGATCCACACGTTGATGGGGAACTTCACAGTCTTGGCCGTGGCGTCCCACTTGTAGGCGCTGGTGCCCTTCACGGCCGGAAGCTTCTGGGACGGCACGTAGGTGTACGTGCTCACCGTGGTGATCCCCGTGGGATCCTTGGCCTCGACGCCCTGTTCCTGCTTGAACTTGTCCAGGTCCACGCCCCCCTTGGCTCCGGCCTTGGGGAAGATGGTGTCCCGGAAGAAGTACCCGGCCCCTCCGATGCAGGCCAGGATGAAGATGACCACGACCGCCTTGCCGAGCGGGGTCAGTCCGGATTTTTTCTCAGCCATGATACGTTCCTCCTTGCGTACGCGGCGCCGGGGCGCCTACTGGTTTTCCTTGGGGCCCATTTCCTTTGCCGGGGCCGGGCCCTCAGCCTGCGGCGCGGGACTCTCGAAGCCGTACGCCGTCTCGAACTCCTTCAGGGCCTGTTCCGCCAGGGCGGCCTGCTCGTTCTCCTTCAGCTCCACGCCCTTGATGTCGATGCCGTCGGCGGCCACGCGGGCCTTGCCGGCGGCCTTGTCCCGGCGTTCGTTGAGATACTCCTCCACGCGGTTGAGGGTGTCCCCGGAGCCGCCGATGGAGCCGATCATGCCGGCGGCCATCTCCTGGAGCTCCGCCTGGGCCTCCATCATCTCGGTCTCGGAAACGAGGCGGTTCAGCTTCTCGATCTTGGCCCGGGCCTCCTGTACCGCCACGTCGCGGGACTTCACGAGCTTCTTGTAGGTCTCCTCGGCCGCCACCAGCTGCCCGCGGTTCTCCTCCGCCTGTTCCTTCACGGTCTGGAGCTCCAGGGCGATCTGCCCGGCCACGGTCCGGTTGCCCGCCTTCAGGTGGGCCGCCACCTTGGCGGTCAGCTCCTTCTCCTTCTGTTCCAGGTTCTTCACCTGGCGCATCAGCCTCTCGATGAATCCCGCGTGGGTGGCCAGGCTCTCATTGAAGCGGGAGATCTGCGTCCTGAGGTTCTCCTTCTCCACCTCGATGAGGGCCTGGGGATTCTGCTTCTCCACGTTGGAGATGAACAGGCCGATGAAGCCGCGGAACAGCGTGGCGATCCTCTTCCACATGGGTATCCTCCTTGACGGACCGGGCGTATGGGGAAAACGTAAAGGACGGGCCCTTCAAAGTCAAGGATTCCCCGATTTTTCGCGCGGTGACGGTTTGGCGGTTCCGCGGTGTTATATTCATATGATCAAGGAGGATTCCATGTCCAACCAGGACGAACGGTATCAGGCCGCGCTGCGCATCGCGCGCCGCAAGGTGGGTTTCATCCGCCACGCGGCCATCTACTTCATCGTGATCGTGGGTCTTGCTGTCATCAACAATGCCACGTGGAGCGGCTACCAGTGGTGGCTCTGGGCCGCCTTCGGCTGGGGCGTAGGCGTGACGGCGCACTTCTTCTCCGCCTTCTTCTTCCAGTCGGGCACCCTGGTCGACAGGATCGCCAGGCAGGAAATGGAGAAGATGAATGGGCAGAAGTAGCTTCACGGCCGTCGACATCGCGGGCATCAGCCTGGGGGTCCTCGTGATCCTGGCCGTGATCGGAAGCTTCGCCATGATCACCCGCGGCGGCCTCATGAGCCCCGGCTGGCGGGACGCCCTGTCCGGCGCCACCTGGACCGGGCGGGCGGAAAGCGGGGGCTCCGCCGGAGCGGAAGGGACGGACAGCGAACAGACGGTGTACGGCACCTTCACCACCGTGGAAGTGACGGGCGTGGCCGGTGAGATCGTCTTCACTTTCCACGACGGCTCCGGCGTGAAGGTACGCTCCGTGAAACACGCGCCCACGCAGCGTGCGCTGGACTCCCTGCGCACGGAGATCGCCAAGGAGGGAAGCCGCCTCGTGGTCGGCGAAAAAAGGGACGATCCCCTGAATCCGGGCAGCATCTCCTTCTACGTTTCCCTTCCCAGGGAGACCGTGGACCTCTCGGCCAGGACCGTTTCCGGCCGCATCCAGGTGCAGGGGCTTCCCGCGGGCGTGAAACAGAACCTGAAATCGGTGTCGGGCAGGCTCGAGACCGACGGGAGCGGGGACCTTTCCGCCGAGACAGTGAGCGGCTCCATCGAGTTCACCTTCGCGGGCCGGGACCTCGGGCTGAAGACCATCTCGGGCGGCGTCCACGGGACCATCGATTCCCTTGCCCCGGACGGCCGCGTGGAAGCCGACACAGTATCGGGTTCCGTCCGCCTGGCCGCATGGGAGGGGCTGGCCGCGCGGCTGAACCTGCATTCCGTGAGCGGTTCGGTATCCTGCGACTTCCCGCTGGCCGGCTCCATGGCGAAACACAATGCCCTGGAAGGCACAGTCGGCAAGGGCGGCGCGTCGCTTGAGGTCGGCACCACGAGCGGGTCGATCCGCATCGAGAAGAAATAGCCCCGCCACGGAGGAAAAAGGCCGCCCTCGGGCGGCCTTTGCCTTTTCCGCGCGCGTCGGATCAGACCTTGAAATGCCTGAAGGTGGGCAGATGCTTCTCGTTCTTGGCGAGCATCTCGTTCACCATGGCCTTGATCTCCTCCAGGGAGAGCACGGCCGCCGTCAGGGGGTCGTAGGCGACCGCGTGGAAGACCATCCGCGGGTCCCCCGTGAGGCAGGCCTGCACCGCCATCTCCTCCACGGCCACGCTCACGTTGTTGAGGGCCGCGCACTGGGGCGGCAGGGCCCCGACGGGGATGGGATGGAATCCCTGCCGGTCCGCGTAGACGGGCACCTCCACGCAGGAATCCTGCGGAAGGTTGGTGATCAGGCCCCGGTTGGGCACGTTGCCGTTGAACTTGAAGGGTTCCCCGCCGACGAAGGCGTTGATGATGTAGGCCGCGTACTCGTGCCCGCGCTGGAGGGCGAGCGGCTTGGGATCGTCCAGCCACTTGCGGATCTCCTCCCTCCAGCAGGTCTCCCTCTTGGCGTACTCGTTCAGGATGTAGGCGTAGACGCCGGGATTCCAGCCCGTGGAATGGGTGCAGTACTTCTCGATCAGCTCGGGCCTCTTGCGGAACCACCAGTTGTACTCCGAGTTGTGGCCGCTGGACTCCGTGACGTAGTAGTCGAAGTGCAGGAACATCTGGTTGCGGACCAGTTCCTCCTCGTAGACCTCCTTGCGCTCCATGGCCTCGCGGATCCGGGGATAGGCGTCCTTCCCGTCGCAGAGGAACTTCACGTACCAGGCCTGGTGGTTGATGCCGGCGCACACGTACTCGATCCTGTCGTCCGTCGCCCCGATCCACTTGGCAAGCATCTTCGCCGTTCCCTGGACGCTGTGGCACAGGCCGGTCGTCCTGATCTTCGTCTGGCCCTGGACGGCGCGGCACAGCATGGCCATGGGGTTGGTGTAGTTCAGGAGGATGGCATCCGGGCAGAGGGCCTCCATGTCGCGGGCGATCTCGAGCAGGACCGGGATGGTCCTGAGGGCGCGGAAGACGCCGGATACGCCCCGCGTGTCCCCCACGTTCGTGTCGATCCCGTACTTCTTGGGGATTTCGATATCGTGCCGCCATACGGAGAGGCCCCCGGCCAGGATGGTGCAGATGACGGCGTCGGCGCCCTGGAGGGCCTTCCTGCGGTCCGTCACGGCCTCCACCGTGGCCGGATACCCGCCCTCCTTCACGATCCGGTCCACCGCCTGCTTGATGTAGGCGAGCCGCTCCTTGTCGATGTCCATCAGGCAGAGCGTGGCGTCCTTCAGCAGCGGGAACGTCAGGATGTCCCGCACCAGGTTGCGCGTGAAGCCGAAGCTTCCCGCGCCGATGAAAGCTATCTTCCTCATGGACGCGCATCTTAGCACGGCGCCGCGCGGCCTGTACACACCGGGGGTGACGGGCCGCGCGTGACACGCCACGCACCCCCGTGCTATCCTGGAACCACTGGCATAAAAGGCGGACGGCGTGGGCATGGGAAGCTTCGGCGGATGGAAACGCGCGGTGAAGTGGGCGGCGGTCTCCCTGGCCGTCCCGGCGCTCCTGGGGACGTGCAGACTGTTCCCCAAGGAGGAAAAGATCCTCGCGCCCCCCCTCATGAGCCCGCCGCAGGTCAACTATTCCCTCACGGAGGCCAGGAAGGGAACCATCGAGCAGCGCACGCGCGTGAGCGCCACGTTCGTGGCCGTCGACCAGCGGAGCCTGTATTTCCGCTACCGGAGCGGCCGCATCCGCAGGATCGCGGTGGCCATGGGCGATGAGGTGAAGGAGGGTTCGCTCCTCGCGGAGCTGGACACCGGGGGCCTCGAGAACCGCATCGCGCAGGGGAAACTCGCGCTGCGGAAGGCGGAGATCCTCTCGGAGCGCTCCGTGGCGCTCAACAGGGACCGATACGAAAGGGAACTGGCGTCGCTCGACGTGGAAATGGCGAAGCTCCAGCTGCAGGACCTGCAGACGGAGCTGGAACAGTCCCGCCTCGTCTCTCCCATCCCCGGCGTCGTGGTCTACATCGCCAGGGTCTCCGAGGGGGACGCCGTGGACGCCTACCGCAGCATCGTGCAGGTGGCGGATCCCAGGAAGCTGCAGCTGCAATACAAGGGGGACAAGGCCGCCGACTTCCGACTGGGCTCCCGGGTGGACGTCACCTTCCAGGACAGGACGTACGTCGGGGAGGTGGTCATGACGCCGGGCACCATCCCCCTGGACGCGAGCGAGGAAATGAAGGGTTCCATCCTGGTGAACCTGCCCAACCTGCCGCCGGGAGCCGGACGCGGGGATACGGCGGCCATCAGCATCCTCCTGGACCGCAGGGACGGCGTCATCGTGCTCCCGCGCGACGTCGTGCACCTCTACCTGGGGCGCAGCTACGTGCAGGTCATGGAGGACGGAATCAAGCGGGAGCGCACCGTGGAGGTGGGCCTGCAGAGCGCCACGGAGGCGGAGATCGTGAAGGGCCTCCAGGTCGGGGAAAAGGTCATCGAGCGGTAGCCATGGAAGAGCTGATCCGCACACGGGGGCTCTGGCGGGATTTCCCCTCGGGCCACGACACCGTCCACGCGTTGCGCGGCGTGAACCTCGCCTTCGGCCGCCGGGCCCTCACCGTCCTGCACGGTCCCTCGGGCTCCGGCAAGACCACGCTGATCAACCTGTTGGGCGCCCTGGACACCCCCACGGCGGGCCTCATCGACTTCGACGGCCGGGAGATCACGGGAGCCGCGGAGCGGGAGCGGGACCGCCTCCGGCGCACGGAGATGGGATTCGTCTTCCAGTCCCTGGCCCTGATCGCCCTCATGTCCGCCTACGAGAACGTGGAGTTCGGCCTCCGCGTGGCCGGCTTCCCCGCCTCCCGGCGCCGCGGGAGGGCGGAGGAATGCCTCGCGCAGGTGGGCCTGCGCAGGCGCATGGCGCACCGCCCGCACGAGCTTTCCGGCGGGGAGCAGCAGCGCGTGGCCATCGCCCGGGCCATCGCCCACGGCCCCAAGGTGGTCTTCGCCGACGAGCCGACGGCGGAGCTGGACACCCACATGGGCCTGCAGGTCATGAAGGTGTTCCGGGACCTGGTGGAGAAGTCGGGCATCACGATCGTGATGACCACCCATGACCCGAACATGATGGACCTGGCGGACCGCGTCTTCACGCTGGAAGACGGGGAGGTCGTGGATGAGCGCTGACGGGCGCCAGCGGGACGGGCGGGCCGCGGAGGCGGTTCGCGCCGCGGCCCTGGCCGCGGGGGCCAGGCCGGAACAACCGGAGGCGGCGTCGGACGGGGACCAGGATGTCCACCCCCTCATCCACTGCGAGAACCTGGTGAAGATCTACAAGTCCGTCGACATCGAGGTGGTGGCCCTCCAGGGCCTGGACCTCGGCATCGAGGCGGGCGAGCTGACGGCGATCATAGGCAACAGCGGGAGCGGCAAGTCCACGCTGATGAACATCATCGGCGGCCTGGATCGGCCATCCGCGGGCGGGATCCACGTCGACGGCAGGGACCTTCTCCGGCTTTCCGACAAGGAGCTCGTGCTCTACAGGCGCAGGACCATCGGGTTCGTGTGGCAGAACAATGCCCGCAACCTCATTCCGTACCTCTCCGCGACGGAGAACGTGGAGCTGCCGATGCTGTTCTGCGGCCGCGGCGGAGAGCGAAGGAAACGCGCCCGGGAGCTTCTGGAGATGGTGGGGCTTTCCCACAGGACGGAAAGCCGCCTGATGCAGCTGTCCGGCGGCGAGCAGCAGCGGGTGGCCATCGCCATCGGGCTTGCCAACCGGCCCAAGATCCTCCTGGCCGATGAACCGACAGGGGAGGTCGACTCCCGGACCGCGGCCCGCCTCCTGGACGTGTTCCGGGAGGTGAACCGCTCCATGGGCGTCACGGTGGTCATCGTCACGCATGACCAGCGCATCTCCCGCAAGGTGGACCGGGTGGTGGCCATCCGCGACGGCCGCACGTCCAGCGAGCTGGTGCGGCGCAAGTCCTACGCCGAGGAGCTGCGGGAGATGGGCAATGGGGCGGCCCTGGAGTCCACGGAAGAGGCGCAGCACATGGAGCTGGCCGTCGTGGACCGGGTGGGACGGCTGCAGATACCGCGCGAATACCTTTCGGCCCTCGGCCTTTCCGGCCAGGCCAAGGTGAAGGTGGAATTGGAGGGCGACCGGATCGTCATCCGCTCCCCCCACGACGAAACAAAGGAAGGAACACGGTCTTGAAAAGCTTTTTGGGATTCGGATTCGGCCCCATCCAGACGGGGCTCATGCTCCTGGAAGCCATGGAATCGGGGAACTTCTCCGAATACACGGTATCGGAGATCGACCAGGCCCTGGTGGACGCCGTGCGGGCCAACGGGGACGCCGTGAGCGTCAATATCGCGGGGAAGGACGGCGTGCGCACGCGCCGCCTTTCCGGCATCCGCATGCTCAATCCGCGCGCGGAGGCGGACCTTCGGGAACTGCGTGAGGCGGCCTCCCGGGCCGACGAGGTGGCCACCGCGATCCCGAGCGTGAAGTTCTACGCAGGAGGTCCCTCCTCCCCCGCCAGCCTGATCGGAGGCAACGCGGGGCGAAGCAGGCCCTGCATCGTCTACACGGCGGAGAACAACAACTTCGCCGCGGAGATCCTGGCCGAGGAGATGAGGAAGGTTCCCGGCTGCGCGGGTCCGGACTCCCTGCAGCCGCTCAACACCGTGATCGGCAAGATGAGCGGCGTCATCTCCTCCGTGCAGGAGATGGACAGGCTGGGCCTGGCGCCCATGGTTCCCGGCTCCGCCAAATGCGTGCTGGTGGAGGAGTTCAACGCGATCCTCGTCACCCGGATCTCCATCCCGGGCTTCCGGCGCGGCATCCCCGTCTTCCGGGAGAAGGACGACCTCCTGCCCTTCGAGGAGGCCAAGCTCTTCGGCCACAATGCCATCCACGCCCTGCTCGGCTACCTGGCGCGGGAGAAGGGCCTCACGGTCATGAGCGGGATCCGCTCGGACGCCGCCTTGATGGACATGGGCCGGAAGGCCTTCCTGGAGGAGTCGGGCGCCGCCTTGACCGCCAAACACGCATCCACCGGGGATCCGCTGTTCACGGAGGCCGGATGGAAGGCCTACGCGGAAGACCTCCTGCAGCGCATGACCAACCCCTTTCTGCTGGACAGCGTGGAACGGATCATCCGGGACCCGAAGCGCAAGCTGGGCTACGGGGACCGCCTGTTCGGCACCATGCGCGCCGCCCTGGCGCACGGCGTGCAGCCGCGCATCATGGCGCGCGGCGCCGCGGCGGCCGTCCGCTACGCCCTGGAGCAGGAACCGGGAGGGAGTCCCGCCAGGAAGCCCGGCGCCGACACCGTGCGCGCCTACCTGGCCGCGCTCTGGCAGAACGAGCCGGTCGACGAACACCGCGGCCGCTGCCTGGAACTGGTTCTGGAGGCGCTGAAGGGCTGACGGGCCCCTCAGCCCCGAAAAAAAAAGGCGCGGGGACTGCGGATCCGGCAGGATCCGCCTCCCCGCGCCGAAATGCCATGGACTGCCCGACGCGCCTAGGCCGCCGCGGCCACCTCCGCCCCCTTGCGGCCGGGGAACACGATGGCCGCCAGCACATAGAGCGTGGCCATGCCGATGAGCACCCACATGAATCCGAAGGACGTCGAGATCAGGCGGGTCAATACCGATCCCGTCACGGAAAGGGCCCCATTGACGCCCCAGGCCCACGGCAGGATGCCGGGCCGCACCTCGGAGATCTCGGAAAGCCCCGAGGGAAACGGAACGCCGAGGCACACGCCGAAGGGCGCGATGAGAAGCACTGTGATGAGCGCCTTCAGCACCAGAGGGGCCCCCAGCAGCGCCTTGAGCACAGGGGACAGGCCGAAAAGGTAGAACAGGGCGAAGGCCGCGATGCCGGCGACGGCGATGCGCACCACCAGCTTCCGATGGGCCCGGAACTTCCCGGACACGACGCTGCCGATCCCCGAGGAGATCAGGAGCACCATGAGCACGATGGAGTTCGCGTAGACGGGATCGGTGAGGAAATAGATGAAACGCTGGATGAGGAAGATCTCCGCCATCATGTAGCCGATGCCGAGGCACGCGAAGTACGTGATCACCTTGGGCGTGCCCTTGCGTCCGGAGAACAGTTCCCGCCAGCGGAAGATCATGGGCAGGAGCAGCACCAGGAGACCGAAGAGGATGGACTGGAGGAAGGTGCCCAGGAGGAGCAGGTATCCCCACTCCTCTGGGATCTCGCCGACCTTCCCGATCATCTGCGGCAGCTTGGCGGGTTTCACGTACCCCGAATAGTAGGGCTTGTCGTCCGTGGCGGGACGGATGCTGAAGATGTACTTGTCGAAAAGCTCCTCCCCGCGTCCCTGGAACATCCAGCTCAGGCTGAAGTGGTACAGGTCGGAGGGTTTCAGAGCCGCCTCGTCATTGCCCGCCTCCTGCTTGTCCGACGCGGTGCCGTAGAGCTCCGCGTAGCGGGCCAGGATCCTCTCGAAATCCTTGGGGTTTTCCGGCATTCCGGGGTAATAGATGGGCTGGAAGGACATCCTGGCGCAGAACGCGTTGAGCTTCTCGATCTCCCCGGGAAGGAAGTCCGAGTTCTTCACGATCACGGTGGCCGTGGACAGGAGCAGGTTGAAGGAGTAGATCCGCTTCTCGGGCTGCGACACGCCGGAGCGGCGCAGCGTTTCCACGACGGTGGAAAGCAGCTTGGGAACGTTGCGGGGCGAGTTGAGCCTGTCCCACACCGTGATGGAAAGCATGCCGGACGGCGCCAGGCAGCGCAGGTATTCCCGAAGGCCTTCCACAGTGTAGACGTAGTTCTCCTCGATGGGGTAGCCGCCCGCCTGGGAGAGGCCGTAGGAATCGATGAGGCCGATCTCCACGAGATCGAACCTTTCCTTGGTGGTGCCGGCGAAGGCCCGCACGTCCATGCTCGCCACCTTCACGCGCGGATCCTGAAGGATGCCTCCGGTGAAGGACTGGAAGAACGGCACGTCGCGGATCATGTGCACCAGGTCCGGGTTGGACTCCACGACGGTCACGTCCCTGGCGCCATGGTGCAGCGCGGTGTTCACTCCGATCCCGCCGCCAAGGCGCAGCAGGAGGACCTTGGAGTCCTTCAAGAGCGTGTACGGGGCGGACATCGGCAGGAAATCGATATAGCCCGATTCCTCCTTGGACAGCTTCCGCATGACCCCCGTGGGCCCGTTGCCGTCGACGTAAAGGCCCAGGAAGGCCTCCCGGGGCATCTTGTCCGCGAGGCTCACGCCCGCATTGTCGCTCAATCCGGGGGCGAAATGGAAGTACGAGCTGGAGTAGACCTCCGCCTGCCCCTGGGGGCTGTAGTGCTCGTAGACGCGCTTGGAATCGGGATAGCGGCGCGCGTAGCTCACGCCCTTGAAATCGGAGACGAACAGGCTGCCGAACAGCGCAAGGCCCAGGAAGGCCGCGGTGTTCGCGATCAGGAAGAACGCGAGCGCCCTTCCGTGGAGCCGGAACCTCTGTCCCACGCCGTCCCACCGAAGGCAGCACAGCAGGGCGGGAAGCATCGCCAGGCAGACGACGGGGTAGATCAGCTTGTCCGGCGGGAAGAGGAACATGAGGCCCAGGATGAGGAGCCCTCCCAGGCCGGAACCGAGCATGTCCCAGAAGTACAGCGTGTGCAGACGGCTGGAGAGCGCCGTGAAGACGGCGCCGATGAACAGGCCGCAGAAGAAGAACGGGATGGCGTACAGAAGATAATACGCGCCGATCCACCAGAGCTGGGAGGAATCGGAGGCGATGAGCACGGGGTTGAAGGGCACATGCTGGGCCAGCGTATGGGCAAATGCCATCGCGGGGCCGAGGGCCAGTGCCGAGGAAGAGAGCCAGAAATCCGGGTTCTTCCGCACCCTGTCGCCCAGGAAGGTGAGAAGGGTGCCCGCCACGCCGAATCCCAGGAGGGCGATGCTGATCACCATGGACCCGAAGCTGGACCAGCTGCCGGCCGAGAAGGAGCGCATGATCTCCAGCTCGAAGGCGAGGGAACTCAGGGCGACCAGGAACAGGGAGGCGATCCTGGCGTCGGAGAGCCTCAGACGGGTCCCCGTCATTGATTGCCCTTCCCGCTTCCCCCTCCCGTGAAGGGTACGAAAATGGGCTTATGGCGGCCCTGGTAGATGTCCTCGCGGTCCAGGGTGACGGAACCGTCGGCGGCGACGTGCTTCACGATGCGGAGGACCGTCTGGCCGGACGGGGGCCCCACGGGGATCAGCATGATCCCTTCGGGCGCCATCTGCTCCAGCAGGGACGGCGGGATGTGGTCGATGCCGCAGGTCACGATGATCCGGTCGAAGGGGGCGAACTCCTTCCAACCGTAGTAACCGTCGGCCATCTTGCGCCGCACGTTGCGGTATTCCGGATACCGGTCCACGAGGCCGCGGTAGATCAGGTCGGTGGATGCCGCCAGCTCCTTCACGATCTCGATCGTATAGACGTGGTTGGAAAGCTGGGACAGGACCGCGGACTGGTAGCCGGAGCCCGTGCCGATCTCGAGGACCTTGTGCTCCGGCTGCACGCTCAGGTAGTCCGTCATGTGGGCCACAAGGTGCGGGCCGGAGATGGTCTGCCCGTATCCGATGGGAAGGGCTGCGTCGTCATAGGCGCGGTTCAGGTCGCGGCTGAACAGCTCCCGCGGCGTGGCCAGGAACGCGTCCACCGTCTTCAGGTTCTTCACGTGTCCCTGCGACAGGATGACCTGCATCCGGTCCCACCGCTGGCTCAGGTATTTCTCCTTCTGGTCCGTGTGCGCCAGATACCAGGAGATGAAGGTTTCCTTGGACGTGAAGGTGGGACGTGGCTCCCGCTTCGTGATGTCGTAGGCGGGCAGGTCCGTGGTGCCGACGAAGGTCACGTCCGCCGGCTTGGCGGCCGGAGTCGCTGCGGGCGGCTGGGTGGTCGCGGCCGGCTGGGCGGCCGGGGTGGTCGCGGGGGCCGCCGTAACAGCCGTGCCCGCGGCGGCCGCCGGGGCCGTACCGGGGGCCGCCGTCGAAGCCGCAGGGTCCGTGGCCGCAGGTGTGGCCGCGGGCGGAGTCGTGGAGGTCGGGGTGACGGGCTGGACTGCCGCGGGCTCTGCGGCGACCGGTGTCGAGGCGGGCTCCCCCGTGGAGGAGACGAGCTTCACCACGAGAAGCGCGGCGACGATGACCACCAGGAGTCCGATCAGGACGCCGATGCGGGCCTTCTTCGCCATCTTCGGTTTTTCCACAGGAGCCGCGCCGGAAGCCACGGGTTTGACCGCATCGGGGGCCGCGGTTCCGGCCGAGGCTGGAGCCGTAGCCGGCTTGTATCCGCAGACGCGGCAGGGCTTTCCCGGCTCCATGTCGAACCCGCACTGGGGGCAGGCTATGGAAGATACGGACGGGGTCCCCTCGGGTCCCTTTTTTTCCATTGAATCACTCACGGGTTACAATTCCTCCGATTGAAATATGGAGCAGCGTCGGTCCGCCAACGGCGTCTCCGACAAGAAAAGGCGCATTGCATTGGCGACTATATAGGGAACTGCCTCGATGCGCAATTGGGCCGCACCGGACCGTCAATGCCGGTCCAACGCGACCTCGGCGCCCTTGCGCTCCGCGGAAATATAGGCGGAATAGATGACGGAAACCGTGTCCAGGCCCAATTCCGAGGAGGAGACCGACGCCTCCCCGCGGCTCATGCATCCGTAGAAATCCCGCAGTTCCTGCACGTAGCCGTGCATCCAGTTCTCGTCCGCCGCCGGCTTGCTCCACCCCTGCTTCGTGGAGGTCTTCTCCACGACGTAGATGTCCCGGAACTGCTCCTCGACGGGGTTATAGGTCTCCAGGATGTCCGCAGGATTGATGTTGCAGCGGGTCCGGTGGTTGTTGGCGAAGACCTCCATCCAGTTGTGCACGCCGCCCATGACGATCTCCGAGGAGAAGATGTCCGCGAACGTCCCGTCCTCGAAGATGACGTGCATGAAACCGTAGTCTTCGACGTCCCTATAGTCCGTGCGCAGGAATCCAAGGTCGCGGTACTCCTTGATCCGCGTGATCTCGTGCGTCCGGCAGCTTACGGCGGCCGGACGGATCCCGCCGCCGCCGCGGGCCAGGCCTTCCACGCGCTTGAGATAGAGGACCGCGGTGAGGGGATGGCAGCCCTTGCCCATGAGGGATCCGCCACCCGACTGCTGCCAGATTCCGTAGGACGGCGCATGGGAGCCGGAATGGGACTCCTCCGCCTGTACCCAGAGGATCTGGGCACCGGTCTTCCTCACGATCTCCGCCTCCCTCTGGATGGCGGGGGCGAAAACCCAGTTCTCGGCATAATACACCCTGGCGCGGCTCTTGGCCTCGGCCTCGAGGATCCTGCGGGCGCTCTCCAGGGCCCCCTGCCTCATGTTCTCCTTGGGGAAGGCATTGCCCCGGAAATTCGCGTCGCCGGGGGGGCCGAAATATCCCGTAAGGGGCTTTTCCACGATGGCGTGCACGCCGCGTTTCAGGGCCTCCACCGCCACCTTCTCGTGGAGGGCGGATGGCACGCAGACGTGCACGACGTTCACGTCGTCCAGGAGGGCCTCCAGGCTGGAATATGCCTTGAGGCCGCGCTCCGTGGCGAACTGCTCCCGGCTTTCCGGCCTCTGGGAATATACCCCGACGGCCCTGGCGCCGAGGGACTCGATCTCCTTCAGGGACTCATGGTGGAAACGGGCGGCGAATCCCGCCCCCACGAACCCTGCGCGGCACTCCTTGTTGGCAGCCCTTTCGTGGGCGGCAGTTGAACTCATCCGGCTTTCCTCCAGAACGGCAATGTGACCAGGCATTCGTGACCCGTCCGACACGTATTGAACCGGAGCCATTATAATGAAGGAAAGCGGCCATGAGAAGGAGCACGAAGCCTTATGGGACGCGCCGCCGGCCCGTCCCAAAGAGAGTCATTCTATGCCGTCTCGCTTTTCCTGCGCATCAGTTGGCGGACAACGAAAAGCAGGATCAGCATTCCGAGGAAGGCCATGATCGCGATGTCGACCTGATGACTGTAGTGCATGATGCTCGACCATCGCGTCTCGAGCACCGATCCGAACCAGGTGAGAAAGGCGTTCCAGGAACCGGCTCCGAGGATCGTGAACAGGAGGAACGGCCCGGTCTTCATGCCGCCGAGGCCGGCGGGAATCGAGATCAAATGCCTGATGACGGGGATGAACCGCGCCGTCAGGATCGTCGCAATCCCGTTTTTCCTGAAGAAGAACTCGGTCCATGCCAGGCTGTCCTGGTCCAGGAGCAGGTACTTCCCGTAACGGTTCAGGAAAGGTTTCCCGCCGAAACGGCCGATGCCGTAGGAGATCAGGGAACCCACGACGCTGCCCAGGGTGGCCGTGACGACGACCCAGGCGGCGGATAGGGAATGCTGCGCCACGAGGAACCCGGCGAACGGCAGCACGGCCTCGCTGGGCACAGGCAGTACCATGCTCTCCGCGACCATGAGGAGGAATACGCCGATGTAGCCGATGGTGCCGACCATGCCTGTTCCGAAACCCGCTATCCATTCCGTGATCCCCACAGCCATCAGCCTCCCGGGAGGGGAAGCTATAAAAAACATCGGGACCGAGTCAAATGTTTCAGGAAAGTTTTATTCCTTTTTTATGCCGGACCGTTCAATTTTGGCGGGAACCGGATGTACCGCCAACCGGCCCGGGCATGCTCTTGGTGTCGAGGGGGAGCCGATGTCTCCCGGAACGGGCGGCACGGACGAAAAAGTGGCGGGATGGGGACGCCGCGGCGGGCAAGGCCGCGGTCTTCCTGGCCTTCATCCTCCCGAAGCTGCACCTTCCCGGATGATCCGGCTCCGCTTCAGGGCTCCACGATGAGGATGTCGACGCGCCGGTTGTAGGCGCGGCCTTCCGGCGTGTCCTCGGACACGCGGGGTTGGGTACCTCCGTAACCCGCCGCCGAAAGGCGGTTGGAGGGGACGCCGAGGGCCTCCAGGGTCTCCAGGACGCTTACGGCGCGGTCGGCCGACAACTGCCAGTTGGACGACCAGCGGGAGCCGGTTACGGGCAGCGAATCGGTATACCCCTCCACCACGACCGGGTTGGGAAGGTCCGTCAGCAGTCCGGCCACCTGCTGCAGGACGGTCATGTCGTCCTGCGCGAGCACGGCGGAACCGGGCTGGAACAGGACGTCGGAAAACAGCGAAACGACCACGCCCCTTTCCGTGGTGATCACCTTCAGCTTTCCCAGCTTGACCAGGCTCTGCAGCGTCGTGCCCGCCTGGGTCATCAGGAAGGATTTCCCTCCCGAACCGATCGATTTGCCGCCTTTGCCCCGGGCCGCCTGCACGCCGCTCCTCGTGCCGTCAAGAAGCCCGACACCCCCCATGGCCTTGGAGTTGTCCACGAAGATGGTAAGGTTCCCCCCCTCGAAGGCGGATTGTATGTTGTCAGCCACCACCTGAAACTGCGCGGCATTGGGGCTGCTGAGGGAATAGAGGATGATGAAGAAGAGCATGAGCAGGGTGATCATGTCCGAATACGTCAGAAGCCAGCGCATCGGGTCCTGTTTGGGCTCTTCCGGCTCGCTCATGCCCTGTTTTTTTCCAGCCATGGCCTAGTCCGCAGGCTCCGCGGAAAGCTCCTTCCTCTGGCTCTCGGAAAGGAAGCCCTCCAGCTTCTCCCGGACCAGGCCCGGCGCCTCGCCCTGCTGGATGCACCGGATCCCCATGATGATCAACTGCTTTTCCCTGCGCATCTTCTTCAGCTGGTTCCTCAGCTTGTTGGCGATGGGCAGCCAGAGCAGGTTGGCGAAACCGATCCCGTACAGCGTCGCGATGAAGGCCGTCGCCACGGAGCGGCCCAGTTCGGCCGGATCCGCGCCTCCCAGGCGCGTGAGGACGAGTACCAGGCCCATCACCGTCCCGATGATCCCCATGGTGGGGGAAAACCCCCCGGCCGCGTCGAAGACCGCCGCCTCGTCCAGGCGGGTCTGCTCGTAGATCATGTAGTCGCTTTCCAGCACCTCGATCACCGCGTCCGCGTCCACGCCGTCGACCACCATGCGCAGGCCCTTCCGCATGGTCTCGTCCTCGATGTCCTCCACGATGTCCTCCAGGCTCAGCAGTCCATCCCTGCGCGCCTTGTCCGAGTACCCCAGGAGCTGTTCCGCGACCTGCGGCGAGGGTCCGCGCGCCCTCTGCATGGCCCGCATGAATCCCGCCGGGATGGCGAGGGCCTCCTCCAGGCTGAAGGAAATGATCACGGCGCCGAACGTGCCTGCGAGGATCATGATGATCGCGGGAACGCCCACGAGGGACATGACCTTCCCGCCGTCCAGCAGGAATCCGGCTGCCAAGCCGCCGAAGCCGACGGCCAGGCCGATGACGACCGACAGGTCGGACGATTTGCGTGCCATCAGGGAGTCCTTTCCTCCTCGGGCGGCAGGATGCGGATTCGATATCCCACGCCCGGTTCCGTCACGAGAATTTCCGGCCGGGACGGTTCGCGTTCGATCTTCCGGCGCAGGCTCCCGACGTAGACGCGCAGGTACTGGCTTTCCTCTCCCGCCATGGGTCCCCACACCTCCTGCAGGATCTGGGGATGGGTGACGATCTTGCCAGCGTGGCTCACCAGGAAGCGCAGGATGCCGTATTCGGTCGGCGTGAGCTTGACCTCCTTCCGTCCCACCAGGACCCGCCGGTTCTGGATGTCGACGGAAAGGCCCGCGGACCGGAAGACGTCGCCGCTCTGCGGCGGGCGCAGGCGCCGCAGAGCGGCGTTGATGCGCGCGATCAGCTCCCCCATGTTGAACGGCTTGATGAGGTAGTCGTCGGCGCCGACGTTCAACGAGGCGACGATGTCCTCCTCGGCATTGCGCACGGACAGCACGATCACGGGGATCGAGCTCCATGTGCGCAGCTCCTTGAGCACGTCCTTCCCGTCCAGGTCGGGAAGCCCGAGGTCCAGGATCATGACGTCCGGCTTGCAGCCGATGACCCCGGCGAGGCCTTCCCGGCCGGTGCGCGCGTCGTGGATCTCGAACCCGCGCGCGCCCAGACTCAGACGGAGGAGCCGCCGGATGCGCGCTTCGTCGTCGACGACCAGCACGCGGATCATGGAGGGCCGCCCCCGTCCGTGGCGAGGGGCAGGCGGATCGTGAAAGCCAGTCCTCCCCCCTCGCGGAGACGCGCCGCGATGCGGCCTCCATGCGCCTGCACGATGCCGGCGGAGATGGCCAAGCCGAGGCCGGTACCCCCGCCGAAGGCCTTCTCGCCGCGGTAGAACTTGTCGAAAAGGTGCGGCAGGTCGCCCTCACCCACCCCCGGACCGCGGTCCTGGACGGTGAGCTCGATCTCGCCTCCGTCGGGGCGTACCGTCACCTCCACGGGAGTCCCGTCCGGCGTATGACGGAAGGCGTTCTGCAGCAGGTTGGCCACCGCCTGCGCCATCAGGACGAAGTCGACCGACACGGTCGCCTCCCCGGCCGCCAGGTCCTCCTTGAGGGGGTGGTTGCCCGTTTCGGGGCGGACGGAATCGAGGGCGATGCCCATCAGCTCCTCCACGTCCACGATGGTGCGGTGCAGTTTCAACCGGCCCGACTCCAGGCGGCTCATCGAAAGCAGGTTCTCCACGGTACCGTTCAGCTTATCCGAAGCGTCGAGGACCTCCGTGAGCAGGGCGGACCGCAGGGCCGGATTCGCGTCCCCCCCCTCTTCCAGCAGGCTGGAGGCGGCCCCCTGGATCGCGGTGAGGGGCGTGCGGATTTCGTGCGATACGGTGTTCAGGAGGATGCTGCCCAGGCGCTCCGACTCCTTCTCGATGACGATCTTCTCCTGCGCCTTGTGAAGGGCTTCCCGTTCCAGGGAGATGGAGAGGGTCCGTAAAAGAAGGACAAGGTCGTTTTCCCTCGCGGGCCTCCACAGCCTGCGCCCGGGCAGGGCCAGGCCGAATACCCCGACCACGGCGTCCGGCGTGCGGAGCGGGAAGAAGGCGAAAAGCGCCGGGGAAGGATCGCCGGCTTGGCGGCCCGCGGGTTGCCGGCCGGCGAAGCATGCCTCGACGGCAAGGACGTCCGCCTCTGCGAGGCCCGTTTCGGGGATGGGATGGGCGCCGTCAATGCGTCCGTCCTCCCCGCGCAGGAAGATCACGGCTCGCCTGCCCAGGTACGACGCGATCCTCTGGACGCTCATCGTGGCGATCTGCGGGGCGTCCCCGAGTTCGGACAGGGAGCGGGCGAAATCGTGGAGGAACTCCATGCGGCCGCGGCTTTCCCGCAGGCGCGAGGTGGCGACCCCCGATACGAACGCCGTGATGAAGTACATCGCCAGCATCAACAGGTCCTCCACCGACGCGCCGCGGATCGCGAAGCGGGGCGGGATGAACAGGTAGATCCAGAGGACCGCGCTGAACAGGGCGGCGACGATGATGGCCGTGGTGGACAGGACCAGCGAGAGGAGGTTGATGGCCAGGAGGTAGATCAACGCGACCGAACGGTAGCCGACGAGGTCGACGAGGAACATGTTCAGGATCGAAGCCGTGCCCATGGCGGCGGCGCCGATTGCCGTCTGCCCCAATCCGGGAAGGAGCCCATGCCGCAGCCGGGACATCGCGGCCCCCGCACCGCCGTCCTCACCGCGCTCCTCCGGGCTGCCCATGGATCCGATTATCCCGGTCCAAACGCCCGCGTCAAGCCTCCATGCCTGCAATCCCCGCTGCGGAAGGCTCATGAGACTCCATCGCCTCCGGCATAATAGGCTTGGCCCGCCGCAATACCGCCGTCCCCAGCGGGTACGGAGCGGTTCAGGTACGGCTTGAACCCGGCTTCACACAGGCGCGTGACGGTCAGATGCCGCAGGACGACATTCTGGAAAAGGCTTCCGCCAAGGCAGACGGCGCAGAGGCCGGTCATCTCGCGCATGGCCAGGGCGGCGCGAAGGCAGGCCGAAGCGGCCGCCTGATGGAAAAGGAGGCCGTCCCGCGGGCCGGAACCGGAAGACGCCGCACGCGCCGTAAGCAGGACGAGGGGGGAGAAATCCAGGGAGAACCGCCCCTCGGCTCCGGTTCTCATGGGGACAAGCTCCTTGAGAAGCGGTTCACCGGCCGAGGCCCCGCCGCGGCGGATCTCCGCGTACGCGGTCCGTTCCAATCCCGTCCAGACGCATTCCTCGTCGCCCGACGTCCCTTGCGGATCCCACAGCGCTTCGACCGCCTGGAACAGGGTACCCATGGAAGTCGTGGAAACCGGATCGTCCCCCCCGTCGGCGGACAGGCGGCAGAGCCTGCCGGCCTCGGCCTCCCCCGCGGCCCTCTTCAATATCGCGTGGGCCGTCAGGCGCCGGACCGCCGAACACGGCCCTGAAAACGTCGGGAACGGCTCAATGCTTCCAAGCCTGCGGAAGCCTTCACGCGTCGCATGGAGGAACTCCCCTCCCCAGGAACCGCCGTCCGTCCCCAGGCCAGGGCCGTCAAAGACGATGCCAAGGGACCGCTGCAATCCGTATTCCGCCATGACGGAAAGCGCATGCGCATGATGGTGTTGTACGCGTACCGCGCTGCGGAAGGCCTGCCCGGCGGCCCACCGCGAACTGAACAGGGAAGAGTCGAGGTCGCAGACGACGCGCGCCGGTTTGCCGTCGATGGAAGCGACGCGTCCTTCAAGCCACCGGCAATACGCGGCTTGAGCCTCCCCGTTCCGCAGGTCGCCGCAGGGAGGCGAAAGATCGAGACGGTCCCGGACGGCGACGGCCGGAGAGCCGGTCCGGTCCGCTCCTGCGGCGACCGTGGGCTCCGCAACGCCGCGGCCCAGGCGCACGGGGGACGGAATGAAGCCCCGGGACCGGCGGACCGGCACCCATCCGCCTGCAAGTCCGGAAGGGGACCGGAACACGGAATCCTCAGTGCGGGAAACGCCCCGCAACGTGCCCTCCAGGCGGAAATCCAGATCCCTTCCCGCCCCTTCTACCATCGTCAAGCACCTACAGGGAATCCCTGCGCCGGGATGGCCGAAGAGGAGGATGTATACCGGCGTCGGAGGGAGCAGGATCCCCACGTATGGGGCATCCCCGACGATGCCGGGAAGCGCCGCGTCCCGCCCGCGCGAAGGGAGGATCAGCAGAGGGCGCGGACGGGATAGAAGCGCTTCCTCATCGTCGGCCGTCAGGATGCACAGGGCGCGTGCCGTCTCGATGTCCCTCACCAGGAAGTCGGGAACGCGTCCGGCCGCCCCGGGGACGGAAGGATCCGCCAAAATACGGACCCCGTCGACTCCTTCCACCGAAACCGTCTTCCCGCAGGCCAGTGCCTGGATGGCGGCGGGCAGAGGATCCCCCTCGACAAGGCGGCCCTCGCGGTCCCGGAGGCGAAGGGACGGGCCGCAGGCGGGACAGCTGACGGTCTCCTCGTGGAATCGCCTGTTCGAAGGATCCTGGTATTCCGCGAGGCACTCCGGGCATGGAGGAAAGGCGGCCATCGCGGTCGCATTCCTTTGGAACGGAGACCGCTGGCCGATGGAGGAGCGGGGTCCGCAATGCGTACACCCGATGAAGGGGTACAGGTAGCGTCGGTTTCCCGGGGTAAACAGCTCCCGGACGCACTCCGGGCAGGGCGCCAGGTCGGGAGTCAGGAGGGATCCACCGGCAGGCTCCTGCCCGTCCTCCTCGATCAGGAAGCGGGATTCGCTATGCGCCGGCGGAATCCGCAGGCTGGTGACGGCATCCAGGCGCACGCCGGAAGGCATCACGGCGCGCAGGGCCATCGGATAATCCCGGGCGGAACGGGTTTCCCCCTGGACTTCCACCACGACGTCCGCGCTGGCGCACCGCACGAAACCAGTCAGGCGCATCGAGGCCGCGCACCGGAAGGCCGCCGGCCGGAACCCCACCCCTTGTACCATCCCCTGAAAAACGTGCCTGTAGCGAACCGTCGCGTTTCCCATCGTCCACCCCCCTCCCTTTCAACCTCGGACAACCCGTCGTCGATTGTCAATGATCGGAACGGCGTTTTTATGGGTTTTTTACGCGGATGGCCCCACTTTTAATACCGCCGGGACCGTATCAACGATCCCGGCTGAAATGATTCCGCACCGGAGCGGCTAAAGTTGCACGGGCTTCTCCATGGCGCCGTTCTTGAAACCTCCGCGTTTGGAGTACCAGATGGAACCGATGATCACGAAGATCATGATCGCGGCGACGATCGCCACCGCGGGACTGCCCTCCTTGAGGCCGATGATGACGGGCGCCGCCAGCAGCGATACCATGTTGATCACCTTGATCATGGGGTTCAACGCCGGTCCCGCCGTATCCTTCAGGGGGTCTCCGACGGTGTCGCCCACGACCGCGGCCTTGTGCGCGTCCGTTCCCTTGCCGCCGTACAGCCCGTCCTCGATCAGTTTCTTGCCATTGTCCCAGGCCCCGCCCGAGGTGGCCATGAAGACGGCCAGAAGTTGCCCGGACAGGATGACGCCGGCCAGGAACCCGCCCAGGGCCTCGACGTGCAGGAGCAGGCCCACGGCCAGGGGGGAAAGGACGGCGATCAAGGCAAGCGGGATCAGCTCGCGCTGGGCGGCCGTGGTGCACATGCCGACAGTCTGCTTGTAGTCCGGCTTCGTGGTGCCTTCCATGAGGCCGGGAATGCGGAATTGGCGGCGTACTTCATAGACGATGAGGGAGGCGGCCCGGGCCACCGCGTTCACGGTGAGGGAGGAGAAGAGCCAGGGGATGGTGCCGCCGATGACGAAGCCGACGAATACGACGGGCAGGGAGATGCGGATGCCCGTGGCCGAAAGCCGCAGTCCCTCCACGATGCCAAGCGACGACTGCACGGCGCTCACGTCGGTGATGAAGGATCCGAACAGGGAGACGGCGGCGATCACCGCGGACCCGATGGCCACGCCCTTGGTGATGGCCTTGGTGGTGTTGCCCACCGCGTCGAGGTCCGCCATGATCTGGCGGGCGCGTTCGTCCATGCCGGCCATCTCTCCGATTCCGTTGGAATTGTCCGCGATGGGCCCGAAGGAGTCCATGGCCACGTTGTTGCCCGTCAGGGTGAGCATGCCGATGCCCGTCATGGCGACGCCGTAGAGCACCTCCACGACGTCCTTGCCCCAGTAGATGAACACCGCGGCCAGGATGGTGGCCGCGATGACCAGGCCCTGCCAGACCGTGGCCTCGAATCCCACCACGAGGCCGCGCAGGATCACAGTGGCGGGTCCCGTCTTGGTGGATTCGGCGATGTCCTTCACGGGCTTGTAGTGCGTATCGGTGAAGAAGCGGGTCAGCTCATCGAGCACGATGGCGAGGACGATGCCGGCGGCCACGGACAGGAACGCCCTCCACTCGTGCATGTAGAGCATGGCCAGCGCGAAGAAGGCGACGAGGGAAATCGCGGCCGAAGCGTAGAAGCCGCGGTTGATCGATTTCATCGCGTCGCCGCTCTCGTCCTTGGTGGCCTTGCCCCTCACGAGGTAGGTCCCGATGATCGAGGAAAGCACCCCGATGCCGCGCACCAGAAGCGGGAAGATGATCCATTTGATCTCCCCCGTGGCGTTCATCAGGGCGAGGCCCAGGATCAGGCCCGAGACGATGGTCACCTCGTAGGACTCGAAGATGTCGGCCGCCATGCCCGCGCAGTCGCCCACATTGTCGCCCACCAGGTCGGCGATGACCGCGGGGTTGCGCGGATCGTCCTCCGGGATCCCGGCCTCCACCTTGCCGACCAGGTCGGCGCCCACGTCGGCGGCCTTGGTGTAGATGCCGCCTCCCACCCTCATGAACAGGGCAAGCAGGGTTCCGCCGAAGCCGAATCCCAGAAGGCCGTCGGGGGCCGAGGGGCCCATGTATATGAAGATCAGGGTTCCGCCCAGAAGACCCAGGCCGTCGGTCAGCATCCCCGTGATGGTGCCGGTGCGGTAGGCGATCTTCAGGGCGCCGGTGAAGCTGGTGCGTGCGGCCGCCGCGACGCGCACGTTGCCCTGCACCGCCATGCGCATGCCCAGTTGTCCGACGATCAGGGAGAATACCGAGCCCATGATGAAGGCCACGGCGCGCGCCAGGCCGATGATCAGGCGAAGCTGGTCGTCGGAATACCCGGGGAACCGGATCCGTGCCGACTCGCTTGGGGGCGCGACGTAAACCGAGAAGAACAGGACCACCGTCAGGACCAGGATGAGCGGTGCAATGGTCTTCATCTGGCGGCCGAGGTATGCGTCGGCGCCTTCCCGGATGGCGCCCCAGATGACCTGCATCTTTTCTGTGCCATTGTCGTTGCGCATGACCTGCTTCCTGAGGAAGAAGGCGTAGAGCAGGCCGAGGACGGCGATACCGAGCACGACCCAAAGGGAAATAGTCTCAAACGGCGTGGCGTTGAGCAGATGGGACATAAATCATCCTTTCTTCGGGCTGATCATCGCCGCAACTATCCGGGAATCGGGCCGTAATGGGAACCAAAAAGCCGTAAAATGTCCCGTGTTCCGCATAAAAAAGGAGTAAAGAAGGCCGTGCGGACCCAAGGACGGTGATGGAATCCTCCCAAGTACATCTCAGCTCGGACCGGCAAAATGCATCCGCGTTACGGGGGCACGCAGACGCCTCAGGGCAGGTTTTTTGCATATCACGGAACTCTCAGTCAGGCGGCCCGATAGGGCACACTTGCGCCGCCCCCCTCCCGCTCCTATACTGGATCCCCATGCGCAATCCTGATTATGCCAGCCCCCTCGCGAGGCTGAAGCGATTCCTCCTTGGCGGCGCACGGGACATCCGTGACCCCCACCTGTTCCACAAGCTCTCCCTGGCCGCCTTCTTCGCCTGGATCGGCCTGGGATCGGACGGCCTCACCTCCTCCTGCTACGGGCCGGAGGAGGCATTCCTCGCGCTCGGGCATCACCCCGTGCTGGGCCTCTTCGTGGCGCTGGCCACTGTCGTTACGGTCTTCGTCATCACGGCGAGCTATTCCCAGATCGTGGAGCTGTTTCCCGGCGGCGGGGGCGGATACCTCGTGGCCAGCAAGCTCCTGTCCCCGACCGTCGGGATGGTCTCCGGCTGCGCCCTCCTGGTGGACTACGTGCTCACCATCACCCTGTCCATCGCAAGCGGCGCCGACGCCCTCTTCAGTTTCCTCCCCGCCTCCCTGATTCCCGTCAAGCTTCCCTTCGCGGCTCTCGTGCTGGCCGTCCTGGTCCTGATGAACCTCCGGGGCGTCCGTGAATCCGTGGTGCCCCTCGTGCCCGTATTCGCGGTCTTCCTGGGAGCCCACGCCTTCACCATCGTCTACATGATCGTCGCGAAACTCCCGGCGATCGGCGCGACGGCGGCTTCCGCGGCGTCCGGACTGCAGGACGCATCCGCCGAACTCGGGACGGCCGGCATGATCCTGCTCATCCTGCGTTCCTACAGCATGGGGGCGGGCACGTTCACGGGCATCGAAGCGGTGAGCAATGGCCTCCCGATCCTCCGCGAACCCAAGGTACAGACGGCGCGGCGGACCATGCGCTACATGGCCGTCTCGCTCGCGTTCCTGGCCGGAGGGCTCATGCTGGGGTATTTCCTCTACGGCGTGCAGCCGGTCCACGGAAAGACGCTCAATGCGACGCTCTTCGCGGGCGTCACGGCCGGCTGGCCGCGGGGGATCGCCGTGCCCTTCGTCGCGGTCACGCTCCTCTCGGAGGCGGTCTTCCTTTTCGCGGCGGCCCAGACCGGTTTCCTCGACGGACCGCGGATCCTCGCCAACATGTCCATGGACAGGTGGCTGCCCCAGCAGTTCAGCCTCCTGAGCGAGCGGTTCGTCATCAAGAACGGCATCCTGATCATGGGAGGCGCCGCCTTGATCCTGATGCTCGCAAGCGGCGGCAACGTGAAGTTCCTCGTCACCCTGTACGCCATCAACGTCTTCCTCACCTTCCTCCTTTCCCAGCTCGGCATGGTGCGCCACTGGTGGAGGTCGCGTTCCACGCAGCCGCGCTGGAGGCGGAAGCTTCTCATCAACGGCGTGGGCCTCGCGATGACGGGGTTCATCCTGCTTTCCGTCGTGGTGCTGAAGTTCGGCGAGGGCGG